>OLOB01001247.1_pt1 | contig 17109 bp, 13 predicted proteins | sample 1671911 | NCBI WGS metagenome assembly OLOB01 (sample SAMEA3136625, study PRJEB25190) | human gut metagenome | biome: human gut; feature: human-associated habitat; material: faeces | place: Austria | collected 2013
TCGTGGAATACATCGGCCAGACCCGTGGCTGGTTCTACGTGCAGCACGTCATGGCGACCGCCCTGTTCGACAGGCCGGCGTTCAAGAACGTGATCTGCCACGGTATCGTGCTCGGCTCCGACGGACAGAAGATGTCGAAGCACCTGCGCAACTACCCGGACGTGAACGGCGTGTTCAACGACTTCGGCTCCGACGCCATGCGTTGGTTCCTGATGAGCTCGCCGATCCTGCGTGGCGGCAACCTGATCGTCACCGCTGATGGCATCCGCGACACCGTACGCCAGGTGATGCTGCCGGTGTGGAGCTCCTACTACTTCTTCACGCTGTACGCCAACGCGGCGAAGAACGGCGCCGGCTACGACGCCCGCCAGCTGCGTGCCGACGAAGTTGCATCGCTGCCGGAAATGGACCGTTACCTGTTGGCTCGTACCCGCCGACTGGTCGAAAAGACCCAGTCCTCGCTGGACCAGTTCCTGATCTCCGATGCGTGCGACGCCGTGTCCGACTTCATCGACATGCTCACTAACTGGTACATCCGCAACAACCGCGACCGCTTCTGGAAGGAAGACGAGAACGCGTTCAACACCTTGTACACCGTGCTTGAGGTGTTCATGCGCGTCCTTGCGCCGCTTGCCCCGATGGAAGCCGAATCCGTGTGGCGCGGCCTGACCGGAGGCGAATCCGTGCATCTGGCGGATTGGCCGTTCCTGGCCGACGAGAAGACCGGCGAAGCCACCGAACTTGGCCGCGTGCTCGTCGACGATCCGGCTCTGGTCGATGCGATGGAGAAGGTGCGCGAGGTCGTCTCCAGCACCCTGTCCATGCGTAAGGCGAAGCAGATCCGCGTGCGTCAGCCGCTGAGCAAGCTCACCGTGGTGGTGGAGGATACCGCCGCCGTGGCCGCGTACGACGAGATTCTGAAGTCCGAGCTCAACGTCAAGGACGTGGAGCTGTGCACGCTTGAGGATGCGGGCTCCCAGGGCCTGAAGATCATCCACGAGCTGCGCGTGAACGCCCGCATTGCAGGCAAGCGCCTGCGCAAGGACGTGCAGTTCGCCATCAAGGCCTCCAAGTCCGGCGCATGGCATGTGGACGCTTCCGGCGCTCCGGTGTGCGAGACCCCGAACGGCGACATCACGCTGGAAGAGGGCGAGTACGAGCTGATCAACAGCGTGGAGGAGCAGAACGCCGAAGAGGCCGCCAACTCCGTGTCCGCGGCCCTGCCGACCGGCGGCTTCGTGATCCTCGACACCGAGCTGAACGACGATCTGGTTGCCGAAGGCTACGCCCGCGACGTGATCCGCTCCGTGCAGGACGCCCGTAAGGCCGCCGGTCTCGAGGTCTCCGACCATATCGCGCTGAAGCTGACCGTCCCGGCCGGCGACGTGGCGAAGGTCGAGCAGTTCCGCGATCTCGTGTCCGCCGACACGCTCGCCGACTCGCTTGACGTTACCGCCGGTGCCGAAGGCTCCGAGCTCGCCGTCGAGGTTGCCAAGGCCTGATTCTTCGAGTGAGCTGATTCGACTGGACTGATTTCGGCAATTGATGTGAGGGGCCCTGTTGCTTATGCAGCAGGGCCCCTTTCGTATTTGCGGTATGCTTACGTTGCGACGATATTTTTGATGTAGCGTAATTCGGCGAGGCAGCGATGAAGAGCACGACATTCTATGCGCGAACCAGTGATCATGGGTATGAAACTTGTGTGGAACACTTATCCATGGCTGGTTGTCTGGCTGGGGGCTTTGCACAGAGTTTTGGCTATCTTGATGATGGATTGTTGGCTGGTTTGGTCCACGATTTAGGCAAATATTCAGATGCTTTTCAACGGAGAATTCAGGATCCCGATCATTCTGGACTCGTTGACCACTCGACGGCTGGCGCCATGCTGCTGGTCCAAAATGGATGTTCGCTAGCTTCAATGGCTGTAGCCGGACATCATGCGGGATTACCTGATTACGGTAGTCAAGGCGAGCTGGAGGGGCCAACGTACTGTGGGCGCATGAACAAGGCTTTCTCGGCTGGGAATCGCGGCCCGCTTGCTTTGGCTGATGCTTGGCAGACGCAGTTGGATATTCCGCAATCAGCATTTTTGAAAGAAACGAGGCCGTCAAACTCGATGGCAAGGAACGGGCGGCTTACGGAACAATCTTTTTATTCCGACATGATGCTGACGCGCATGCTGTTCTCTACTTTGGTGGACGGAGATCGACTCGATGCGGAGTTCTTTACTTCGAACCGAGAGAATCGAGTGGAGCATCGTCTGCTTGAATCTCTTAAAGAACGTCTTGGCCCGAAAGCGTTGGCTAATGGACCAGCGCCTACATGGAATGCACTGCGCGAAGCAGCGATGATGGTGTCTGCGGAGTGTGACGCCGAGAATCGAGATCGAATCAGGAAGCTAACTAACATCATAGAAGGCAAAGCGAGTCAATATCTCGACAATCCGAATAAGAAATCACTTGATGTCAAACGATGCGAACTGCTTGCACAGTGTCTTGCTTGTGGAAAAGATGCGTCATACGGCACGGGTTTGTATACTCTTACGGCCCCTACCGGTAGCGGCAAAACCATCTCTTCAATTGCTTTTGCTCTGGAACATGCGCATACAAATAACCTGCAGCGCGTTATCTATGTGATTCCTTATATGTCGATTATCGATCAAACTGTCAGTCAGTTTGAGAAAGTCTTTGGAGAGGACGCAGTATTACCTCATTACTCAGAAGCGCCGTATCAGCTCAAAGATGAGTCCGATATGAATGAAATGGATCTCAAACGTGCACTTGCGGCGGAAAACTGGAATGCGCCAATCGTGGTCACTACCGCGGTGCAATTTTTCGAAAGTCTGTATTCAAATAAAACATCTCGATGCCGGAAATTGCACAACATGGCAAATTCCGTCATCGTCTTCGACGAGGCGCAAACATTACCCGTACCTTATCTGCGACCATGCATACGGGCGATTGCCGAACTTGTGGAGCAATACGGTTCCACAGCGGTACTATGCACTGCCACGCAGCCAGAACTGCAGCCATTGTTTGATGAGTTCTTCGGCGGCAATCATGTTCAAGTTCCGGAAATATCGCCATTCACCAATGATGATCGTGATTCCTTCCGCCGTGTAACCATCGAACGTATTGGCGATGTCGCGTTAGATACGCTCGCGGCACAATTAGGTAATCACAAGCAGGTTTTATGCGTGGTAAATACGCGTAAAAAAGCTCAGTATCTTTATGGTTGTCTTGCAGAAGACGATTGTGAGGGGAGCTTTTGCCTGACCACGTTACAATGTGCAGCCGATCGTCAACGATTGCTCGGTGAAATTCGTGACCGTTTGGATGCGGGAAAGCAGTGCCGTGTGGTGTCTACTTCGTTGATTGAAGCTGGTGTAGATATCGATTTTCCTACTGCATACCGAGAGGAAACTGGACTGGATTCCATTATTCAGACGGCTGGACGTTGCAATCGGGAAGGGCGTCATTCTGCATCGGAAAGTATGGTTTACGTGTTCTCTACAGAGGGTGGTTGTGCCCCATTCCTTCTACAGAATATTGCCGCATTCCGAACGACGACAACTAATTACGATGATTTGAATACAGATGATGCGATTCGCGCATATTTCAAAGAGATCTTATGCTTGAGAGATGGTAATACGGTCGGCAAAATCGTTGGCAATGATGCTCTTGACAAACATCGCATCCTAGCATTGCATTCACCTGAAGAGAGCATGCCTTTCGCTACTATTGCCAAGCGATTTAAGCTTATCGATACGCCAACTGTGCCAGTGTATATTCCGTTATCCGATGAGGGTGTGCGTTTATGCGAACAGCTGGAACAAGGCGATATAGACCGTACGTTGTTTCGGAAGTTAGGTAAGTACGCTGTCAATGTATGGCCTCATCATCTTGAAAAGCTGCAATCGGTAGGCGCGGTACTGGCAATTGGACAAGAGGAAACTGACGAAGAGAATTGCTTCGTTCTCCGAGATATGACTCTGTATTCGTCACGTTTAGGGTTGAAGTTAGATGATGTGGCCGCAGACGGTATTTTCATGTAGATGATTTGTGGGCTTGACCGCATATGCGGCCAAGCCCACGGGCGTTTTTAGTTCGCAAGGATAGAAACTAGCAAATTTCAATCCACGCTCCGTTTGAAGGAGCGACAGCTAAATGCATATAAAGGTGATATCTATCTTTGCCGGACAACCTAGCGCCTTTGCCAATGATATCAATTGTTTTGCATAGCATAATTTTTAATCTTCTTGCTTATTTCAATCCTAAATTTGCTTTATTTTCTGTTTTGGGTGTATATTGGGGGTTAATGGCAACAGAGATGTTCCCAGATAAATCATTACTCCAGTGAAAGGAGGAGAATGTCAATACGTTTGGAAGTGTGGGGAGAAAACGCACTCTTCACAAGAAGTGAATTCAAGACCGAACGCGTCACCTACGACGTCATGACGCCGTCTGCGGCACGCGGAATATTGGAAGCTATTTTCTGGCATCCAGGCATGCGCTGGCGAATTGATAGGATTCATGTCCTTAATCCTATTCGATTCGGCAGTATTCGTCGTAACGAAGTCGATAGTGTCATTAATATAAGCAAAATACGAACAATGGCAGAAGGTCGTGGGGATGGTGGTGCCATATATACCGCTGAATCCATTCAACAACGGTCATCTACCATTTTGCGTGATGTTAGATATGTGATAGACGCTCATTTTGAACTTAACCGATCAAAAATGACGGAGACGGATTCGGCAGAGAAGTTTCAAAACATGTTCGTGCGTCGTGCATCCAAGGGGCAATGCTTTCACCATCCATATTTCGGCACAAGGGAATTTCCTGCGGAGTTCCAATTGTGGGAAGGGGATGGTGATCCCATTGGGTTTGAACAGGGGCATCGAGATTTGGGTTACATGCTCTATGACTTTGATTATCGCAATCCAGCTCATCCTGTTCCGATGTTTTTCCGTGCTGAGCTGAATGACGGCGTGTTGGACGTTGAATCTGTGGAGGTCAAATCATGATTATTAGTGACCTCTGTGATGAATACACCGTTTTGGTGTCCCAAGGTAAAGCTCCTGCCTACGGATACGACAACGTCAACGTTCCGTATGGATTAGATATTGATGATGATGGCAAAGTGATTGCGGTCCACCCATTGGGAGACTTCAGCGGGAAGAAGCCGAAACACATCATCACAGTGCCGGCTCGTTTCCCCCGGTCGTCGGGTATCGTGGCGAATTTTCTTTGTGACACTGTTGCCTACATGCTTGGTTATGACACCAAAGGAAAGCCTGAACGTGCCGCGCAAGCATTCCAAGCGAGTGCTGAGTTGCATTTGCGGATATTGGAGAAGGTTGAAGGACCGGCCGCTTCCGCTGTACGTGCGTTCTTCTCACAAGCGCCTCAATGGGAGACGGCGCAGCGCCTTATGGGAGATAAGATGTGGGAATCGTCTCTGACCATGAACTTTGCCCTGCAGTATGGCAATGGGGCACAAGTGACGTTCGTCGGAGATTTTCCTGACATACAAGAAGCTTGGAATACTTACTACGACCAAGAAGATGATGATGATGAATCAGCATTGGTCTCCAGTTTGGTTTCCGGAAAGCTGATTGTTCCGGAAAAGATACATCCTAAGATTAAAGGCGTTGCAGGAGCTCAATCGGCGGGTGCGGCATTGATATCGTTCAATGCCCCGGCATTTTGCTCGTATGGTGCTGAACAAAATGCGAATGCTCCAATGAGCAAGCAGGAGGCGTATGAATATACGACAGCGTTGAACACGTTGCTTGCTGATCGAGATCGGGTTCAACGTATTGGAGACGATACAGTTATATCGTGGGCACGTTGTGGCAATACTGAATATGCTGAAATGTTTAATCGATGGCAAAAAGGCTCAACGGAGCAGTCTACCGGTGGATTGAGCGAAAAGACTGTCAAGGATGCTACACGCGCACTGGCACAGGGGAAGCCGTACGACTACGAAGGAATCCATCTCAGTCCGGATGAACAATTTCATGTTCTCGCGTTGTCTCCTAATGCGGCTCGACTGTCGATTCGGTTCTATCTGACTGACACGTTTGGAGCGTTCGCTCGTAATATTGAGAAACACTATGAAGATATTGCAATCCGGCGTCCCCGTTATGATGAGACGACTTTTTTGCCTACATGGCGGTTGCTGAATCAAACCATTAGGCCGCAAAGCAAGACCGAAAAAGTGTCATCGGAAATGGCTGGCGCTGTTATGAAGGCGATACTTAACGGCACGCCATACCCGGTGACTCTGATTAATGCAGTGGAGTGTCGTATTAATGTCGAGCACAATGTTTCGCCGGACAAAGCCGCAATTATCAAGGCGTATTACCTACGCAAAACAACCAATAAACAATTTAAGGAGGTGCTACAGATGGATATCAATGAAGAAAGCGATTACCTTCCGTATGTGCTTGGTCGCCTGTTTTCCATCTATGAGCAAATTCAATTGGCAGCCATACCTGGCATCAACACGACGATTAAGGACAAATATTTTACTAGTGCATCTGCAACGCCGGCTCGTATTTTCCCGATTTTGGGAGATCTTGCGGCGAAGCATATGCGGAAAACCTGGCAATCAGAAGGGCTTAAAATCAAGTTGGATAAAGCCCTTGGCGCGCTGACCGGAAAAGTGGGGGATCATTACCCTTCTCGCCTTTCTCTTGAGGAACGTGGCGCATTCCAACTCGGATATTACTTTGAAAATCAAAAGCGATTTAACAAGGTCAATAAGAACAATGAAGATAATGAACAGGGAGAAAACAAATGACTGACCGTAAGCCTATCGAAAATCGTTATGATTTCACCATTCTCTTTGATGTAAAGGATGGTAATCCCAATGGCGATCCGGACTCCGGCAACATGCCTCGAGTCGATATTGAAACTGGTAATGGTTTGGTGACGGATGTTTGCATCAAGCGCAAGATTCGTGATTATGTGCAAATGGCCATGGATGAGCAAGCTCCTTGGCGAATCTACATCCAGAATAGGCGAACGCTTAATCGTTTGGATAGTGAAGCATTAGAGGCAGAACATATCGATGCTCGGCCAGAAGATAAGGACTTCGCTAAGGAAATCAAAGCGTTGAAGAAGGATGATCCCACATTGGATTTGCGTCTACGGGATTATATGTGCAGTCAGTTCTTCGATATCCGAACATTCGGAGCAGTGATGACCACATTCGTCAAAGGTAGCTTGTCTTGTGGTCAAGTACGAGGTCCGGTGCAATTTGGGTTTGCGCGTTCCATCGATCCGGTTAACGTTCAAGAGGTTTCTATTACTCGTATTGCCGTAACTACGGAAGCAGATGCTGCTGATAAAAACAACACCATGGGTAACAAATTCATCATTCCTTATGGCTTGTATCGCATGAACGGCTACATCTCAGCTAAGCTTGCACAGAATGTCACTGGTTTCTGTGACGAAGACCTTGACATGTTGTGGCAAGCGATTCTGAACATGTTCGAGCTCGATCGCTCTGCGGCGCGTGGCAATATGGCGGTTCGCAAACTGTATGTGTTTAAGCACAACAGCGCGCTCGGTGACGCGCCTTCATGGAAGTTGTTTGACAGCATCGACGTTCATAAGCGTGATGGAGTGGATGTTGCTCGCAGCTTTAGCGATTATGAGGTGCAAGTGAACCATGAAGCCATTCCGGACTCTGTCAGCGTAAGTGAAATGGTTGATCGAGCATTGTAGCTCTTCACTCAGGTCGGAGATCGTCACGAGATTGTATCGGATAATCTCCGGCCTTTCGCTTACATACGTTGGAAATCCAATTGTGCGAACTATTTGTGAGGGCGTATGCATACACGATCAGATTACCCAGAGGATGATTGGTTGGCTCTTTCTGGTCTCCAGCATTTCGCGTTTTGCAGACGACAATGGGCTTTAATTCATATTGAGCAGCAGTGGCAAGATAATTATCTTACGACTGCTGGCTCCCTTGAACATAATAGGGCTCACGATTATGGTGAATCGGAAACACGAGGTAATCTGCTGATTATGCGTGATTTGCGCGTATTTTCACGGCGTTTGGGGATTACTGGCGCGTGCGACGTGGTCGAATTCCGGCAATCAGATGTTGGCGTGCCGTTGCGTGGAAGAGACGGCACATGGATTCCTTACCCTGTGGAATACAAACACGGTGCATCTAAACAGACGGACGCGGACCGGCTTCAACTTTGTGCGGAGGCCATGTGTTTAGAAGAAATGCTGGCTTGTACGATTCCAGAAGGTGCCTTGTTCTATCAGCAGACTAAGCACCGAGAACGGGTCTGTCTTGATAATGCTCTGCGGAATCAAATTGTCACAATGACAAGTGAGATGCATGAGTTATTTTCTCGTGGGCATACGCCAAAAGCTAAGCCATCGAAGAGCTGTATGGCATGCTCTTTACGTGACATTTGTTTACCAAAACTGGCTAAGACGCGTTCTGCGAGACAATTCATTGAGGAAGCTATACATGAAGAATCGGCAATCGAAAAGAAGGATTGCATATGAAGCATCTGCTCAATACTCTATATGTCACCAGTAATGACGCTTACCTGTCACTGAAAAATGACAATGTTGTCGTTCAACAAGGAGATATAACACTCGGAAAGATTCCGTTGCGTTCTTTAGAGAGCATCATGAGTTTTTCCTATAAAGGTGCGTCACCTGCATTAATGGGCAAATGTGCAGAATTTGGAGTTGGTCTTTCGTTTTTCTCTCCATATGGTCGATACTATTGTTCCATCCTTGGTGAAAAGAATCGCAACGTGTTGCTTCGGCGCGAACAGTTTCGTTTTGCGGATGATGAAGATGCGGCCTTGCCTTTTGCTCAGTCATTTATTGTCGGGAAGATTTATAATTGCCGCTGGGTTCTTGAACGAACCAAGCGTGACCATGCGTTGCGGGTCAATAGTGAACGTATTGCAGAACAAAGTGAGAAATTGCGGCAGGCGCTACTGAATGCGCGTGCTTGCAGGTCCATCGATGAGTTACGCGGTATAGAGGGATTGGCTGCCAAAGACTATTTCTTTACTTTTGATGATTTGATTCTGCGTAATAAAGATGATTTCTTCTTCCAACAACGGAGTCGTAGGCCGCCATTGGATCGCGTGAATGCATTGATGTCTTTTGTGTACTCGATTTTGACTAGCGATTGCATCGCTGCCTTGCAAGGAGTCGGGCTTGATCCTTATGTGGGATTTATGCATACGGATCGACCGGGACGTGCTTCTTTAGCTTTGGATTTGGTTGAGGAATTTCGACCGACTATTGCTGATCGTTTTGTATTAACGCTTATTAACACTGGGACGATTAAACCTTCTCAGTTTGAGATCCGTGAGAACAGTGGCGTTTTTCTTTCCGAAGATGGACGTAAAACTGTACTTGCTGCATGGCAGAAGCGGAAGCAGGAGACACTTACCCATCCTTTTTTTAATGAGAAGATGCCGTGGGGATTGGTGCCTCATGCGCAGGCATTGCTGCTTAATCGTGCGATTCGTGGTGATTTAGACGCTTACCCGCCATTCATGTGGAAGTAGTTTTCATGAGATTGGACGAGTGTTTTGCTGAAGTTATTAGAAATGTAATGAGGTGTCAAAATGATGGTTGTCGTAGCCTATGATGTCAATACAGAGACACCTGAAGGCAAACGTAGACTGCGGAATGTGGCTAAAACTTGTATGAAATATGGGCAGCGTGTGCAGAACAGTGTCTTTGAATGTTCTGTGTCGCCATCCGACTATTTGATTCTAAAACATGACTTAGCGGAGATTATGGATGAATCAAGAGATAGTCTTCGTTACTATAATCTTGGAACGAAATATTCTTCGAAGATCGAGCATCGCGGAAGGCAGCAACATTTGCCGGTCGATGATGTGATGATGCTCTGATGCTGTTTTTGAGTGCTGTTTTTTAGTAGATGTCTATAGCCGCATGGGGAGGGCACGGAAGAGACAAAGTAAAATAGTCCGAATCACGTTGCTGTGGCTGCAAATAGAATGATTGCGTTTAGCATCGTATTCATGCTGTCGGTGCGAACATTGAGCTCTCATGAAACACTCGTTCTTTCGCACCACGATTTAAGAATATTTGGAGACGATTTTGTTCTTCTAGCTGTTTGATAACTTAAAAGTGGATGAGTGCTTGATGTTCTATAGTCCGAAAATGCATACTGAGAGATGTTCGGGAATATCTGCGATATAATCAGCTCGAAGAGCGGGCAAAAATTTCCATATTATGGAATGCAATGTCCATTCTCGCAGTCGCATCCCATACGGGATGCGTGGATTGAAATATGGTGCCGCCGGCGTCCTTGAGATCGAGCTTGTGTCGCATCCCATACGGGATGCGTGGATTGAAATCAGTTGGTGAGGGCGTCGGTGAAGCCGCCTGGGAAGTCGCATCCCATACGGGATGCGTGGATTGAAATTCCATGGCCAGGCCGGCGTCGAGGATGCGCTGAGCGTCGCATCCCATACGGGATGCGTGGATTGAAATTTGGCAATCGCAAATATTGCGGCGTGGGAACAGACGTCGCATCCCATACGGGATGCGTGGATTGAAATCCATTGACTACGCGACCATCAGCGACAGCGTGACCGTCGCATCCCATACGGGATGCGTGGATTGAAATCTAGCCAAGGAGAACAGGAGGAAATAATGTCTGAGTCGCATCCCATACGGGATGCGTGGATTGAAATATCATGGTTTGGTACGCGCTGACACTCTGAAAAGGTCGCATCCCATACGGGATGCGTGGATTGAAATAGGTCATGTGTGCCGTGTCGATCGGGATGGTGTGGTCGCATCCCATACGGGATGCGTGGATTGAAATTAACCAAAGACTAGAAGATAGTCTAAAAATCTGCACGTCGCATCCCATACGGGATGCGTGGATTGAAATTTTTATTTTCCCTGTCGGAGAGAGACGAAAAGAGGTCGCATCCCATACGGGATGCGTGGATTGAAATACTGACCGTGGAGGCCGTCGCGCCGGTGATGGTAAGTCGCATCCCATACGGGATGCGTGGATTGAAATCCGGCGGCTTCGGCCGCTCTTGTTATCGACGGCGGTCGCATCCCATACGGGATGCGTGGATTGAAATGCATTTGTGGGAAAACGCGTATAGTTGCCTTCCGGTCGCATCCCATACGGGATGCGTGGATTGAAATTCGTAAAGATAGCCATCAGTGGTGCGCACCCTGGTCGCATCCCATACGGGATGCGTGGATTGAAATATGTCGGCCCAAGAATGCGGCATGGTGCCAACATGTCGCATCCCATACGGGATGCGTGGATTGAAATAAAATCAACCGGACTATCGCCTACAGCCTGAAGCGTCGCATCCCATACGGGATGCGTGGATTGAAATAGAATCTGGTCAATCATGCGCATGGCCTTGTTATAGTCGCATCCCATACGGGATGCGTGGATTGAAATCTTACCACCTTGCAACGTGACGCGCCGCCCGCCAGTCGCATCCCATACGGGATGCGTGGATTGAAATCGTGAGGAAATGCGCATGGCGTCCAAAGGAATGCCGAGTCGCATCCCATACGGGATGCGTGGATTGAAATAACGTCGGCGACGGCCTCACATCCTACAACACCGGTCGCATCCCATACGGGATGCGTGGATTGAAATTTCCTGCCCGGTGCTGAAGGGCGTTAGGTTACGGTCGAGTCGCATCCCATACGGGATGCGTGGATTGAAATTTCAGGAGGGCGATCATCGCGTCCGTCGTCGCGGTCGCATCCCATACGGGATGCGTGGATTGAAATCATTGGCGAGGTATGGTTGCGCTACGGCTATTACGTCGCATCCCATACGGGATGCGTGGATTGAAATATCCAGCGCGTCGAATACGTCAACGCCCATTGCACGTCGCATCCCATACGGGATGCGTGGATTGAAATCGACGAAGTGGCGCAAGCCAATGAGAAAGTAGAGTCGCATCCCATACGGGATGCGTGGATTGAAATGATGCTTTCGGCACCTTGAGGGCGTTTGCGGGGGAGTCGCATCCCATACGGGATGCGTGGATTGAAATTCGAAAATCTGCGCCATTTTCGCATTGGTTGGGAAGTCGCATCCCATACGGGATGCGTGGATTGAAATAATTCCGAGTTTCCGCAGACGCGTATCGACGATTGTCGCATCCCATACGGGATGCGTGGATTGAAATGATAATGGTGGCGATTTGCGAGGAGTTGTTGCCTACGTCGCATCCCATACGGGATGCGTGGATTGAAATGGAAACGCGGCCTCCATTGCCAACACGACTTCACGTCGCATCCCATACGGGATGCGTGGATTGAAATATGGCCCACTGCGCCACAGAAGCGGCCGTGGTCGGTCGCATCCCATACGGGATGCGTGGATTGAAATCACGACGTGCTGAGCGCGCCGCCCTCCTCGTGGCCGGTCGCATCCCATACGGGATGCGTGGATTGAAATACCTTGCGGCTGGACTGCGACGTGCCCATCGTGGTCGCATCCCATACGGGATGCGTGGATTGAAATCTCCACGTAACCGGCACGCAACAAATCGGCTACGGTCGCATCCCATACGGGATGCGTGGATTGAAATAGCAGCTCGCCCTCGATGAATCGTGCGATATCCTGTCGCATCCCATACGGGATGCGTGGATTGAAATACCTGCACCAATACCGGCAAGGCCGTGTGGTCGTCGCATCCCATACGGGATGCGTGGATTGAAATTCGTACCGTGATACGTTAACGGTGCTCGGCTACGGTCGCATCCCATACGGGATGCGTGGATTGAAATGAGAAAAGGACTAAACACAAATGGCCACCGTATAGTCGCATCCCATACGGGATGCGTGGATTGAAATAAGCAATTTGCCACCAGCGCAAGCCAAACGGACTGTCGCATCCCATACGGGATGCGTGGATTGAAATAACGTCACCATCGCGCCAATCGCCATCGGCGGCGGTCGCATCCCATACGGGATGCGTGGATTGAAATCACTTGCCAAGCTCAGTTGGATGGATGTCACACGAGTCGCATCCCATACGGGATGCGTGGATTGAAATCACTCGCCGGACGCAAACGCTTCCATGCTTGCACGTCGCATCCCATACGGGATGCGTGGATTGAAATTTGGTCGAATTGTTAGGACAGGATATCAGCGTGGTCGCATCCCATACGGGATGCGTGGATTGAAATCGTGGAGTCGCAGTCGTTGGATGCGCATGTCCCCGTCGCATCCCATACGGGATGCGTGGATTGAAATATCGCCAGCGGTCTCGGAGTGGCCTACAATCCGGTCGCATCCCATACGGGATGCGTGGATTGAAATCCACATGAGATAGCCTCTATCACAGCGGAACACGTCGCATCCCATACGGGATGCGTGGATTGAAATAAGAACGACGTTGCCGGGAATGTGGCGCGTGCCGTCGCATCCCATACGGGATGCGTGGATTGAAATGCACGGGCAAGCTGACCGACGTGCAACGCAGTCGGTCGCATCCCATACGGGATGCGTGGATTGAAATCCGTGATTGCGCCCCTGCGCATGATCTGAGTGCCGTCGCATCCCATACGGGATGCGTGGATTGAAATCAACGTTCGCTACGCAGATTGCCAACTGCGTAGGTCGCATCCCATACGGGATGCGTGGATTGAAATACCAAGTCGATAGCCGGTAGTGAGTCGGCGTATAGTCGCATCCCATACGGGATGCGTGGATTGAAATCAGCCGACGTGCTCGAAGCCATGAAGAATGAGGAGGGTCGCATCCCATACGGGATGCGTGGATTGAAATGGAAAAGTCACCTTCGGCACCAAGACCGCCGACAGTCGCATCCCATACGGGATGCGTGGATTGAAATCTTGGGATATGGGTTATAGGGATATAGTCAAAGTCGCATCCCATACGGGATGCGTGGATTGAAATTTCTTCAAGTCTTCCCAGATCTCCGGAATCTCCAGTCGCATCCCATACGGGATGCGTGGATTGAAATACAATGACTGGCGTTGGCGGCATTTCATTGTCTGGTCGCATCCCATACGGGATGCGTGGATTGAAATTGAGATAATCAAGTGTTGCAAGGGCAAAAGCCACACGTCGCATCCCATACGGGATGCGTGGATTGAAATCTTGATTCTCGACCACAAGGCGCTCTTGTCGCGTCGCATCCCATACGGGATGCGTGGATTGAAATGATGACATGGAGCGCGATGTCCGTCGAGCCAACGGTCGCATCCCATACGGGATGCGTGGATTGAAATCTCAACAACGCCTTCCAACGCAAGAAGGACGGCAGTCGCATCCCATACGGGATGCGTGGATTGAAATAGGCACGTATCCGTGACGCACCGCCCACATAATACCGTCGCATCCCATACGGGATGCGTGGATTGAAATATGGCGTTGAGCACTTGCAAGCGGCGCTCGAAACGTCGCATCCCATACGGGATGCGTGGATTGAAATACGCCGCTCTGGCAGGCCATCGCCGAACTCAAGTCGCATCCCATACGGGATGCGTGGATTGAAATTCCACGGTCTTGAACGACCGTCCAAACACCTCGGTCGCATCCCATACGGGATGCGTGGATTGAAATGTCGGCATGGCGAACTTCGCCGGCCAATTGCAGAAGTCGCATCCCATACGGGATGCGTGGATTGAAATCATGGCGAACCGGGATGGCTCAGTGCGATCGAGCAGGTCGCATCCCATACGGGATGCGTGGATTGAAATCTTGAGGGTGGGGTTCCGGTAGACACGTCGTCGAGTCGCATCCCATACGGGATGCGTGGATTGAAATCAGCCGCGACGGGTCAGATTGTCGCTCAGTGTTTATGGTCAAATAAACGTGTACGGCGTCACCACCAAATCTGAACGGCATAAGCGTTCATATTGGACACGGACGGCGGACGGAAATGGCATCGGCGGAAGAAAAGCGCCGGTGCCGTACGGTTCCTGATAGATTCCCGAGTGCTAACAACCAACACATGGTCCTCGGGAGGAAAGGAATGACGACACCGGTGCGTATTCAACAGAGTATCAGGCAGCTCGAGACGAAAGGCCTGACGCATACGCAGATAGCTAGGGAACTGGGCGTTTCGCGGACGACCGTGGTCAAGTACGCGACCCGCGATTATTCGCCCGTTCCGCCGACCGGGGGAACTGCGAGCCGTTCCCTGGTCGCGGGCGAGTACGCGCGCAAGGCCGACGAATGGCTCGAGGCCGACCGGCGCATGCCACGCAAACAGCGGCACACCGCCCGGCGCGTACACGAGCGGCTCGTGGAGGAATGCGGCTTCGAGGGCAGTTATTCGTCGGTGCAGCGATGGGTCAAGCGCTGGCGCCAACGCCACCGCGGCGAGGCCGAGGGGTTCAGTGAGCTGGAATGGGCGCCGGGCAGCGCGCAGGTCGATTTCGGCCAGGCCCTGGCCGTGGTCGCCGGCGTGGAACGGACCGTGCATTTCCTGGTGGTCTCGTTCCCGTACTCGAACATGAGATACGTGGCCGCGCTGCCGGGAGAGACCGCGGAATGCGTGTGCCATGGTCTGAACAAGGTGTTCTCCCATGCCGGCATGGTCCCCCGCGTGCTAGTGTTCGACAACGCCACCGGGGTCGGCCACCGCAGGGCCGACGGGACCGTCACCCAGACGAGGCTGTTCTCGCTGTTCTGCGCGCACTACGGCTTCGAGACGAGGTTCTGCAACCCCTATTCCGGCTGGGAGAAGGGAAGCACGGAGAACGCGGTCGGTTTCCTGCGCCGCAACCTGATGGTGCCGACGCCGTCCGCGGAGGGATGGGACCGGCTCACGGACGCGTGGTTGGAACGCTGCGACGAGATCGCGCGCGGCGTCCACTACCGCGAGGACGTGCCGATCCGGGACCTGTTCGAGACGGACCTCGACCACATGCTCCCGCTGCCGCCGTCCATGTTCGACGCGTGCGACTGGCGCGGGGTGAAGGCCGACAGGACCGGAACGGTCACGATCGACTCGAACCGCTACCTCGCGGGCCCGAAATGGCATTCCATGCGTCTCATGGCCGGCGTGCGGGCCCTGCGGGTCGAGCTGCGTTCCATGGACGGCGAGCCGATCGTCACGTTGGAGCGCAGGTGGGGGCGCAGCCCCGACACCGCGATGGACCCGCTGTCGCTGCTCGCCATCATCGCACGCAAGCCGCGTTCGTGGGGCGAGAGTCCCATACGCTCCGACTTCCCGGAGGAGACGCGCGTGCTGCTCGACCGGATGGAGCCGCGCGAACGCGGCCTGCTGGTCGACGACATCCGCCACGCGGCCGTGGTGAGTGGCTTCCGTGCGGCCGTCATGGCCGTCGTCGAGATCGTCGCCGCGGGCAGAAGGCCCGACAGGGCCGCGATCGACCAGACGGCCAGGCGGATCGCGCAGGGCGACGGTCCCGAATCGAGGGCCAGGCTCGACACGTACAGCAGGTTCATGAGGGAGGACGGCGATGAGTGAGTCGACGGACGCCGCGGCGGGCGGACGCAGGGGCGGGCGGACCGTGAGCAAGTCCACCCCGGACGAGGTCATGGAGCTCGCATGCGGGCTGCCGTTGACCAGGAGCGTGCTGCGTTCCGTGGTCGCGGGCGCCACGCCCGGCCAGCTCGGCGTGCTGGCCGACCTGTTCAGGGCCGAGAACGCCAGCCGGACGGAATCCAGGCGCGCCAGGCTGATCAGGAACGCGGGATTCCCGTGCGTCAAGGGCTTCGACGGATACGACTGGGGCATGGCGTCGTTCCCCGCCGACTGGGGGCGCGAGCAGCTCATGGACCTCGGTTTCATGGACCGGGCCGAGGACCTCGTGCTCTACGGCGACGTGGGATGCGGCAAGACGCACATGGCGATCGCCACGGGCATGCTGGCGTGCGAGAGGGGCATGCCGGTGAGGTTCTTCACCGCGTCGTCGCTGGTGATGCGTTTGCGGCGGGCGAGGGACGAGAACCGGCTCGACGCGGAACTGCGCGCGATAGGCCGCGCCAGGCTGCTGGTCATCGACGAGCTGGGCTACCTGCCGATCGACATCGACGGGGCCAGGCTCCTGTTCCAGGTCGTCGCGGATTCCTACGAGA
>OLOB01001253.1_pt1 | contig 17091 bp, 14 predicted proteins | sample 1671911 | NCBI WGS metagenome assembly OLOB01 (sample SAMEA3136625, study PRJEB25190) | human gut metagenome | biome: human gut; feature: human-associated habitat; material: faeces | place: Austria | collected 2013
CTTGCAGATACAGATGCAGTGACGATCATCGGTGGTGGTGATTCGGCAGCAGCTGTTAACCAGTTGGGATACGGAGATAAGATGACACACATCTCAACAGGTGGCGGAGCTTCTCTTGAATTCCTGGAAGGAAAAGAATTACCGGGAGTTGCAGCAGCAAACGACAAATAAGCTGACGAGAATCGTGTATACACTATTTCTCTGATTGAGGAGAAGTGGTGGAAATATTAAGATGAAAATTTTGAGGAGATTTGGAATAATGGCAAGAAAGAAAATTGTAGCCGGAAACTGGAAAATGAACAAAACTCCAAGTGAAGCAGTAGCTTTAGTTGAAGAATTAAAACCATTAGTAGCTAATGAAGATGTAGACGTAGTATTCTGCGTACCTGCAATCGACATTATCCCTGTAGCAGAGGCTGTAAAGGGAACCAATATCCAGGTTGGTGCTGAGAATATGTATTTTGAAGAAAGCGGAGCATATACAGGAGAAATCTCTCCGGCTATGCTTACAGATGCAGGAGTAAAATACGTTGTTCTCGGACACTCTGAGAGAAGAGAATACTTCGCTGAGACAAACGAGACGGTAAATAAGAAAATGCTGAAAGCTTTCGAGCATGGTATTACACCAATCATGTGCTGTGGAGAGACTCTGGAGCAGAGAGAACAGGGTGTAACAATGGACTTCATCCGTCAGCAGGTGAAAGTTGGATTCCAGAATGTAACAGCTGATCAGGCTAAGACAGCAGTGATCGCTTACGAGCCAATCTGGGCTATCGGAACGGGTAAGACAGCTACTACAGAGCAGGCTGAAGAAGTTTGCGCTGGTATTCGTGCATGCATCGCTGAAGTATATGATGAAGCTACAGCAGAAGCTATCCGTATCCAGTACGGCGGATCTGTAAACGATGGAAATGCAGCAGAGTTATTCGCTCAGGCTGATATCGACGGCGGACTTGTAGGTGGAGCATCTCTGAAAGCTGATTTCGGAAAGATCGTAAACTACAAATAAGATTTAGAAAATCAGCCGCAGGAGGCTTTCGTTTGACTGCTTCCTGCGGTTTTATGCTGTAAAAGTGATATTTAAGACGAAAGGTGATATTAAAAATGAGTAAGAAACCAACAGTACTTATGATCTTAGACGGTTATGGACTGAATGAAAAGACAGAAGGTAATGCAATTGCTATGGCAAAAACACCTGTTATGGATAAACTGATGTCAGAATATCCATGTGTAAAAGGAAATGCCAGCGGACTTGCAGTAGGACTTCCGGACGGACAGATGGGTAACTCAGAAGTTGGCCATATGAATATGGGTGCCGGACGTATCATTTATCAGGAACTGACAAAGATCACAAAGGCAATCGAAGAGGGTGTATTCTTTGAGAATAAGGCGCTTCTTGCCGCATGTGAGAATGCAAAGAAAAATGATTCTGCGCTGCATCTGATGGGGCTGGTATCTGACGGTGGTGTTCACAGCCACATCGGACATATTTTCGGCCTTTTGGAACTGGCTAAGAGACAGGGACTTGAGAAAGTATACGTACACTGTTTCCTTGACGGTCGTGATACACCACCGGCTTCAGGAAAAGAGTATGTAGAGCAGTTAGAAACTAAGATGAAAGAAATCGGCGTAGGAGAGGTTGCAAGTGTTTCCGGACGTTATTATGCAATGGACCGTGATAACCGCTGGGATCGTGTAGAAAAGGCTTACAAGGCACTTTCAGCAGGCGAAGGTGAGACAGCTGCTTCTGCAACAGAAGGAATCCAGGCTTCTTATGATGCAGATGTAACGGATGAGTTCGTTGTACCATTTGTAGTAACAAAGGACGGCGCACCGGTTGCAACGATCAAAGAAAATGATTCCGTAGTATTCTTCAACTTCCGCCCGGACAGAGCAAGAGAGCTCACAAGAACATTCTGTGACGACAGCTTTGACGGATTTGACAGAGGAGACAGAATCAAGACAACATTTGTATGCTTTACAGAATACGATGCTACAATCGAAAATAAACAGGTCGCATTTGTGAAAGAAGAAATCACTAATACATTTGGTGAGTTCCTTGCCAAGAATGGCAAGAAACAGGCACGTATCGCTGAGACAGAGAAGTATGCTCACGTAACATTCTTCTTCAATGGCGGCGTAGAGGAACCAAATGAAGGAGAAGATAGAATTCTTGTAAAATCTCCAAAGGTTGCTACTTATGATTTGAAGCCAGAGATGAGTGCATATGAAGTATGTGACAAGCTCGTTGCAGCAATCAAGTCTGATAAGTATGATGTTATCGTAATTAACTTTGCCAACCCTGACATGGTAGGTCATACTGGTGTGATCGAGGCTGCTGTAAAAGCCATTGAAGCAGTTGACGAGTGTGTAGGAAAGGCTTACGAAGCATTAAAAGAAGCTGACGGACAGATGTTCATCTGTGCGGATCACGGTAATGCAGAGTACATGATCGATGAAGAGACAAAAGAGCCATTTACAGCACATACAACCAATCCTGTACCATTCATCCTTGTAAATGCAGATCCTGCATACAAGTTGAAAGAAGGCGGATGCCTGGCTGATATTGCTCCTACACTGATCGAACTGATGGGTATGGAACAGCCGGCTGAGATGACTGGAACATCACTGCTTGTGAAATAATATAAACATATTCAACGTATGTTATATGCTATAATGAACAGATTGTGGAAAATGTAAAAGTGCATTTTCTACAATCTGTTCTGTATTTATCAGTATAATTATAAAAGGAACATCATGAGGAGAACGACATGAAGATTGTTATTGTAGAAGATGATCCGGGTATCCGAAAGGAATTAAAACAGCTCCTGGAAAATGCTTTTTATGAAGCAGAGATAATCGAAGAATTTAAAGATACGGCAGAGCAGATATGCAGCATGATACCGGCACCGGATCTGGTACTCCTGGATTGGAATCTTCCGGGGGAAAGCGGCTTTGACATCTGTACGAAGCTGAAAGAACATTCAGATATTCCAATCATATTTCTGACCAGTCGGACAGATTCCATGGATGAACTGACCGGAATCTTGAAAGGGGCAGATGATTATATCACAAAACCGTTCAATCCACCGATTCTGCTGGCAAGAATAGGCGTAGTACTAAAAAGAACTACCGATAAAAATGCAGAGAAATCAAGGGGTAATGCCTTGAACATGGAATATAAAGGTGTAATCCTAAATGCTGTGGGAGGCTGCATAGAGCATGAAGGAAAAAAGACAGATCTTACGAAAAATGAGTTGAAGATCCTGCATCTTCTATATCAGAAAAAAGGGGAGATTGTTCCGAGACTGGATATGATCGAATACCTGTGGGACAATGAAGTCTTCATAGATGACAATACATTAAGTGTGAATGTTACAAGACTCAGAGGAAAACTGGCTGACATCGGAGTGACGGATTTCATTGAGACAAAACGGGGAATGGGGTATCGCATATGAGATTTTCGGAATATATAAAAGATAAGATTCTGATATGTCTGCTGCACCTCCTGTGTATGATATTACTGATGGGGTTCTTCTATATTACAGGGTATAACAGAAACGCAGCTGCACTGATTCTCATTTTCTGGTGGATCATCCTTGGAATATGGATTGTGACAGGATATTATCGCAGGAAGAAATATTTTGACAGGGCAGAACATATTCTGGAAAATGTAGATCAGAGATATCTGCTTGGAGAATTGCTGCCAGCTTCACCATATCTGGAAGATCGGATCTACCGGGAGTTGATCAGACGATCGAATAAATCTGTGATCGAACGGATCCGTATGCTTGAAGATGAACAGAATGATTATCGGGATTATATCGAAAGCTAGGTGCATGAGATCAAAGCGCCGATTACCAGTATCCAGCTTGCGTGTGAGAATCATAAAGACGAAGTGACCAGACAGATCGGTCTTGAGAATCAACGGATTGAAAATGACGTAGATATGGTTCTGTATTATGCTAGAATGGAAAAGGTATACAAAGACTATATGATTGAAGAGACAGACCTTGGGAAGGCGGCTTCTGAAGTTTTGATGAAAAATAAGTATTATCTAATTAGTAACGGAGTGCGCGGGGAAGTGGAGTGCCCTGATTTTGCGTATACCGATAAAAAGTGGATCCTTTTTATACTGAACCAGCTTATGCTGAACAGTGTGAAATATAAAAGTGAGAATCCAAAGGTCCATCCGTATATTCATATTTACACGGAAAGGTACGGTCATGGTGTCCGGCTGATCGTAGAAGATAACGGAAGCGGAATACGGGAAGAAGAGATGTCCAGAATCTTTGAAAAAGGTTTTACCGGTTCCAATGGAAGAAATGGTAAGAAATCTACGGGGATGGGGCTTTATCTGTGCAGACGGCTGTGTGAAAAGCTTGGAATTGCCATCGAGGCGGAATCTGTCCGTGGGGAAGGAACGAAGATGATCCTTACATTTCCGGTCAGCAGTTATCTTTCAAAAATGTAAGATAACTGAAAGATACATCGATACATCTTTCTGGTCCGGACGGGTAAAGTAGAGATGAAAAAGAGTATTACAAAAAGACCGGAAAGGATGATATGGATGAGAAGAATAAGAAAGCATGGCAAGACAACAGAGAAAAAAACAGACAGAATCCTGGCAGGAGGCAGAATCCCGGATGGAGAGATCCGGGTGTGTGATGTGGAAAAATATTACGGAAGTGATACGAACATCACCAAAGCGGTAGACAGGGTAAGCTTTTGCGTCCAAAAAGGAGAATTTGTGGGAATCATGGGAGCATCGGGTTCCGGAAAGACAACACTTTTGAATATGCTGTCTACGATTGACCGTGTGACTGCAGGGCATATATACTACGGAGAAACGGATATTACGGAGTTGAGTGATGAGGCACTGGCGGAATTTCGGAAAGACAATCTGGGATTTATATTTCAGGATTACAACTTGTTAGATACACTTACGATAGAAGAGAATATTGTGCTGGCAATGACGCTGCACAGCAAGAGTAAAAGAGAGATCCAAGAGAAATGTGATCACATATTGAAGCTGCTTGATATCGAAGAAATCCGGGACAAATTCCCCTATCAGGTATCCGGGGGCCAGAAGCAGCGTTGTGCCTGTGCCAGAGCGATGATTCATCGTCCGAAACTGATCCTCGCAGATGAGCCGACCGGTGCGCTGGATTCCAAAGCGGCACAGATGCTGCTCGAAACATTCCGCAAGATGAATCATGATATGCACTCTACGATCCTCATGGTTACACATGATGCGTTTTCAGCCAGCTACTGCAGCCGTATTCTTTTCCTGAAAGATGGAAAGATATTTCATGAACTGGTAAGAGGAGTGGAAGAAAGGCGGGAATTTCTGAATAAGATCCTGGATGTATTATCTCTGACAGGAGGTGAACTGTCAGATGTTCGGTAAGCTTGCACTACGCAATGTCAGGCGTTCCGCCAGAGATTATCTGGTGTATGTGCTGACGATGACATTTGTGGTATCATTGATGTTTGCATTTAACAGTATCATTTTTTCGAAGGATCTTCAGAAAATGTATGAAATGGCAGCGATAATGGCAGCGATGATCGGTATTGCCACATTCTTTATTGTACTGATCGTTGCATGGCTGATCAATTATATGGTACGGTTCATGCTGGAAAAAAGGAGCCGTGAATTCGGTATCTATCTGTTGATCGGAATGAATAAAAGGGAAGTGTCCGGGCTTTATATGAAAGAAAATCTGCTGCTCGGTGTGTGTTCCTTTGTGATAGGACTGGGCCTTGGAATGTTGCTTCAGCAGGTGCTGCTCGTTGTCCTTTATAGTGTCATACAGGTGGAACTAAGACCCCATCTGGAATTCAATGGATATTGTTTCCTTATGACTGTGTGCTGCTTTGCAGGATGTTATCTGCTGGCACTGTTCCGGTGTAGCCGGAAATTCCGCAAGATGAACATTCATGATCTGATGAGAGAAAATCAGAAGAATGAGGAATTAAAAGAAAAGAATGAAAAAATAAAGCGGTTATTACTGCCGTTTTCCATTCTGTTCATCTTTGCGTTCGGTGTCTGGATACTGAGCGGAAATATACAGTCGCCGGGAGGGGCAGCAGTATTTCTGACGGGTCTGTTTATTACAATGTATGTGTTTTATACAGGGCTTTCCGCATGGATCATCTGCTATGTGAAGAAAAAAGGAAATGCGGTCTACCGGGGGCAGAATCTGTTCCTGCTGCGTCAGTTTGCATCTAAATTGAAAACGATGCGGTTTACCATGGGAACACTTACGGTGCTTTTTATGGTCGCATTTCTGGGGTGCTCGGTTGCATTAATGTTTACAGACTGGCAGAATCAGGTTTTAGAGACAAAATTTCCATTTGATGTACAGGTGAACAGTCAGAATCCGGAATATGATTTTGCCAAGGAGTTGGATATTGTCGGAGAAGAAGCAGGTGTAAAGGATTCGTGCGTGTACCGTATTTATGAAAATCATACGAACACAATGAATACATGGCTGTATACGCATCTGCGGTATTTTGGAGATGAGTACCGCAGAGAAGACGGAACACCGGATGAGAAAAAGATACGTAAAGGTTCCGATGATGATGCATATTGCAGATATGATACATATATGGGGCTGAGTGATTACAATCATCTGAGAAAAATGCTGGGATATTCCACGGAAACTCTTGGGAAAAATGAATATATCCTTCAGATGAAGCAAAGAGTGTATAAGGAAACCGGAGATTTTACGGATGACGTGAAGCTTCAGGACCGAGGAGAGACACTGACCTGCAGGAAGATCTGCACCGAATCATTTTCGCAGGACGGACATAACGGCGGTGATTATATCATCGTTGTGCCGGATGAACGGATACAGCAGATGACACCGTACTATTCAGAACTTGCGGTAAGTGTGAAGAAAAAAGTACCGGATAACCTGCAGAATAAGCTGGATAATCTGTCAGATAAACATGATTATGCCGGTCATACATACATGGAAGAAGACGATGATAATGTATGTTATGGTACGGATACCATTGTCACATATGCTGCGGTGAATCTTGTGCGGGAAAATGCATCGGCTGAGGTCAGATATATGATGAGCTGCATCACATTCCCATGTATGTATATCGGGCTGGTATTTTTGTGTATTGCATTGACGGTGTTATCGGTACAACAACTGAGCGATTCGGCAAAATATAGGTTCCGCTATCAGGTGCTTTCGAAAATCGGCCTTGGAAGACGCGAGATCCAACAGACCGTATTCCGTCAGCTGTCCGGGTATTATCTGTGTCCGGCAATCCTTTCGGCAGTGATCAGCGGGATCATAGCGGTGTATATGGGTGCCGGATTTAACTTCTATACAGGAGTCAGTACACCGGTGTTACAGTATTTTGCAATTTCATTCGCCCTGTTCTTTGGCGTATATGTAGTTTATTTTGGAGCGACCTATGTCGGATTTATCAGAAATATCGAAGAATGAAAATGGAGAGGGAAGTATGAGTAGAAATGCAATAAAATATCTGGCAATGGCAGCTATGTTCTGTAATCATTTTGCCTATATATTTTTAAAAGAAGGCAGTACAGGGCAGGAAGTTATGGTTGATATCGGGTATTTTACAGCCATTACTATGTGCTATTTCCTTGTGGAAGGATATCATTACACAAGATCTGTAAAGAACTATGCACTGCGGCTGCTTGTATTCGGGATCCTTTCACAGATCCCCTTCATGCTGGCATTGAAACAGACGAACCTGAACATGATGTTCAGCCTTCTTCTATGTCTGGGAGTGGTGTGGGTTGCAGATCATGTAAAACATAAAGGGGAGAAAATGCTATGGCTGTTCGTGCTGGTAATCTGTTCGCTCTGGACGGACTGGGCACTTCTGGCACCGGTATTTACGATGCTGTTTGTAAATGCATATGGGGACAGGAAAAAAGTATCACTGGCATATGGAAAAGCAGTGGGATTCTTCTTTCTGTTGAATGTGTTGTCATACAGGGCGGACTGCGGGCTGGAGAGTGCGCTCATACATTCTGCATGTGCCTGTATCGGGCCGGCAGCATCGGGAGTGGTTATACAGTGTATGTATAACAAAGCAGACAAAACAGCACACGGCTGGGAAAAATGGTTTTTCTACGGATTTTATCCGGTGCATTTTCTGCTTCTCTGGATGATACAGTTTGCAAAAGTATAGATGGAATGGTTATAATAATACCGGGGTGTGACGGATGCGGAAAAAACGCAGAAGGACGGCTCCGGTATTTTTTGAAGCAGGCAGGTAGAGAATATGGAAAAAGAAAAGCTTGATAAAATGTATGATATCTGTTTCTTTGATTTGGATGGCACGATCATCGATTCTTCACCGGGAATTACGAATTCAGTGATGTATGCGCTGGAGAAATTCGGAATTGAAGAGACCGAACGGGAAAAATTATATAAATTCATCGGTCCGCCGCTTACCGATTCGTTCGCCAGATTCTATGGATTTGACGATGAGAAAAGCTGGAAGGCGGTGGAGTATTACAGGGAATATTATCAGGATACGGGGATTTTTGAGTGTTCGGTGTATTCCGGATTTGAAAAATCATTAAAGGCATTGAAGGCAGCAGGAAAAAGACTTTTTGTTGCGACGTCCAAACCGGAAGTATATGCGAGAAGGATCATTGAACATTTTGACCTGGATCAATATTTTGAATATGTGGCAGGTATGGAACTGGACGGAGGCAGAGGCAGTAAGGCAGAGGTGATCGGATATCTGATCGATACCTGCCGGATGCAGGATAAGAAGAGGATACTGATGATCGGTGACCGTGAACATGATGTGCTTGGGGCAAAGCAGGAAGGGCTTGACTGTATGGGGGTATTATACGGATTCGGCAACCGTGAAGAACTGGAAAAAGCAGGCGCAGTATACGTTGCCGGGACGCCGGAAGACATTGCCGGGATCATCCTAAAATGATACGGTAATCCTGCATTTTGTGAAAAATGTAAAAATATGGGTGCCAATACTTGACAAAAGAAGAAGTAGTTGTTATTATAAAAAAACAGAACGCACTCTGTTTTTTATAAATGATAGAAAAGAGGTGCAATATGCAAAGAGTATTTTCATTATTGGTAGACAATAATCCCGGTGTATTAAGCCGTGTATCCGGACTGTTCAGCAGACGAGGATACAGTATCGACAGCATAACTGCAGGAGTTACGGCAGATCCGAGATTTACCAGAATTACCATTGTGGCCAGCGGAGATGAGCTGATCTTATCGCAAATCGAAAAGCAGGTCAGAAAGCTGGAAGATGTCATTGAGATCAAAGTACTTCATCCGGAAGATTCGGTATATCGCGAACTGATCATGGTGAAGGTTCGGGCGAATAAGACGGAGAGAACGGAGATCATATCTGTGGCGGATATATTCCGCGCGAAGATTGTTGATGTAGAGAAGGATTCCCTGATGGTGGAACTGACAGGAAATGGTTCAAAAGTAGATGCGTTTCTGGAACTTCTGGAAGGTTACGAGATTCTTGAACTTGCAAGAACAGGTATTACCGGATTGCAGAGAGGAATCAAGGATGTAACAGTCATTGATCAGGAAGGAAACATCAACACATTATAATTGATATATTATAATGGACAAACAGTAACACATTTTAATCAGACATTAAACAGAGACGAGCCCGGTGGAAGGGCGACCCCTTGTTTAAGAAAATAAAAAATCATTTATTTTTTAGGAGGTATGCTATAATGGCAGCAAGAATTTTTTATCAGGAAGATTGTAATTTATCAGTATTAGAGGGACAGAAGATCGCTATCATCGGTTATGGTAGCCAGGGACATGCACATGCTCTGAACTTAAAAGAGTCTGGATGCGATGTTATCGTTGGTCTTTATGAAGGAAGTAAATCATGGGCAAAAGCTGAAGCTCAGGGATTCAAAGTATTCACAGCAGCTGAAGCAGCAAAACAGGCTGACATCATCATGATCCTGATCAACGATGAGTTACAGGCTGATATGTACAAGAAAGACGTTGAGCCGAACCTTGAAGAAGGTAATATGTTAATGTTCGCTCATGGTTTCAACATTCACTTTGGATGCATCAACCCACCAAAGAATGTAGATGTAACGATGATTGCTCCTAAGGCACCGGGACACACAGTAAGAAGTGAGTACCAGGCTGGAAAAGGAACACCTTGCCTTATCGCTGTAGAGCAGGATGCTACAGGAAAAGCATGGGATCGTGCACTTGCATATGGTCTTGCAATCGGTGGAGCAAGAGCTGGTCTTCTTGAGACAACATTCAGAACAGAGACAGAGACAGACCTCTTCGGTGAGCAGGCAGTACTTTGCGGTGGTGTTTGTGCACTTATGCAGGCTGGTTTCGAGACACTTTGCGAAGCTGGATATGATCCAAGAAACGCTTACTTCGAGTGTATCCATGAGATGAAACTGATCGTAGATCTGATCTATCAGTCAGGATTCGCTGGAATGAGATACTCTATCTCTAACACAGCTGAATATGGTGACTATGTAACAGGACCTAAGATCGTTACAGCTGAGACAAAGAAAGCTATGAAACAGATCCTGACAGACATCCAGGACGGAACATTTGCAAAAGACTTCTTATTAGACATGTCTCCAGCAGGACGTCAGGTACACTTCAAAGCTATGAGAAAACTTGCTTCAGAACATCCATCAGAGAAAGTCGGAGCAGAGATCAGAAAGCTCTACAGCTGGAATGGAGAAGACAAACTGATCAACAACTAATCATCAGATTTGTTAGAATAAGAATACATACGAAAAGGGTACGGCAGTTGCTGTATCCTTTTTCTAGTTAATTCACTAAGCTGGTTACCCGGACCGAACTGTTTGAGCCCCGTAGGGGTGAGTTTGAGCGGAGTGGCTTTTGCCCTTAGGGAAGGCGGACTGCCTTAGAACTTCTGCATCGTGACATCCAGCAACAAACAGAATACCAAGTCTTTCTCGTGGACTGAGAGGCCGCGATGATGAATTAAATAGAAAAAAACCCAGATCATTGACGGGATGATCCGGGTTCTAAAAATTTTGCAACTCGAGTTTAATCTCTATTATTAAGCAATTCCGTTAACAGCTTTTGTCAGACGGGAAATCTTTCTAGAGCATGTGTTTTTGTGGTAAACACCCTTGCTTCCAGCTTTGTTGATTTCAACGATTGCAACTTTTAATGCGTCTGCAGCAGCAGCGGCATCTTTGTTAGCTACAGCTGTTTCAACTTTCTTTACGCAAGTTTTTACTTTAGACTTGATTGCTTTGTTTCTAGCAGCTTTTGTTTCGTTTACTAAAATTCTTTTCTTTGCAGATTTGATATTAGCCAATTTGTCCACCTCCGATATCAATGTATTTCGATTTTTTTAATTCGATTTCCAGTTCGTTAGAGCCGGACACGGACGATCTAACGAAACATACGAATTTATTTTAGGGCATGAATTGGAATCTGTCAATACATATTTCTGAAAATATTGGAAAAACTAGCATTAATTTGAGAAAGGATGGATAAAAATGATGGTGGAGAAGTATAAGATACGGACGGATCTTGCGATGGAACAGAAAGAACGGTTTGAATCGGATCATGTGGAGGTATCAGGTGTCGTTCTGGAAGAGGAGTATGATGAAGAAAAGGAGATTAAGATCACAACGGTCAGGATTGAAACGGAAAATGGGGCGAAGTCGATGGGAAAACCTGTGGGGACATATCTGACACTGGAAGCGCCGAATATGGCAGCTGCAGATGAAGGGTATCACAGGGAAATATCGGAGACATTGGCAGATTTTTTGGAAAAATATATGAAAGATACGGAAGAAAATCAGGAAAAAGGATATTCGGTACTTGTTGTAGGCCTTGGCAATCGTGAAGTGACACCGGATGCACTGGGACCGTATGTGGTGGATCAGTTGAATGTTACCAGACATATTGTGCAGGAATATGGAAGGTATGCAGTGGGAAAAGGCGGAAGCAGGATTGTAAGTGCGATCGTTCCGGGAGTGATGGCACAGACCGGGATGGAGTCTGCAGAAATTATACGGGGAATAGTAAATGAGACAACCCCTGATCTGATTATGGTAATTGATGCACTGGCAGCAAGAAGTACCAAAAGACTGAACCGGACAATACAGATTTCTGATGCGGGAATTTATCCGGGAGCAGGGGTTGGAAATCACCGAAGTGAGATTACAAAAGATACGATGGGAATTCCGGTCATTGCAATCGGAGTGCCGACAGTTGTGGATGCGGCAACCATTGTGAATGATACAATGGAGAACTTTATTACGGCACTGGAAACATCAGAAACATTAAAAGGGGTGGGAGTGGTATTGCAGGGATATAATTCCGCAGAGAAATATGAACTGGTAAAGGAATTGATTGCTCCGCATCTGAATGGTATGTTTGTGACACCAAAAGATATTGATGATACAGTAAGACGAATCAGTTATACAATTTCAGAAGCAATGAATATGCTTTTTGCGGGGAAAGAAAAAATAATGCAGTCATAACATTTACAATATTGCCATAATTATAGTAAGAACTAAGATATCGTAAAAATCAGTAAACGGCAGAGGTGTTAAAAATGTGAAAAAGAAAGACAGGCAGAGAATGTTGGAAAAATATATGAAGTGTGCAGCCTGGGGCAGTGCTGGAATACTTCTGACCTGTTTCATAAGAGGTTATGTAATAAAAGAAAATGGAACAGTACGAGAACTGAAAATATCATTCCTGGAAAAAGAAAAAGAGGTCATTGCAGATTGTGCTGTCGGAAATATAATGACGACACTGACTTATACATCGGAAAAAGACCATGTCGGAGGTCCTGCAGAGGATGTGACACAGACAGTGATGAAATTGTTCCCGATTGGAACCTATCTGTCAGCGGAAAAAGAGGATACTATCGCCGAAGATTCCCAGACCTATGCCATGATATTAGAAAAGCAGGCAAATGATGAAAATGCCGTGGATGAAGATGGAAAGCTCATTACGCAGGGGCAAAGTGTCACGCAGCAGGAGATGGTGAAGATACCGGAGGCTAAAGTAGACATATCCATGGATAAATTAAGAGATTACGAATATCTGATGAGCCATTTTTACACAGTGGACAGCAGTACGATGGCGGATGCAAATCTGATCAATGCAGACCGGCTGCTTGGAAAGAATATGAAGCTGAATTCCAATTCTAATGAAGAGGCAGCCGGACCGAAGGTGCTGATCTATCATACACATTCCCAGGAGCAGTTTAAAGATTCTGTTCCGGGGGATGCGAATACATCGATTGTAGGTATGGGAACGTATCTGACAGATCTTTTGAATCAAAAGTATGGAATCGAGACGTATCATCATACAGGTGTTTATGATCTGGTAAATGGCAAACTGGACCGCAGCAAAGCATATCAGCTTGCGGAACCGGATGTGCAGAAGATATTAAAAGATAATCCAAGTATAGAAGTGGTGATCGACCTCCACCGGGACGGTGTGGCGGAAGGGACACATCTTGTGACAGAGGTGGATGGCAGACAGACGGCGCAGATCATGTTCTTCAACGGGCTCAGCAGAACGCGGGCAAATGGAAATATCAGTTATCTTCCGAATCCATATCTGGAAGACAATCTGGCATTTTCCCTTCAGATGGAGATTGCAGCAGCCAAATATTATCCGGGATTTGCCAGACACATTTTCCTTCGGGCATACCGCTATAACATGCATTTCAAACCGAAGACACTTCTGGTCGAGGCAGGAGCGCAGACGAATACAGTAGAAGAGATGCGAAATGCCATGGAACTTCTTGCAGAGCTTCTGCATCAGGTGCTGTCTTGATTCGAAAATATTTTTATGATAAGATATCCAAAGTATGGAAAAATCTGTATGATACTTGTGGAAGGTATCAGATGTGATGTTTTTCAATGTCTGTCATACAGATGGAAACGGAGAAAGGATATAGAAAGAATGGCGAAAAAGAATACATATGATGCGGGAAGTATCGCGATCCTGGAGGGACTGGAAGCGGTAAGAAAAAGACCCGGAATGTATATAGGAAGTGTTTCAACCAAAGGTCTGAACCATCTGATCTATGAGATCGTGGATAATGCGGTGGATGAGCATCTTGCCGGATATTGCAGCGAGATCCATGTGACACTGGAAAAAGACGGTTCGGCAACGATCGCAGATAACGGACGTGGTGTACCGGTAGACCTTCATGCAACAGGAGTATCGGCAGCTCGTGTGGTATACACGACACTTCATGCGGGCGGAAAATTCGACGATTCGGCATACAAGACCAGCGGAGGTTTGCATGGTGTCGGTTCTTCTGTTGTAAATGCGCTGTCTACCTATATGGATGTGCAGATCAGCAGGGACGGATATATCCACCATGACCGGTATGAACAGGGAAAACCGGTGATCGAATTGGAAGACGGATTACTGCCGACGATCGGAAAGACAAGAAAGACCGGAACGAAAGTGAATTTCCTTCCGGATGATACGATATTTGAAAAGACAAAGTTCAAAGCAGAAGAGGTAAAGAGCCGTCTTCATGAGACTGCTTATCTGAATCCGGATCTGAAGATCGTATTTGAAGATAAAAGGGGAGCAGAACCGGAACAGATCATTTATCATGAGCCGGACGGAATCCTTGGATTCATCCGTGAACTGAATCATAAAAAAGAAGTCGTACATGATCCGGTGTGTTTCAAAGGGGAAGCAGAAGGCATCGAAGTAGAAGTGGCCTTCCAGTACGTCAACGAGTTCCATGAAAATGTACTTGGCTTCTGTAACAATATCTACAATGCAGAAGGAGGAACGCATCTGACCGGATTCAAGACGACATTTACAACGGCGATCAACCAGTATGCAAGAGAACTTGGTATTCTGAAAGAAAAGGATGCAAACTTTACCGGAGCCGATATCCGTAACGGTATGACGGCAATCGTATCGATCAAGCACCCGGATCCGAGATTTGAAGGTCAGACGAAGACCAAGCTTGACAATCCGGACGCGGCAAAGGCCTGCAGTAAGGTCACGAACGATGAGATCATCCGTTTCTTTGACCGTAATCTGGAGACGCTTAAGAAAGTCATTGGCTGTGCGGAGAAGGCGGCAAAGATCCGTAAGACGGAAGAGCGTGCGAAGATGAATCTTCTGACCAAGCAGAAATATTCCTTTGACAGTAACGGAAAGCTTGCGAACTGCGAAAGCCGTGATGCATCAAAATGTGAGATCTTCATCGTAGAGGGAGACTCTGCCGGGGGGTCTGCGAAGACAGCCAGAGACCGTATGTTCCAGGCAATCCTTCCAATCCGTGGTAAGATCCTGAACGTGGAAAAAGCAAGTATCGATAAAGTGCTGGCGAATGCAGAGATCAAGACGATGATCAATGCATTTGGCTGCGGATTTTCCGAAGGATATGGAAATGACTTTGATATCAGCAAGCTGCGGTATGACAAGATCATCATCATGGCCGATGCCGACGTGGACGGTGCCCATATCTCGACACTGCTTTTGACGTTGTTCTACCGCTTTATGCCGGAACTGATTTTCGAAGGACATGTCTATATTGCGATGCCGCCTCTTTATAAGGCGATGCCGAAGAAAGGCGAGGAAGAATATCTGTATGATGATAAAGCACTGGAAAAATACAGAAAGACGCATGACGGTCCATTTACCTTACAGAGATACAAAGGTCTGGGAGAGATGGATGCAGAACAGTTGTGGGAGACAACCCTCAACCCGGAAACCAGACTTCTGAAACTGGTAGAGATTGAAGACGCAAGAATGGCATCCAGCGTAACCGAGATGCTGATGGGATCAGAAGTACCGCCAAGACGTTCATTTATTTATGAAAATGCGACAGAAGCGGAACTTGATATATAGAGATATATAGGATAGGAGAAATACAATGCAGGATTCACAGATCATCAGAACCGAATATTCGGACGTGATGAAAAAATCATATATCGATTATGCAATGAGCGTAATCATTGCCAGAGCCCTGCCGGATGTAAGAGACGGACTGAAACCAGTACAGAGACGTACACTTTACGATATGCACGAATTGGGGATCCGGTATGACAAACCGTACCGTAAATGTGCGCGTATCGTCGGAGATACCATGGGTAAATATCACCCGCACGGAGACAGTTCCATCTATGACGCACTGGTGGTCATGGCACAGGAATTTAAAAAAGGAATGATCCTTGTAGACGGACACGGTAACTTCGGTTCGATCGAAGGAGACGGTGCAGCCGCAATGCGTTATACTGAGGCGAGACTTGCGAAGATCACACAGGAAGCGTATCTGGCTGATCTGGACAAGGATATTGTAGACTTCATACCGAACTTTGACGAGACGGAGAAGGAACCGGTCGTACTTCCGGTGCGTATCCCGAACCTTCTGGTGAACGGTGCGGAAGGTATCGCGGTCGGTATGGCAACCAGTATCCCGACACACAATCTGGGAGAGGTTGTAGACGGTGTCAAAGCTTATATGAAAAATGAGGAGATCACGACCAGACAGCTGATGAAATATATCAAAGGGCCGGATTTCCCGACAGGTGGAATCGTGGTCAACAAAGACGACCTGCCGGAGATCTACGAGACAGGAACCGGAAAGATCAAGATCCGTGGAAAAGTTGAAGTAGAAGATATGAAGGGCGGAAAGAAACGTCTGGTCATCACAGAGATTCCTTATACCATGATCGGTGCGGGAATCGGGAAATTCTTAAATGATGTCTGCAATCTGGTAGAGACCAAGAAGACAACAGACATCGTGGATATTTCCAATCAGTCGTCCAAAGAAGGAATCCGTATCGTCATTGACCTGAAGAAAGGTGCGGATGTAGAGAATCTGACCAATATGCTCTATAAGAAGACCCGACTGGAAGATACCTTTGGAGTTAATATGCTGGCAGTTGCGGACGGAAGACCGGAGACCATGGGCCTGAAGCGTATCATCGAGGCACATGTAGACTTCCAGTTCGATATGGCGACGAGAAAATATAAGACATTACTTAAGAAAGAGCAGGATAAAAAAGAGATCCAGGAAGGTCTGATCAAAGCCTGTGACGTGATCGATCTGATCATCGAGATC
>OLOB01001272.1_pt1 | contig 16953 bp, 13 predicted proteins | sample 1671911 | NCBI WGS metagenome assembly OLOB01 (sample SAMEA3136625, study PRJEB25190) | human gut metagenome | biome: human gut; feature: human-associated habitat; material: faeces | place: Austria | collected 2013
TTGCCAGTTCCTTCTTTTTTTTATGTCTTTACATGATCCTTGACAGGTCATACCATTGTGGTATGACTTTTTTTTCTGATATGCTTTATTGCATCATATAAAATAAAGATAATTTTGAGTTGCTATTATTTGATGTTTATAAACTTTCTGAAATTATTTGAATATCTTGACTTTTTGTATGAATTATTATTGGAAATTAGTAAAAAAAAAAGACCTCTTTTCGAGGCCTTTATTATTACATTTTTACTGTAGATTTAACTAATTCAACAACTTCTTCAGAAGTAGCACAATCTAATGCTTTTTCTACTAAAGCTTCCATATCAGCTTTTGATACGCTCTTAATTAATTTTCTTTGAGCTAAGATTGAAGTAGCTGACATAGAGAATTCATCTAATCCAAATCCTAAAAGTATAGGTATCATTCTTTGATCTCCTGCACTTTCTCCGCACATTCCAACCCATTTTCCTTCTTTATGAGCATTATCTATAACCATTTTTATAAGTCTTAATACTGCTGGATTAAATTGATTGTATAAATGACTTATCTTTTGGTTCATTCTGTCTACTGCACAAGTGTATTGTATAAGGTCATTAGTTCCTATTGAGAAGAAATCTACATGCTTAGCTAATACATCAGATATAACTGCTGCAGATGGTATTTCTATCATCATACCAACCTCTACATCATTAGAGTAAGCTATATTTTCTGCATCTAATTCTTTTAATACTTCTTTTATTACCTCTTTAGCATCTAATAATTCTTCAAGTGAAGATATCATAGGGAACATTATTCTTAATTTTCCATGTACACTTGCTCTGTATAAAGCTCTTAATTGAGTTTTAAATATATCTTTTCTATCTAAACAAAGTCTTATAGCTCTGTATCCTAAGAATGGATTCATTTCAGCCTCCATTTCAAAGTAAGGAAGTTCTTTATCTCCACCTATATCTAATGTTCTTATTACTATAGGTTTATTATTCATTCCTTCAAGTACTGCTTTATAAGCTTCATATTGCTCTTCTTCAGTTGGGAAAGAATCCTCTTTATCCATGTATAAGAACTCAGTTCTATAAAGTCCAACACCTTCAGCATCATTCTTTATAAGTCCTTCTACATCATTAGGACTTCCTATATTCCCTGCAAGTTCAACATGTCTACCATCAGTAGTTATTGATGCTTGTCCTTTTAATAATTCTAAAGACTTTCTGTATTCTTCAAATTCTTCTTTTAATGAAGCATATTTAGCTTTAGTTTCTTCATAAGGATTAACTATAACTTCACCAGTATCTCCATTAAATACTATATAATCCCCATCTTTTACTTTTTTAGTTATATCATTTAATCCAACTACAGCAGCTATTTCTAATGTTCTAGCCATTATAGCTGTATGAGAAGTTCTTCCACCTATATCAGTTAAGAACCCAAGCACCATATTCTTGTTCATTGTAGCTGTATCTGATGGAGTTAAGTCGTGTGCTATTAATACAACTTCTTCATCAAGTCCTGCTAAATCAACTACTTTTATACCTAATATATGTCTTAATACCCTATTTGTAACGTCTTTTATATCTGCTGCTCTTTCTCTCATGTATTCATTGTCCATAGATTCGAACATTGCAACAAACATTTCTTTTATTTCATTTAATGCATAGTCTGCATTAACTTTTTCATCTCTTATTTTAGATATTGCAGAGCCAATTAATTCAGGATCTTCTAATACTAATAAATGAGCTTCAAATATTTCAGCTTCATGCTCTCCTAGCTCAGCTAAAGCCTTTTCCTTAACCTTAGTTAATTCTTCTTTAGATACCTTAACTGCACTCTCAAGCTTTTGTATTTCTTCATCTATATTCTCGATAGTCTTTTTTTCTATAACTAATTCACTATGCTCTATTACTAAAGCCTTCCCTAGTGCTATCCCTGGAGATGCTCCTGTTCCTTTATACATTACTATCCTCCTCATTTATATACCTTAAATATATTAAATAAACCTCGGATAAAACCGAAGTTTAATTATTATTCTCCAAATCCACCTTCGATTAATTCAACTAAAGCGTTAACTGCTGCTTCTTGATCTTCACCATTAGCAACAACTGTTAATTCATCACCTTGACCTAATCCTAAGCTCATTATACCCATTATAGATTTAGCGTTTACAGTTTTTCCTTTTGCTATTACTTCTACTGTAGATTTGAACTCAGCAGCTTTTTTAACAAACATTCCTGCTGGTCTAGCATGTAATCCTGTTGCATTTTTTATTACTACTGTTTTTTCCATTTTGTACCTCCTAATTAATACACATAAAAACTTATATAGGCATTTTTCTTAAACTTTGATTTTTAAAATCGTTTAGTAGTTTATTTGTTATCGCCTTTTCATTTTTTTCTTTTTTAGCTTCTTCATATCTTTTTGATAATAAATCAATTTCTTTTTTTAAATCATCTATTTTTTTTACAAATCCTTTTTTAAAGTCATGTGTTTCAGGATTATGACATCCCTTACAATCATGAGAACAACCTTGTGTCCAAATAACGGTTCTAATTCCTTCGCCATCAACAATACTATCAGTTTGAATTTCACTAGCAAGTCTAATAGTCTCTGCCATGTTTTACACGGTCCTTTTCTTCAGCTCTTTTACCATTATTGAATCTATCTACAGTACCAACTAAATAGCCGGTAATTCTTCTAATTCTTTCAAATTTAACGCCATCAGCTTCAGTACGATTGCAACCAGGACAAACATCTCCTATTACGCCATTAAAGCCACAAACTGGGTCTCTATCTACTGGATGGTTAATTGCACCATATCCAATTCCTTCTTCTTTCATAATTCTAACAATTTTTTCAAATGCTTCTACATTATCAGCTGTATTACCATCTAATTCAATGTAAGTAATATGACCAGCATTAGTTAAAGCATGATATGGAGCTTCTAGATGGATTTTTTTAGAAACAGAAATATTATAGTAAACTGGAACATGGAAAGAGTTTGTATAATAATCTCTATCTGTAACACCTTTGATTTTTCCATAAATAGCCTTATCTATGTTAACAAATCTACCTGACAACCCTTCTGCTGGTGTAGCTATAACTGAGAAATTCAAATTATATTTTTCGGCATATTCATCAGCTTTTTTACGCATAAAACCAATAATTTCTAGTCCTAACTTTTGAGCTTCTTCACTTTCACCGTGATGTTTACCAATCAAAGCTTTTAAACATTCTGCTAAACCAATAAAACCAAATGTTAATGTGCCATGTTTTAAAACTTTTCTAAGTCTATCAGTATCTTTTAACTTTTCTGAATCAATCCATACACCTTGTCCAAGTAAGAATGGAAAATTATAAACCCTTTTATTACATTGAATTTCAAATCTTTCTAGTAATTGATCTTTAACTAATTCCATTAATTCTTCTAATTCTTTATAGAAACCTTCCATATCTACTTTTTCATTAGTTACTATACCATGTTTAATACCAAGTCTTGGTAAATTAATTGAAGTAAATGATAAATTACCACGTCCTGGAGTAATAGCTTTATCAGGATCTACAACGTTTCCTAAAACTCTAGTACGACATCCCATATAAGCAACTTCTGTATTGTAGTCTCCTTCTTTGTAATACATTTTATTATATGGTGAATCAATGAATGAGAAATTAGGGAAAAGTCTTTTTGCAGAAACACGACAAGCTAATTTAAATAAATCATAATTTTTATCTTCAGTATTGTAATTAACGCCCTCTTTTACTTTAAATATTGAAATAGGGAAAATTGGTGTTTCTCCATGACCTAAGCCAGCTTCAGCCGCTAATAAATAGTTTTCAATAACCATTCTACCTTCCATAGATGTATCAGTACCAAAGTTAATTGATGAGAATGGTACTTGTGCCCCCGCTCTAGAATGCATTGTGTTTAAATTATGAATAAATGCTTCCATTGCTTGATAAGTAATTCGATTAGTTTTAAGAATTGCTTTTTCATAACTCATGTTAATTGCTCTTATAACTTGTTCAGAATCTTTTCCTAACTCTAATAGATTAGTTAAATCATCATCCATACTTTCTAGTTTATCAATTTCTTTAATGAATTTTTCAAATTTAATAAATTTAGTATAATCATTATAATCTAATATATCATATAATGTTTGTTTAAATTGTTTTTTGAATGTTTGTAATACACCAGGTGCCATATAATAATCAAATGCTGGGATACTTTGACCACCATGTTGATCATTTTGATTACTTTGAATAGCAATTGCGGCAAGTGCACTATAAGACATAATATCTTTAGGCGCTCTTAAATGCCCATGACCTGTTGAAAAGCCATCTTTAAACAATTTATTTAAATCTATTTGACAACAAGTAGTAGTGCCCATTGGTAAAAAGTCCATATCATGAATATGAATATCTCCATTATCATGAGCATCAGCAAATCTTTTTTTAATTAAATAAGCTTTTGTAAATTCTTTTGAAACAGTTGAGCCAAATTGTAACATTGTACCCATAGCTGTATCACCATCTACATTGGCATTTTCTCTTTTAGCATCATCTTCAGAAGCTGATTTTAATCCTAAACCTTCTATAACTTTTAAAAACTTATGTTGCTTTTTATCATCAAAAAATGCTTGTCTAGATTGACTTCTTCTTTCACGATATTCAGAGAATGATTCATATACATCAGTATATCCTTTTTTCTTAAGTTCATCTTCTATCATATCTTGAATAGTTTCTATTTTTATTTTTTCTTCATTTTTATATTCTTTTTCTATAAGATATATATTATCCAATAACCATTCAGCTGAAGGTATTATTTCTTCTCTCTTCTTTGATAAAGAATTAATATATTTATGATTATTTAAAATTCCTTTAAAGGCATCTTTTAATTCTTGATATATTACCTTTCTACTTTCAACATGGCTTGTTTTTTCCATTTCCTTTTCCTCCTAAGTTAAAAATAGTTAAACCTAAGCAATGATGTTATTATTCCCTTTTATTTGATATTAATTCTTATAATTAAAGCCTACTGAAAACCAAGTTAAATATCTATTAATATACTTTGTTGAAATCCCTCTAAATCTATGTATCCAATTAAGCTGTTTCATATAATATGTAATAATATTATTACTTTTAGTTATTGTATTTCTCTCTTTATTGGCTTTATTATGTTTTCTAGCTGCTGCTAAAAATCCTCTATCTAAATAAGCATCTATATGCGCATCATCACTTATCTTATTTTTAATTACCTTTTCTACATCTCTTTGATCGCATGGAACATTGCCTATAATCTGAGAAAAGGATTTATTGTTATTATCTAGTGCTGACATTATTACTATTTTTCCTTTATGAGTTCTCTGGCTTCCCCTAACCCCTTTATTATTTTCATTAAACATTGTCTTTATTATTTCCACATTACCATCTAGCCTTATAGCTTCATTTATTTTATGTATGGCTTTTAAAATCTTATGTCTCCAATAAAATGATGTGCTGAGACTGATATTAACTTTATCTGCACATTGTCTTAAATTGCTATTTAAATCCATAAGCCTCATGTATTTATGCCAATGCTCCATACCTTTTTTAGAATATCTCCAAGGTGATTCAGTTCTATTAGAAAATGTCCTTAAACAATTATGATTTTTACATTTATATCTTTGAATACCATTAAACTTGCCATATTTAATAAAATGATTACTTTTGCAATATGGGCATTCCTTTATTTCTATTTCATTCTCTAATTCAATAATGCTATTCATAAAATATCACTCCTCTTTGTTAGAACTTATGTTCTTTTGAATTCTTGACTAACTTTTTATTATTTATTCATTATTTTTTAAATTTTTTCTTATGGTCTTGTCTTCTTATATCTCCTTTTAACTCTCTGCTTCTGTTTTTAATAAATGTTGCTAGAATTTCTTAAACTATAAACTTTCACTGAATCAGCTCCTGCTTTTCTGTTATTAGAAAATGTTGTTATTATAAGTAAGATCGTGCTTTATCTAATTCATTTATTGGAGTGTTTCTGTTCTTTGAAAATATTGCTGTAGATTATAATTTTTTTAGCTTAAATATATTTAAAGATTAAACTGAAAATTCTGTTCCTTGAAAATGTTGTTTTTGATAACAAAGTTATTAGTTTATGCATATTGAACTGAAAAATTCTGTTTTGAGAAAATGTTGTTTAAATTGATATATGTATGGAATAATTTAAAGATAGAGATATCTAAATATAAAATCTAATGTTGTAGCTATTTTCTCTATATAAAAAATGCTGTTAAACAATTGATGCTTAACAACATTTTATAAAAACAGACCGTTATATTAGGCGATAAACCTAATCCTTATATTATATTTATATTTAAATCTAAGACATAATACATATATATTTTTTCACATGTTGTAATAAAATCGTCAATTGTCTTATTGGTCATGTTATATTCAAATTCACTTCGTCTAAAGTCTTCACTTAAATCGTAATAATTGTTCATTGGTGGGGTGACAATAATATTTTTTCCATTAAAGCATTCAAAAGAATATTCTTTTTCACTTATCCTCATGATTATCTTATAAGGCATAATAGGACTAATTATTGATATTTCTTTCTTATTGTAATTATAATCTCTTGCACTCATACACATCTGACTCACACTCCTTTATATAAATATACTTAAAAAATATGTTAATAATGACTATAAAATGTTATCTTAACAACATTTATTGATAACAGATATGTACATGTAAATTATTATTCTTAAAAGTAACTTATAATATAAAACTTTGTCGAAAGTTTTGGAAAATTTTTATCTTGTCCGTAGGTATAATTTTTAAAATTTACGTAATACTTTCAAATATGCTATACAGCAAAGTAAATTTATATTTTAAATAAGGAGGATATCTATGATTAATATTGAAAGAAATCTTGATCCAAAACTAATGACTACTAAACATAATAAAAAGAAATCTGCTTTTACTTTAATTGAGCTTATAGTTGTTATTGCTATCATTGCCATATTAGCTGCTGCTTTAACTCCTTCTTTTACAGGATACATAAATGAAGCAAAAAAGGTTGCTGTAATTAATCAAGCTAAAAATGTTGTAACTGCTTATGAAGCTACAAAGGTAAAATCATCTAACACCTATACACTTAATACAACTGTAGATACTTTTGCTAATGGTTCTGATTTATTAGATAAAAAAGATGTTAATAAACTAAGTAACACAAGTATCGAAAATTGTTATAGTATTGTTAATACTGAAGAGTATGATATTACCCTAACGGATAATGGAACATTTAATGAACTTAAAGCTATCTCTTCTACTTCTACTTCCACTTCTACAGAGCAATAAATTCTATAAAAAATGAACCCCTTCATAAACAAGGGGTTCATTTATAAATTCTTATAGTGAGAAGAACTCAGTAAATGCTTTTATTGTGTACGCATTGTCTTTTACTGTTGCCAGTTCTCTTATTGAGTGCATTCCAATAAGTGGTGCTCCCATATCTATTACTGGTATTGTTAAGTTTGCTGCTGTAACAGGACCTATTGTAGTTCCTCCTCTTAAATCTGATCTGTTAACAAACTTTTGGAATGGAACGTTAGCTGACTTACATACTTCGGCAAATACAGCTCCGTTAAAGCTATCTGTGCTATAGCTTCCTGATGCTGCTATCTTTAACACAGGACCACCTTCTAATACAGGTCTATTTGTTGGATCTGCTTTATCTCCAAGGTTTGGATGAACAGCATGAGCTAAATCAGCAGAAATCATTATTGAGTTTGATAATGCTCTATAATACTCTTCTCTATTCTTACCAAGTCCCATAGTAAGTCTTTCTAGTAAGTTATTTAATAATGTTGAATTAGCACCTTGAGCACTTAAACTTCCTATTTCTTCATTATCTACACATACTAATACTTTAGTTGCTGAATTATCTCTGCTATCTAGTAATGCTACTAAACCTGCATATACCATCCATAAATCATCAAGTCTTCCTGAAGAAATCATTTCTTCATTAATTCCTATTAATGATCCTTTTTCATATTCATATGGCATAAGTTCGAAATGTAATATATCTTCTTTATTTACATTAAGCTCTGCTGCTAATATATCCATTAAGTAATCTTTGTTTTCTAATTTTTCATTGATTAAACCTAATAATGGTAATGTATCAACTTGCTTGTTATACTTATAACCATCATTTACTTCTCTATTCATATGAATAGCTATATTCGGTATTATCATTATTGGTTTATTCATATTAACTAATCTTGTTTCTGGTTTTAATGGAGATACTCCTTTTATAGCAACCTTTCCAGCTAAAGCTAAAGGTCTATCATACCAAGTACTGATTATTGGACCTCCATACATTTCAGTGTTAAGCTTAACATATTTTCCTTCTGATATCATTTGAGGATTTGGTTTAACTCTAAAGCCAGGTGCATCTGTATGTGCTCCTATTAATCTTAATCCTGTTTCTTCTATGTTTTCATCACCTACTACAAAAGCCATAATAGAAGAATCATTTTTTATCACATAGTATTTATCTCTACTTTTTAAATCCCACTTATCACTTTCTTTAATTTCTTTAAACCCATTTTCATCTAAGATCTTTTTAACAGTTTCTACTGCATGAAATGCTGTTGGACTGTCATATATAAAATCTAGTAAATCTTTTGCTTGTTTTCTTTCCATATATTTCGAACCCCTTTTTTTATTTACTTGGATATACTTTATAATATAAACCATTTTAATTTATTCCACAATATAGGAAATTATAATAAAGCTTGTACTTTTTAACCATTTAATGTAGTTTAATATTATATTAATAATAAATCTAAAAGTGGAGTGTGATTTATGTTATCAAATTTTCTAATCAAAAAATTTATTAAGAACAATGATGATATTAATGATAACAAAGTTAGAATTGCCTACGGAAACTTAGGTGGAACAGTAGGAATCATTATAAATACATTACTGTTCCTTATTAAATTATTCGTGGGACTATTTGCAGGATCTATTGCTATCATTGCTGATGCATTTAACAACTTATCAGATGCAGCTTCATCTATAATAACTATTATAGGATTTAAGATGGCCAATAAGCCTGCTGATGCCGAGCATCCTTTTGGTCATGGAAGAATTGAGTATCTTTCAGCTCTTGTAGTTTCCTTCATGGTTATGCTGGTAGGATTTCAATTTGTGAAAACTTCTTTTTCTAAAATATTAAATCCAGAAGCAGTAACATTTGAAATTGTGCCTTTTATACTTTTATTAATATCTATAGGATTTAAAATATGGCTTTCAAAGTTTAATAAGGATTTAGGCAACAAGATTAATTCATCAGCCCTTAAAGCTGCTGGAACCGATGCTTTAGGCGATGTATTTACTTCTACCACTGTTGTGATTTCCTTCTTTGCTTCAAACTTTACTAGCTTCCCTATCGATGGATATATTGGTGTTTTAGTTGCTATTATAATTATTTATTCAGGCTTCAGCTTGATAAAGGAAACTATCAGTCCTCTTCTAGGTGAAGCACCTGATGCTGAATTAGTTCAGCAGATAAATGATATGGTTTTATCTTATGAACATATTTCTGGAGTACATGATTTAATAATTCACAATTACGGACCAGGAAGGATTATGGCTTCAATTCATGCAGAAATTCCAGCTGATATAAATATTATGACAATCCATAATATTATTGATCGTGCTGAAAGGGAAATATCTGAAAAGCTTGGAGTATACTTGGTGGTGCATATGGATCCTGTCTCTGTTGATACAGATGAAATATCATCCACAAGAAAATATATTGAAGATGTCTTAAAATCATACTCAATGGTTAAGTCTTATCATGATTTTAGAGTTATTGGTGATGAAAGACATAAAAATATTATCTTTGATGTGGTGGTAGATTCCAATGAGTTTACTAATAAATTTCAATCTAATGACTTAAAAGAATCCATAGAAAACTCAGTAAAGACGGGACATCCAACTTATAATTGCATAGTAACTATTGACCTACAGCTTCATTAAATAAGCATAATAAAAAGCTGGTATAAGTTTAAACTTTAAAACTTATACTAGCTTCTTTTTTTCAATTCTCTTTTAAATTATAGAAATATTGCTGTTGCTTATATTTTAAATAGGCAATATTATCTTTCATATTTCTTTTTTCATACCAATTAATAACTGCTGGCAATGCTAAAACAAAACCATTATTTATTAATTCCTTTAACTTATTTATTAAAGCAATTTCCTCCAATGATATTACATTATCATTGATTACTTCATCTAATTTCTTTTTTAAATAAATATATTTACACTTAGTAACTCCTATTTTCCTACCTGCAAGAGAAGTTTTAAAGGCTTCTTCATAAGTAGGTTCCTTATATAGATTACTATTATAAAGATAGTATGCTAAATTACCATAGCATTCTGAATTACCACATTCTATTCCACTTAAAAATAGCTGTACTATTTCTTCCTCATTAAACTTTATAATCCCTTCACAGCCTAATAACCCTTTAAAATTATATGCAGTACCTTTATCTATTTCTTCTACTTCATTTAGTATTTCATAAGCCTTTTTACTATCAGATTCAATACCAATCCCTTTAAAGCAATAGTAAGCAAGCTTGCACTTTCCTTTTAATGCATCAACATCAATAAGCTTAAACACATAATAAAGTGCTTTTATCTCTTCATCTTTTCCTCCAATACCCTTTTCATAAATCTCTATGAGTCTTTCTATTGACTCTATATCATTTTTTTCTGCACTCTTTTCATACCACTTAATTGCTAAATCTATATCTTGTTTAACAAAATAACCTCTTAAATGCCATTCACCAAGCTTATTCATGGCCTTTATATATTCACTTTCTGCTGATAAGCTATAATAATAATATGCCTTTTCATTATCCTTCCTTACAGCTATACCTTTTTCATAAATATATCCATACTGAAAAATAGATTCTGTAAGACCATGTTCAGCTCCAAAGTTTATATATTCAAGGAGCTTTTGCTTATCTATAGTTTTTCCTTCATTAAATTCATTAAGACTAATAAAGGCTAAATATTCTGCAGCATAAGGTGATTTCAATTCATATGCACCTAAAAGAAGTTCCTTGGCGATTTCTTCAGTCTTTTCCTTAAATCTATTAAGTCTTAAATATGCTACACCTAAAACATACATAGCATGTGGAGCATTATTTTCTGCAGCAATTTCCATATATTCAATGGCTTTATTTAAATCACGACTGACTCCTTCACCATTATAATAAATTACTCCTAACTTTTGAGTGCATCTTAAATCTCCCAATTCATGGCCTTGCTCATAAAAGTTTATGGCTTGTTCAACTAAATTTTCTTCTTCATATATCTTTCCAACTTTAAAATATAGCTGAAAACTTCCATAATCAATGCTTATAGAATACAGTTCCAAAGCCTTTTTCTTATCCTTTTCTACATACAAGCCCTTCAAATACATATCTGCTAATGACTCAATACAATTTAAATCACAAGCTTCATATCCTTTGGTTAAATATTTAAAGGCCTTTTCATAATCCACCTCATAGCATATACCTTCTAAATATGATTTTCCTACTATATAATAAGCATCTTCATAACCATTCTCTGCAGCTCTTTCAATCCAGTAATATGCCTTAAAATTATCCTTATCACACCCTTCACCATTTTTATACATAAATGAAATGGCATATTGTGCTGCACCTAAATCCATTTCAGCACTCTTCTTATACCAATAAAAAGCCTTCTCATAGTTTTTATCTACACCTAATCCTAAGTAGTATATTCTTCCAAGCTGATAAAAGGCTGGTGAATATTCATTTTCTGCACTTTTTTGAAACCATATCATAGCAGCAGTATTATTTTTTTTAACGCCTCTACCATTGATATATAATAATCCTAAAGCATTTTGTGAAAAAGCATTACCTTTTAATGCTGCTTTATAGTACCAACCAAAAGCTGCTAGATAATTTTTTTCTATAGAATAACCTTTTTCATAAAATAATCCTAAATATGCCTCACCATATTCATCTCCACATTCTGCTGCCTTAAGGAAATACTGCATGGCTTTTTTATAGTCTTGTGGCACATCCTTACCAAAATAATATTTTTCTCCTTCTTCTACTAAAGCTGCTGCACGTATCTTTATATCTTCGTCTTCAAAATTATTAATACTATTTATTAAATTTTCAACATCATTTTTTTCATTGCTATACTTATCAAATACTTCTTTATATTCATCACTTAAATTTTCTTTTAAAAACTGATAATTTTCCTGTCCATAAGTTAATACAAGCCAAATTATTAGTTCATAAATTTTCTCAAAGTTTTCATCTGCCAATCTTTCTATCTCTATGTCATCATAAAAACAATCTTCTTTAGCATCAATTCTCTCTTCATATAGCTCAGCATTTTTTAATGCCTTAAGTAACATTTCTTCCACATATTCATCTACAAGCCTTGCTTCCCTTAAAAGCTTTATACTATCATAAATGCTTAAGCCCTTTTCATAATAAATTTCATTATTAAAATAAATATAATAAACTATGTCTTTTAATAATTTTTTATGATTATTAAATACATTCCTTAGTTCCTTATTTTCAATAAAAATCTTCATATCATCATATAATTTTTTAAATTCTAACTCTAAAAAATTATATACAGTTTTCTTAGACATATTACCCTGCCTGCCATTAATCCTACTATTATTCTATTATAAAACATATAAAAAAGAACACTTATAAAATATAAGTGCTCTTTTATTGATACTATATACTCCCTCACCATAGAAAGTTTATATTACCTTTGATAAGAATTCTTTTGTTCTTTCATTTTTTGGATTTGCAAAAAACTCCTCTGGCTTTCCGCTTTCTAGGATATTTCCTCCATCCATAAATACAATCCTATCACCAACTTCTTTAGCAAAGCCCATTTCATGAGTTACTACCACCATTGTCATTCCTTCACTAGCTAAATCCTTCATTACATTTAAAACTTCCCCAACCATTTCTGGATCTAACGCTGATGTCGGTTCATCAAATAACATCACATCTGGTTCCATAGCTAACGCTCTTGCTATGGCAATTCTTTGCTTTTGTCCCCCTGAAAGTTGTGCTGGATATGCATCCTTTTTATTTTCAAGCCCTACCTTTTCTAATAATCTTATTGCTTTTGCTTCTGCATCACTTTTCTTCATTTTTTTCACTTTAATTGGTGCTATAGTTATATTTTCTAATACTGTTTTATGTGGAAATAAATTAAATTGCTGAAAAACCATCCCCATTTTTTCCCTTAATTTATTTATATTCACTTTCTTATCAGTTATGTTTTTACCTTCAAAAATTATTTCTCCACCTGTAGGCTCCTCCAGTAAATTTAAACATCTTAAAAATGTACTTTTTCCTGAACCTGATGGTCCTATTACCACTACAACTTCACCTTTTTTTATATGCTCATTAACCCCTTTAAGCACATTATTTTTACCAAAGCTCTTTTCAAGATTATTAACGTATATCACTTACCTTCATCCTCCTTTCAATTAAAGAAATAACCCTTCCTAAAGTAAAGGTTAATATAAAGTAAAATCCTGCTGCCACTATTAAAGGCTCTAAAGATCTATATGTAGATCCTTGTACTATTTTTGCTGCATACATAAGCTCCCCAACACCAACAACTGAAGCCATTGATGATTCCTTAATTACTGCAACAAATTCATTTCCTATGGCTGGAAGTATATTTCTTACTGCTTGTGGTACTACAATAAGCATCATTGCAGTACTCTTTTTCATTCCTAAACTTCTTGCTGCTTCCATCTGCCCTTTATCAACAGCATCAATACCAGCTCTGACAATTTCAGAAACATAAGCTGCTGAATTTAAAGCTATAGCTACAAATGCTGCTTGCAAAGCACTTAAATCCATACCGAAGAAAGGCTCTGCCCCTGCATAAACTATAAATATTTGTAATATCATTGGTGTCCCTCTGATAATTTCTATATAAGCTACAGCAATTATTTTTAAAGGTTTGATCTTCCATATGTGAAAATTAGAACTCTTCATATAAAATAATAGCGAACCAAAAACAGCACCAAATAATACTGCTACAAAAGAAATTAATAATGTATATTTAATTCCTTCAAAATAATAGGGCATATATTCTACTATAAAGCTAAAATCTAAATTCATCTTTTAACCACCTGCTATTCTTCTACTTCTTCTGATGATAATATAGTTGCTTCCTCTATATATTTATTCATAGTTCCATCTTCAACAACTCTTGATATAACTTTATTAACCACATTAACTAAATCTTCATTACCTTTTGCTATTGCTACAGCATTTCCACCTTCAGTTTCTTCATAAACAGGCTTACCTACTGCTAACTCTGGATTATTTTTAACGGCAATTTGTGCTACTGCTGATTCCATTACTATGGCATCTACTTTACCTGATTTTAATTCTAAAATTAGATTATTTACATTGGATAATAATTGAAAATCTGCATCCTTAATAAGTGTAGATGCTAATTCTGCCTGAGTTGAACCAAGCTGAGCTCCAACCTTTAATCCATCTAAATCTGAGAAATCAGTATATTTATCTACATCTTCTGCCTTAACTAAAATTCCATGATTAGCTGTGTAATATATTTCTGAAAAATCTACTGCTTTTTTTCTCTTTTCTGTAGGATTCATACCTGAAATAATTAAATCAATTTTTCCAGCTGGCAATGCAGTAATTAAAGCATCAAAGTCCATTTCCTTAATTTCTAATTCCACATCTAGCTCATCAGCAATTTCTTCTGCCAAGCTCACATCAAAACCAACTATCTTATCTTGTCCATCTTCAATTACATGAAATTCATATGGTGCATAATCTGCACTTAATCCTACTACCAATTTGCCACTTTCTTTTATAGAATTTAAGACATTATTATTCTCTGCCTTTTCGGCATTATTTCCACAGCCAACAAATCCAAAAGCCATCATTGAAATTAAACCTGTTAAAGCAATTTTTTTAATTATACCCTTTTTCATATTAATTCCCCCCATAATTTTATGTATATTTATCTCTTCTATATGTATAATTATACATCTATCTCTAATATTTATGCAATATTTTTTTGAAATTTTATAAGAATTTTACATTTGTTACTTTTTTATATATTTTTGAATACACTATTAATGTATAACATTAACATCTATATAGGAGTGATATAATGTCCAAACCTAAGGAAATAAATTTATTCCCTGGTTCAAACACATCAAAAGGGTTTTATTCATTTTATAGGTATATACTTACCCAAGATAATGCCAATCGTATTCTTTGTTTAAAGGGAGGTCCTGGTACTGGAAAATCATCACTTATGAAGAAAGTAGGAAAATACTTCTTTGCTAAGGGCTATAATATTGAATATCATCACTGCTCTTCTGATTCTAATTCTTTAGATGGAATAGTTGTTAAAGAATTAAATGTAGCAATACTAGATGGTACATCTCCTCATATTGTGGATCCAATAACTCCTGGTGCAGTAGATGAAATAATTAATTTAGGCGATGCATTAGATATAGACAAATTAACACCGCATAAAAAAGAAATCATTGCTCTCAATAGAGAAATAAGTAAGAATTTCAAAAGAGCTTATAGATTTTTAGGTTCAGCAAAATATATACACGATGATTGGAGTAACATCAATTATGAATCTCTGGATTCAACAAAGATATCTAATCTTATTCAAAACTTAAAGAATAATATTTTTAAACGTGATAAAAGTGGATATGGTGATGAACGACATCTATTTGCAACAGCCATAACTCCTAGTGGAATAACTACTTATACCGAAAACATAGTGGAAGATTATAAAACTAAATATGTCTTAATTGGCGGACCAGGATATGGTAAGACTGAAATATTAAAATATATTGGTTCTCGTGGACAAAAGAAAGGATATTATATTGAATATATGCATGATCCTTTTATTCCTGAAAGAATTGAACACTTACTTATTCCTGAGCTAAATACCTGCATATTAACCAATAATGAAATAAGCAAATGTAACTTTTCACAAATAGATTATAACTTATCTGACTACTCTAAATATGCCATAAGTGGCGATAAATTATCTGAAATAGATTATAATTCAAAGCTATTTTATGATTTGATAGATAAATCTGTAAAACTTATCAACAAGGCTCATTCACTTCATGATGAACTGGAAACTTATTACATCTCAGCAATGGATTTTTCAGTTGTTGATGGTATTTATGACAAAGTAATTAAAAAATTAGAAAAATATTATACAGAATTTGATCCAGAAGCGAAGTTTCTAATTTTAGTAGCAGCACATAACGAAGAAGATGTTATAGAAAGTACTTTGGAAAATCTGGAGAAAATAGATTATCCGAAAGAATTATTTGATTTATATGTAGTTAATGATAACTCGACAGATAGTACGGGAGAGCTATGTGATAAACGAGGAGCTATGCATATAGATACAATAGAAAAGAAATTCCAAAGAGAGGGAGTAGGAAAATCAGCAGGACTTCAGTATGCATTAAGAGCATTGGGATTTGAAAAATTAAAGGACAAATATGATATGTTATTAATTTTAGATGCAGATAACCATGTAGATAGTAATATTTTAAAGGAGATAAACTCTCAATGGTTATATGAAGGAAAGCCAGAGGCAATACAGACTTATTTAGATAGTAAAAATGCACAATCAATAATATCTGTAGGTTATGCTATATCTTATAATATAATGAATAGATTTTTCCAATTATCTAAAAAAAGATTAGGTTTAAATAATGCTATAGGTGGAACTGGATTTGCTGTTAGAATGGATTGGTTAATAAATACAGGTGGATTTTGTTATAAATCATTAGTTGAGGATTTAGAAATGTCTATAGAGATATTTAAATCTGGAGGAAGGGTT
>OLOB01001292.1_pt1 | contig 16831 bp, 13 predicted proteins | sample 1671911 | NCBI WGS metagenome assembly OLOB01 (sample SAMEA3136625, study PRJEB25190) | human gut metagenome | biome: human gut; feature: human-associated habitat; material: faeces | place: Austria | collected 2013
TGCGCACGCAGATCGGCATCTACTTCGTGGCTCCGCTTTTGGTTGCAGGATGCCATTCGGCCTGCACGATCAGCGTTCTGTACGAGAACCTGCTATCGCTTTGGGGCGCTTCGGCAGTTACCGGCACGCTTACCATCGGCATCGCACTAGTAGTTGCGGTGTACGCGATCTACTTGGCGTCGACGTACCTGGTTGCACGATCGGCAGTGACCTCAGGCGCAGGCAAGAAGTTGTTTGCGTAGCCGAACACCGAAACGAGAAAGGGGCGGTTGCCTGCGAACGATTCGCACGGCGGCCGCCCCTTACTTCACGCGCAAAACCACGTATTCGTTCAAATTGCCCGTCTTGCCATCCGCCTCGAAACGGCTTACAAGATCCGCAGAATCCGCCACCATCGCCAACAGCCGCTCGATTTCCGGCTCGTCGAAATGGTGGCAATAGCGATACAGCCCCTGCGTGTCCTGCCAACCCAGCAGATAATCGTTCGGCGGCAGCTCGGGAATCCCCAGCTCAGCACGCGCACGGCTCGTGGTTTCCTTCGCCTTCCTCGCCAGCTTGTCGCTGTTCAGGAATCGCCAGAAGCTCACTGCCACGAACCCGCCCGGGCGCACCTTCGCGACAAGCGCGCGCAAAAGCCCCGCCCGCCAACGCTCCAGCGGCACATGATGCATGAACCCGAACGACACCGCCAAATCGCACGACGCATCCGGCGCCTCAAGCGCCTCCCGAAGGCAACCGGCGGAAAGCCGCTCGATCGCGTCAAGATTCTGGAAGCTTATTCGGGACAACGCATCGGATTCGCTTCGTTCCCCGGCTTCCACCAACGGATCGCAATTGTCCACCGCATAACCCGACAGCATCCTGCTAGGCAAGGCATCCGCCAAATACCGCTCGAAACGCAGATTGCCGCAAGCCAGGTCGAGCACACACAGCGGCTCCTGCCCGCTTGCCGCTTCCACAACCTCGAGCAAGCGCACCCAACCCTGCCACGGCGACTGCCGCGTCTGCGAGAACGATTCCGCGTTCGCGCGATAGAACTCCCCTGTCAGCGCGCACAAGCGCAGCGCCAGCACCTCTTCGGCACCCCTTGCCGCACCACCGCTCGCCACAAGGTCTTCAGCCGCATCGGCCGCACAAGCTGCGCCGCCGCTTGCGACCGCAAACGCTTGCTCGCGGTTGGCACCCCCACGCAGTTCCATATTCCTACAACTCGCGCATCTCTCGGGCGCACTGCGCCAGCACGGCAACGAAGCGATCCACATCTTCAGGAGTATTGCGATGGAAGAAGCTCGCACGCAGCGTTTCCTTGCCCTCGCGAAGCGGGATGCCTGCCGCCTGCAACGCCAGCGGATGCTTCGGACGCCACGTGCCCGGCGCGACGGTGGTGTGGTTCTCTTCGCACGCCGCCGCGCGCGACACGCACACGCGGCGGCCGGAAAGGTATTTCACCGATACGGCATTCGGCAGGCCAGGCACGCTAACGCTCAGAATGTAGGGGCTTCCGCCTTCGGGCGCATGCACAACCGCATCGGGAATCTCGCGCTTCAAGCCCTCGATGGCGCGCTCGCGAAGGCTTGCGGCGTATTCCATGTCCGTTTCCATATGCGCCGCAGTGATACGCACGGCTTCTGCCATGCCCACCGCAAGGAACACCGGCTCGGTACCCGAACGCAAACCGCGCTCCTGGTTACCGCCGAACGCGGTGGTGTGCATGGGGAGGCCGCGCTGCACATACAGGATGCCGATGCCGCGCGGCCCGCCGATCTTGTGCGCGCCCGCCGTAAGCAGTTGCACGCCCCATTCGCGAGGGTTGACAGGCATCTTGCAAAACGCCTGCGTGGCATCGCAATGCAGCGGCACGCCCGGCGCCAGCTCATCACGCAACTGCGCGATTTCGGGAATGGGGAAGATCCAGCCCGTCTCGTTTTGCACACGCATCACCGAGATAAGCGATGTGGGACCGTCCTGCAGCTGCTCGGCCAGCTGCTCCATGTCGAAGCAGCCATCCGGCGCATCGACGTAGCGGCAATCCCAATCAAGATCGCGTCGCATGCCGCGAACGGTTCGGGTCACCGACGAATGCTCCAACGTGGAGGTGATGATCTTGCCCGGATTCTCACGCTGAGCCAAGCACGCCCCGCGTATGGCCAGGTTGTTCGACTCCGTCGAGCCGGACGTGAAGTAAATCTCATCAGCATCAACGCCAAGCACATCGGCGATGGCTGCACGGCTGTCCTCAAGCATTTCCTTGGCGCGGCGCCCTACCACATGCGGCGACGAAGGGTTGCCCCAGCCGTCCATCATGACCTCGTGCATGCGCGCAAGCACCTCGGGATAAGGAGGCGTTGTTGCGGCGTTGTCCAGATATGTAAGCGGCTTGTCCACGGGCATTCCCATCGTTGCTTCGTTTCGTTCTTTTCCTTAATTCTAACGTGGCCGTTTAAATGGCACTAAGCCAACATCACTTGGGAACTGATTTCTCGATAAGCGGATAATGCCTGGTCAGCAGCCTTTTTGACACGTCATCGATAAGCGCTCTGCATCATCTAGGCCCCAACCTGTCGAGCATTTGCATGGAACCGCCGCGTACGTTCCGCAGAGCCTTCACGAATGTGTAGACATTGCGCAGCGGCCAGCGATGTCGCGCGCTTCCCAAAGCTATCACGCACGTGTAGACATTTCGACGCAAGCGTCGATGCCGCCCTTTGCCCTTTTGCGCTATGCCGTACAATACCGCCTATGGAAAAGACACTGCACAATATCCTCGGCGAGATCCGCCGCACCAACGCCCCGCTTGCCCCCGATGCGCTCGATCGCATCATCCGCGCCCGAAACCGCGAGGTGGCCGGCCCCGTCCGCTATGTGGCGAAGAAGAAGCTGCTGCCGTTTTATCAGGAGGCGAAGGAGCATCGCCCCGAACACTGGCGCACCTGGGGCGTTTCGCCCGCCGAGGAAGCCCTGTTGGTGCGAACGCTGCAGGTCAAACCGCGCCGCACCGCATCCGGCGTGGCCACCGTCACCGTGCTTACGAAGCCCTGGCCGTGCTCAAGCGCGTGCCTGTACTGCCCCAACGATGTGCGCATGCCCAAAAGCTACCTGCACGACGAGCCGGCCTGCCAACGCGCCGAGCGCAACTGGTTCGACCCATATCTGCAGGTCACCGCCCGTTTACGCACGCTGCACCAAATGGGACACGTCACCGATAAGGTAGAGCTCATCGTGTTGGGCGGCACCTGGAGCGACTACCCGGAGGCATACCAAATCTGGTACATGCACGAGCTGTTCCGCGCCCTGAACGACATGAGCTGCGAAACCACGGTGGAGCGCGAATCCGAAACGCGCCGCACGCAATACCGTGACGCCGGCATAGCCTGCGAGCGCGACGACCTTGCCAACTGGGCTGCCGAAGCGCAAGCGCGCGTCACCGCCGGCGATGCCTCCTACAACGAAACGGTTCGAAGCCTATACGCCTGCGGAACCCACGCGGACGGCAACGGCTGGGCTGCTGCCGCACAATGGCAGACCGCAACGTTTTCCCAGCTGGAATCCCTGCAACGCGAAAACGAGTCCGCAGAACACCGCTGCGTAGGGCTGGTCGTGGAAACCCGCCCCGATGCCGTCACGCCCAAACGGCTTGCCACGCTGCGCCGCCTAGGCTGCACGAAGCTGCAGATGGGCATTCAAAGCCTCGACGAGCGCATCCTTGCCGCGAACCATCGAGGGATCGGCGTCGATCGCATGCAGCGGGCCTTCGAGCTCGCCCGCATCTTCGGTTTCAAAACGCACGCTCACTTCATGACGAACCTGCTCGGCGCAATGCCCGAAAGCGACGCCGCCGATTATCGGCGCATGGTCGAGCATCCCGCCTTCAAGCCCGACGAGATCAAGCTGTACCCCTGCGCGCTTGTGGACGGCACGGGGCTGGTAGCTCATTGGTGCGACGGCAGCTGGCGACCCTACACCGAGCAGGAGCTTGTCAACCTGCTAGCCGAAGACGTGCTGGTCACGCCGCCGTTCACGCGCATATCGCGCATGATCCGCGATATCTCGGCACACGACATCATGACCGGCAACAAGAAGGTGAACCTGCGCCAGCTGGTCGATCTGGAGCTCGCGAAACGAGCCCAACCGGTGCAGGAGATCCGTTCCCGCGAAATCGCCTTCGGAGCTGCCGCAAGCGACGAGCTCTCGCTCTCCGAAATCGCCTACGAAACCACGAACACCCGCGAGGTGTTCCTGCAGTGGGTCGCTCCCGGCAACCGTATCGCAGGCTTCCTGCGCCTGTCCATGCCGAACGCCGACTACGTCGGCGCACACGCCACCGACCTGCCTATCGATGCCGGCGAGGCCATGATCCGCGAGGTGCACGTATACGGACGCGTTGCCGGTCTGCACCAAGGTGGCGAGAACGCCCAGCACCGAGGCCTCGGCCGCATGCTCATCGAGCGAGCCTGCGATATCGCCCGCGAAAACGGCTACACCGCCATAAACGTGATCAGCGCCATCGGCACACGCGGCTATTACCGCAAGCAAGGCTTCACCGACAACGGGCTGTACCAACAACGCAGCCTATAAGACGCAAGGCCGGCATCGACGCTTTCGTCCCGCAAGACCGCCGTCCTTGATCGCATGCGGACGCCCGCTAACTTCCGCATGTCGCGGCTCACACTGCGCGAACGCCCACTTCTCGCAGATACAGCTCGCCGGTTTCGCGCCGCTCGAATACGTTCGCACTTTCCGCAAGCGCGACGCCGGGACACATTTCGCGCAATGCCGCAACGCTGCCCAACGGAATCGCGGCGCTCGGGACGCCTTCGTCAAACGAGCACGGCACACCGGCCGCGCAGGCCCAATCGCGCACGTGCGCCGCGTCATCCCCGAAAGCCTTCACACATTTCAGCAAGCGGTCGCCTTCGTCGACCTCAAGCCACGGATAATGCGCCCGCACCACGTCGTCGCAGGTGAACACCTTATTCTGCTGATACACCTGCCCCGTATTCTTGTTGTCGGAACTGCAATAATGCACACCGAGCAGCAAACTCTCACGCACAGCATATCCCATCAGCGCCAGCGCCTCCGCCTCGCTGCCCGCAACCGGCACACCGCCGCCGTACCAGTAGTCATACAAGTAGTTGAAAGGGTGCTTGCGCAGCTCAAACCCACGATCGCGAAACGCTTCCGCATTGCACAGCGGAAAACAGAACTCCAACAGGTTCACGCCACGCACGCCCATGTCGTCCAAGCGCACAAGCAGCTCCTGCATCTCGGAAAGCGTGCCGGGAATCACCGGCATCTCAACCACCACATCGGGCAGCGACGAAACGGCGGCCTCGATTCGCCCAAACACGGGTGCATCGGGACGCGCGACATCCTCAGGCTTGATGCTGAATCGCACCTCATCAAGTCCCGCATCAGCCAACGCATCCAAGCACGGATCATCCAGCAAGTCACCGCAGGTGTATAGGCGGATATGCACGTCGGAATACAGTTCCTTTGCACGCCTCACGAACGCGACAACCGACTCCTTATGTAAAAGCGGTTCGCCACCCGTTATCGCCAGGCAATCGAACTGGGCACCACCTGCAGCAGCCTGCTCAAGCTCGCCCACGATATCCCGACGGTGCGACAAAAAGTACTCGTAATGGTCCTGATTCGGGTTGAAGCAGAAATAGCAATGTCGCGTGCAGCGCAAATCAACGAAAAACGTAGCCGTGCGCTCGCCCGTGCGGCACGCCAGGCACGCCGGCGAAATCCACCCGCGCCATAGCGATCCACCGCCGTTTTCGCAATGGCAACCACATATCGCCGCCGTTTGCGAACGCCGCTCACGCGGGCACGACTCCGCCACCTCAAAGGGGATTCCAAACGCGGCAACCGCATCCTCATAGTCGTGCTCGACCTGATCAAACGCCTGTGCATACTCGCGAATATCCACAAATCCCCCTTAAAGCAAAACGCTATTCAGCCGAAAGCTCCGCCGCCAACTTCTCAGCATGCGCAGCGTCAACATGCGCAAACGCCGCCATAGCACCCGCAAACGCAGCGTAATACGCACGGACATCTTTGCGAATCACCTCATCAGCGAACGCATCGACCCACGTCAGCACATGCTTCCGCAGAAAGTCGCTCTGGGTACGAAGCGTCTTCACCGCGTTCTCATCGCGTCCGTCAGCATACGCCTCATAAACGCACTGGCTCATGCGCGCCATAAAATCCATCATCGCGGAAACATGATCGTCGGGAAAATGCTGCTCGGCCTGTAGCCTGAATCCCGCCTGATGATAGAACGACCGAACATCAAGCGTGCTTCCCCTGAACAGCATGCCGTCGGTACTGGTATACGGAGACTCCCAGGGTCGAACGTAGCTATCGCCGGGAACCTGAAACAACTTCGGAAAATCTTCCTCCATGGCCACTGTCGCCTTGGAAACCGCATCCCCTTCGCTATGTTCACCCACGCACGCAACCGCTTCGGCGACGCACTCGGTCATCGTGCGGAGGGAAAGGCCCACGCTCTTCTCCGAAAGCCCCTCATCAGCGGCCACCTTACCGGCAAGCCACGCCAACGCGCCTGCCGTGTTCTCGCCGAAAAGCTGCGCAGCTGACGCCTCATGCACTCCGCCGCCGAACACCACATGAAAGGCGCCATATAAATACGCACGGCGCGCCAGCGTCATGGCAATGCGTTTTTCCTCGTCTTTGCTGTCCATCCCCGCTCCTTCTGCGCCGTCGCCATCCAGGGCGCGACACAACGAACCTGAAACAAAACCGCCGCATCGAGCAAACAGCGCGATGCGGCGGCAATCAACCTATTACCAGGTCAGCTCACGCGCTTCCTGGCTAAACGCGCAGTCCTTCGCCTTAATCAAGACATTCGGATGCGTTTCCTCGGGCGAGGGCAGCACCACGATGCTACCGTTGTCCAGGTCGCTACCATACTTCGCGCGCAGCTCATCCATGTCGCCAAAATCAAGCGCACGGTTCGGGCAGCCAGCCACGCAAGCAGGCTGGGAGCCCTCTTGACGCAGGCCATAGCAGCCGTCGCACTTACCGGAAACACCCTTTTCCGGGAAATACTTCGGCTGGCCATACGGGCAGCTCATCACACACATGCGACAGCCGATGCACTTGCTCTGATCCTGAATCACCGTGCCGTCGGCAGCCTTGTAAATGGCGCCCGTCGGGCAATTCTTCAGGCAAACAGGGTCCTCGCAGTGATTGCAGCTAAACGTGTAGCTAAAGCCCTGCACCTTCGGGAACTCGCCAACCGTGTAGGAATGCGCCTCGCGATACAGCGTGCCAACCTCAAGACGGTTCTTGTCCTTGCACACAACCTGACAAGCGCGGCAACCAGTGCAGCGGCTTTGGTCCAAATAGAATCCAACGCTCATGATTCACTCTCCTCTTCCGCAGCTCTAGTTTGCACTCCAGCGAGCCGGCTTGTCGCAGTCGCGGCCAAGCGGAGCGCCGGTGTACTTCTCGACATTGCAGATCTGGTTGTTGTAACCAGACACGCCCATGCCACTGTACTCGCTACCGATCAGATAGTTGTCGGAGCCAGCCATATCGATGCCGGTCTCTTCATCGACGTCAACCCATGCGCCATGGGGCACGCCGACCATACCGGGCATCAACACGTCCATAACGGCAGCGTTGCGCAGGCCCTTGCCATACGGCGAGCTCAGCAGCACCGTGTCGCCGTCTTTGATGCCCAGGCTCTCCGCATCGCTACGAGCCAGGAACACCGGGTTTGCCCACGCCTCGCGCAGCCACGGGCAGTTGTCGAACACGGTATGCGAACGACGCAAGTAGTGCGGGTTGAACATCAGGAACGGATACTCGCCCTTTTCACCGCCGATTTTACCGTCCTTGAACGTGGACTCGTAGCCCGTGCACGGAACGACATAGGTCGGGTACGGCTTGTACTGTTCGATTCCAGGGAAGCCGAACGACGCCATCAGGTCGTAGCGAGCCTGGCAGTAAATCTCCAGCTTGCCCGACTTGCTCTTCAACGGGTTTGCCTCAGGATCATCGACGAACTTCTGGTAGCCGATGTGGCCGTGCTTGTCACCGCGCTTGCGCGGGAACTGATAGCCGCCGTTTTCCTTCAGCTCCTTCAACGTGATGATGCCTTCCTGCGGCGTGCCTTCGGCGTTGAGGCTTTTGATGTCATCAGCCGTCAGCGTGACCAACGTCTTCATTTTGCCGTCATCGCCCATGACCTTGCAGCCGGCAATCTGCTCGTACAGCTGCTGGTCCTCGGTCTTGTCATAAGCAAGCTTGGGATCCTTGCCGACGCCCGCAATCAGCAGCTCGCCGATTTCCTGGTCGGTCTTCGCCTCGCCAAGCGGCTGCGTCACGCGAGTGTAGAACGGCAGGTATTCACGGTTGTTGTAGTCGCCGAAACCGCCGCAACGCTCCCACTCGGTCGTAACCGGCAAAATGATGTCGGAATAGCGAGCGTTCGTGGTCATGAACTGCGCCAACGTCAACACGAAGTCAACCGCGCGGTGGGCCTCGATGCCCTCTTTCTGGTTCAAAGACGTCTGCAGGACGGCATCGGTCATATGATAGATGCACTTGATGGGACCAAGCTCCGTAGGATTGGGCTTGTGGAAGGAGCCGTACGCATTGGAAACGTCCTGCGTGTGGCCGCCGCCGTTCTTGATGATCTCATACATCTGAGGCTGGCGAACGCCCGTGGTAACCGGATTGGTCGTCTTCGGCATCTTTGCGGCACCGGCGGAAATCAGTCGAGCACCGCCATTGCCGGCGTTTGCGTGATATGCGCTAGCCGTTGCATGACCGGACTTGCCCATATGACCGCCCATGGCACCCAAGGCGATCAACAGCTGCGGCAGCATTTCGGCACCGTTGCAGCGAGCCATACCGTAGTTGTGCAGAATCATGACCTTGTTGCTCTTTGCCATAATCTGAGCCAGCTCGGTGACCTGCTCAGGCTTCACGCCGCAGATCGGCTCTGCCCATTCCGGCGTCTTAGGCGTACCGTCGTACTTGCCAAGGATGTAGTCCTTAAGGTTCTCATCGATGGTCTTATCCTCAGGCATGCTCTCGGAGTCGAAACCAACCGTGTACTTATGGATGAAGTCCCAATCGATGATGCCTCCCTTTTCCTCGTCAAGGCGAAGCATTTCGTAGGCAATAGCGAACATAAGCGCCATGTCCGTGCCGGTACGAACGGGAACCCACTCAGCATCAAGCATCTGGGCGGACGCGTTGTACAACGGGTCGATGGATACGAACTTGGTGCCCTTGTCGCGCGCAGCCATCCAATAGTTGATAGGCGTACCGGCGGCAGACCAAGCAGGATTGGACGACCACATGATAATGTACTCGGCGTTTTCAAGGTCAAAGCGATCGTTTGCCGTATCCGCATCACCCGTACCGCAGTCCGTAGTCGGAAGACCCATCTTCGTCACATCAAGCGTATACGTGCCATGCGACGTGGTATCCCATCCGCGCACGTAACCGGAAAGGACATTGAGCGTGGCATTGTTCGCCTTGCAATAAAAACCCGTGGGGCCGTACTCGTCGGAAATGCGCTTGATTTCCTCGGATGCAAGCTTAATAGCTTCGTCCCAGCTGATGACTTCCCACTCGTCCTTGCCACGCATCTGGCCGTTGGACTTCTCGCCACCGCCAGGCTGCCAGCCCTTGCGCTTGAGCGGATGAAGAATACGGTCAGCGCCGAAGCACTGCTGCTGCTGGGTTTTACCGCGCACGCAACCGCGCTGTTGAGGATACTCGATGGAATCCTCGTGCGTGTCATCGGTCTTCTGACGAACAACGGCACCGTCCTTGACCATGACCTTGTTCATGCAGCGACCACCGCAGTTGTGCCAGCAGGCTGCGGAAATCCATTCGCCGCCCTTTGCCGGATCGACAGGCAGCTCGTGCTTGTCGACGGCCTCGAGACTTGATTCCGCAGAGCAACCAGTTGCGGTCAGGCCGGCAACACCTGCCATAACAACAGCGGAAGCACCCAGGAAACCACGACGGGAAATGTTATTGGAATTCACGGTTTATCCCCCTTCGTTCCCTACAGCGCGCACGTCGCGTAGAACGCGTAACGAGCGACGGCAACACCGATAACCAGAGCAGCGCACACGACGATCGCAAGCGTCTGCTTATTTGCGAATTTGGAAGCCAGCAGCGTCAGCACAGCAGAAGCGACAGGCGCAACCACCAAGCCGACCACCTGCATAACCGGGCTTATGCCAACAGCCGAAAAGGCCGCAACCTCAAGCGCCAGACCAATGGCAAGCACCACGTCAACAGCAACCATCGTGTATGCAACGGGCTTTTCGGACAAATTCACGACGCCAAGCGCAGCGCACAGGCCAAGACCCATGGCAAGATCGCCCGCCACGAAGCTCAGCACCGTTGCCGGAGCGTTCGTCCAAACGGGATTACCGAACACGTCGGTGTACGCGGTGCCCATCAGCACCATGCACGCTACGGCAACCACGGCCGTCACCACGCGCAGCGCAAAGGGGCTGTCCTTTTTCACGAACGCGATGATCATGTCGATAAGAGCCAGCACGAAGAACACGCCGGAAACGGCAACCTCGCGCACCATGCCAGACGCAAAGTTAACGGTTCCGCTTGTCAACGAGCCCATTGCACGCGGGATGCTCTGTACATGCGTAGAAGCGGCAATCATGCCGATGGCGAACAACGCAACTACGACCAGGGGCAAAAGCCACGGGCGATTGCCCGAGCGCTTACGGGCGAAGCACGTTTCAAACACGTACGCACCCGCAGCCATACCTCCCAGCAGCGTGAATGCAAACAGGGATTCGAGACCCATGTTTCCCTCCTCTATTTCCTTGCGCCCGCAGTAGGACGCGCCTCTCGCAAAACACACCTCGCCCGCGCGTTTCGCGTTCTCCTGCTTTTTCCGCGAGATATGCGAATACGCACGAAGAAAGCAGGAGGCTGAATATGATTGTTGGAAATCAGCTGAACCCTCCATGCGCAGTTATAGCAAAATTGTCGTGCGACAATCAATAGTGTCACACGACAATTTTGTTGTATATTTATTCTATCTTGAGAATAGTAGTTATCTCAACTGGTCAGCTAAAAGCGTAATCGACCTGGTAATTTGCACCTTGGATACCGCCCGTCGAGCAACAGTCCCTCGATCTTTTCTTACATAACTGTCGCACACGCCGTCACACAGCCAGCCCCAACCACGCCAGGCCAAGGAAGTGGGTAAGAAGTTATAGCGATTTGCTTTCATCGGCTTTTACGTTAAAGCCCTCGCTATATGCGCTTGGCACTACAAGCGTACTGTCGTTATCCTGCATACCCTCGTACGTCAAATGCAGCTTGCGCAGCGCAAGCGCCACTTCGTCATGGTTATACGTTTGTGCAACCTCATCAAGGATTTCGGAAACGTCGCGCTCCGCTTCCATAAGCGTGATACGTGCACTTTTGCGACATTCCGCCTGAGCCTCCAACGACATAACCCCCTGCAGCTCTTTAGGGATGATCAGGTCGCGCACTTCAACCGAAACGATAGAGATGCCCCAATCAGATACCTTTTCCTCAACAGCCTCACGCAGTTCCTGATCAAGCTGATGACGACGCATAACCACATTCGACAACGATGCGCGACCGATGGCATCGCGCAATGCCGTTTGCGCGGAAAGCGCTACGGCAAAGTGATAATCCTCGACCTCGGTGCAAGCCTTTTCGGGATCCCAAACCACCCAAAACAGCACGGCATCGACGTCAAGCGGCACCAAATCACTAGTCAGCGCCTCTTCGGCGCCAAACGGAGTTGCATTCATGCGCTGGTCAACGCGCAACGTGCAGAATTCAAACAATGGGACGGTGAAAAACAAACCCGGGCCCGCAAGCCGATTAAATCGACCCAGACGCATGATCACGGCACGCTCCCAGTCCATGCAGACGTGCACCGACGAAAGCACAGCAAGGCCAACTACTGCAGAAAGCAGAATACCCGTAAGCGTCAAACCGGAAGCCAAGGCCACAGATGCTCCCAACATCAACGCAAATGCAACGATAGCCAAGGCTATCGTTATCATCACAGCGCCATTTCGCGTCGCTCTTTTCGTAGGGTCGGAGCGATACGCGTCGGCTGCAACACCGAATTCCATCTCAGAACGTCGATACGTATCTTTTTGCCCCGGAACGAGCCTCTCGCCGTTATTTCTGGTTTTCATGGGCCCTTTTCATCCTCCTCACACACGCAGACACCAGTTTCGGGATGTCTTCATACGCCATCCCTTGCTCCAGGCAGCTTTTGATGAAATCTTCGGCGAGCGCATTGACCCGCGCATCCCCTTTTTGATTGTCGCCCGGTTCATTCACGAACACGCCACTGCCCCGAACCGTCGTCACATACCCATCGCGCTCCAATCCCATGTACGCTTTGCTTACCGTGTTGTATGCAATGCGCAAATCGGCAGCGTACTTACGCACCGTGGGCAATTTGTCGCCCGGTTTATAAAAACCCGAAGTAATGAGGTATGCCATTCGGTTTCGGAGCTGAACCCACAGCGGTAAGTCGCTGTTTTCGTCAAATGCGAACGAAGGCGTTTCCTTTATCGCTTTCACGCGTAATCTTTCCGTCTCACACCAAGGGCTGCACACCTGCAGCCACCATTACCAATCGCAAGCATAGCCCTCCGACAAGCACAAGCACCGACGCGGACGCCGTTGCCGGAGCACTCAGATGTCGCCCGCTCATCAGGGAAAACATTTCAATCACTATCGGTAATAGTAGCGCACATAAGACAAAGCCGCCCCAAAATAGCTGCGAATGTCTACCTGTCAGCACATCGGCGCTCGCTACCGGGGCAAGGCTTGCAAACAGCAGTATCGTCACAAGGAGTTCAAGCACCACGAATACGAAATCAAAGCGCAGTAATTTGACATCCCATTGCCGCACGGCCCGCCGATCCTCACATGAGCATAGAGCAAGCATTATCACCGCACAGCCGCACGAAAGCGCAGACAGAACGAATAGTACCGGAAGCCACATCGTCTGCCAGAATTTCACAGCGACAACGCTTTTCAGCAGCATTCCCGTGTATGCCATAACCACGAACGCGACGGGGATGCCCACGGCTTTTAAGACCCACAGCGCACGCCGCACGTGCGCTCCCAGCGAAAACGCCGCATCGCAGAAAGCCGCCAACGAACTTCCCATCAACAGCGACAACGCGAGCACACCAATCGAAATCAAGCTGCTTGTTGGATATAGCAACAAGTAATAAAACGCATCCGGTCGACCTAAATCAGCGATTAGACACAACACTCCCAGCATCAAAATGCAGAGCGTCGCGCCATACACGATTCTCCTTATGCGTTGATATGTTGATTCACGCAAACTTTTCGGCGCATGAGAATCCCTATTACGCTCATCATGCCTATTCCATGTCGACATATTGCTCGCAACATCCAGCACAGCCAACACAGCATATGCGCCCGCTGATGTTCCGCCCAGGAATAGATATACCGCTATCAGCCCGCTAAATGTCATGCGCCCGCCTTTCTTGAACACGGCAAGAATATCACCGTCGCACGACAATCCACAACCATATGAGCCAATGTCTCCGTAGCGTTCTAGCTCGCCACCTGTTAAAAGATCACGAGTTAGAACGCTACGGAGACAGATTCATTCACGCGACTCAAAAGGAACCCAGGCCGTGCCACAACCTGTCTGCACGTGCTCCAAGCGTATGCCGAAGGACTGCTCGATAGCAGCACGAACGCAGCCATTCGTCGGTTCGCCCTGCGCAGCTAAGCGCCCTCGCTCCATCACGAATACCTGGTCGGCAACCGAAAGCGCCAGGTTCAAATCATGGATCACCGCGACGACCGTCTTGCCGCGCTGCCGAACCTGGCGAATCAGCCGCACCATATCGAAACACGCCGCCACGTCCATGAACGACGTTGGTTCGTCAAGCAGCACGATCGGCGTATCTTGCGCCAACACCATAGCCATGCGCACGCGCTGCCGCTGCCCGCCCGACAAGCTGCGCAGCGAACGATCGCGTAACTCGGGCACGCCGGCAAGCGAAAGCGCCTCGTCGATGCGTTCTTCGTCTTCCCCGCTCAAGCGCGAAAACGACCCACAGGATGGAAACCTTCCGCACGCCACTAGCTCGCGCGCCGTCATCATGGGCGCCTCTTGCTGCTGCACCAACACGCCTAAAAGACGCGCTCGTTCGCGAGCAGCCAGCGATGACACGTCGCGCCCGGCAACGCGCACGCGCCCCGACGTCGGCTTCACCAGCCCCATGGCAAGTTTCGCAAGCGTTGATTTCCCACAGCCGTTCGGTCCGATAATTCCAAGCCGCTGATTGCGAAGCACAATATAACTGAAATCATCCAGAATCTTCTTCTCCCCAAAACGCTTGCTGACATGATGAAGTTCGATCGTCTTCTTGCCCATTCTTGTCTCTACAGAATCAAGCTCCACCGTCTGATCCGTCACAGGTGCTTTTCCTGCTTTCAACGCTTCCAGACGTTCCAGTCTTGCCTTCTGCTTTGTCGTTCTCGCACGGCATCCACGCTTCGCCCATTCCAGTTCCATACGGAGAATGCTCTGTCTCTTCCTCTCAGAAGCCAGCTCCATCTCTTCTCTTTGTGCTTTTAATTCCAGAAATCCTGAATAATTGGCATCATAGGAATATACTTTTCCATGACTGATTTCCAGAATTTTATTGGTAACTTTGTCAAGGAAATAACGGTCATGCGTAACCATGATCACAACGCCTTTAAACCGGTTCAGGTAATCCTCCAGCCAGGTTACCATCTCATTATCCAGATGGTTGGTAGGCTCATCCAGAATCAGCACATCAGAAGGGTTTACCAGAGTTCTGGCCAGAGCTACACGCTTCTTCTGTCCACCAGAAAGCTGCTCCACAGGGACATCATGTTCTGTAATCCCCAGCTTATTCAAAATATTTCTGGCCTCACTTTCCGTGCTCCAGTCCTTCTGCCATTTCCCATCAGCCACATAGTCCTGTACAATGGCACCCTTTGGAAAATCTGGCATCTGAGGCAGATAGGTGATACGAAGGCCATTCTGGGAAATCACCTGTCCCTCATCTGTCTCCTCTTCCCCTGCAATGATTTTCAGCAGAGTACTTTTTCCTGTTCCATTGATTCCAATGATTCCGATTTTATCCCCATCATGGATTCCATAGGAAATATCATCAAAAATCTTTTTATCTCCAAAAATCTTGCTTACATGTTCAATGTTCAGTACATTCATAAAAACCATAACTCCTTTTTCACCATCCACTGGCATTTATTTCAGTATTTTCCGCCTCTGTCAGTTTCTTTTTTTCTCAAAACCATGGATCCAGTCTGATTTCAGATAAAAAATCAAAAACAGAATGGAGCTTAATGACCAGGTCAGTGGATAAGCCCAGAATACAGTCTGGATCACCGGATGCAGCTTCACAGCGATGGTTATATAAGTCACACGGATCACGCACCAGCAGCCCAGCATAACAAACATGGGCACCGTAGCTCTTCCCGCTCCACGCATAAGTCCTGCAATGCAATGGGAAAAGGCAAGCAGAAAATAGAACAGAGTAATGATATGTGCTTCTTTCACTCCGAAAGCAATCACTTTCGGATCATTGTTAAAAGCGGCAATAAATACCGGGCTTGCAAAATACACAATAATTCCCACGATCTCTGCCATCGAAATACTGCAGAGGATACCAATACGGGCTCCTTTTTTTGCCCTGTCATATTTCTTTGCGCCCAGATTCTGACTGATAAATGTGGTCAGTCCCATAGAAAAACAGGTAATAGGCAGAAAACCAAATCCCTCAACCTTGGAATATGCCCCGCATCCAGCAACAGCCAGCTTGCCGAAGCTGTTGATATTAGACTGCACTACCACGTTTGCAATGGCGATCACGGAATTCTGGATGCCAGCAGGAAGACCGTTGGATACGATTTGTTTCAGCATATAGGAGTCCAGGCGAACATCCCTAAGGGAAACCGTATACTCCTCCGGGCTTTTTTTCATCAGACGGTACAGACACAAAAATGCGCTCATAAACTGGGAAATGATAGTGGCAAGAGCTGCGCCCTCCACACCCATTCCAAATCCACCTACAAAAACCATGTCCAGAGCCACATTCAAAAGTGATGAAAAAATCAGGTAATACAATGGATGGCGGCTGTCTCCCACTGCCTGCATAATGCCTACAAAATTGTTATAAAGAACCAGCCCCAGGGATCCCATGGCATATACCTGGAAATACAGGGTGGATTTCGGCAAAATATCTGCTGGTGTTTTCATAAGGATCAGAATTTTTGGTGCAAGCACAACACCGCCAGCTGTAAGAAGTATACCGCACAGAATACCAAAAGCCACCGTGGTATGAATCGCCCTGTGAAGCTCCTTCTTCTGCCTTGCGCCAAAATATCTCGCTATGATAACGCCTGCTCCCATAGCAAGACCCTGAAAAAATCCTACCAGCAGAAATGTAAGACTGCCGGATGAACTTACCGCAGCCAGTGCATCACTTCCCAGAAAGTTTCCCACGATCAGAGAATCTGCTGTATTGTACAGCTGCTGGAACAAGTTTCCCAGAAAAAGCGGGAACGCAAATCCCATCAGTTTCTTCCAGATAGACCCCTCTGTCAGCAGATTTTTGTTTTGTGAATTATTCATCTTTTCCCCTCCATCAATCCTTTTTATCGTAACATACCACACCTGCTTTTTCAATCGTAAGTTGCGATATGCTGTCCACTCCACCCCCTGCAAGCGTGTTTCTCTTCACTCCATTCATGGCAACACGTTTCGCGT
>OLOB01001297.1_pt1 | contig 16794 bp, 15 predicted proteins | sample 1671911 | NCBI WGS metagenome assembly OLOB01 (sample SAMEA3136625, study PRJEB25190) | human gut metagenome | biome: human gut; feature: human-associated habitat; material: faeces | place: Austria | collected 2013
TTCGCCCCCCGGAAGAACAATTCCCTGAATACCTTCCAGGTCGGCTTTCTGTCGAATCTCCACGCACTCGGCGCCCAGAGATTCCAGCATTTTGCGGTGTTCGATGAAAGCATCCTGTACTGCAAGTACACCGATTTTCATCCTATTTACCTCTCTCTTCCATGATGATGGCAATTTCACTTGGGTTGATGCCGACCATCGCTTCGCCAAGATCTTCGGAAAGCTCTGCAATCAGTTTCGCGTCGGTGTAGTTGGTCACCGCCTGAACGATAGCGGAAGCTCTTTTTGCCGGGTTGCCGGACTTGAAAATTCCGGAACCAACGAATACGCCTTCCGCACCCAGCTGCATCATCAGGGCTGCGTCTGCCGGAGTCGCCACACCGCCGGCTGCAAAATTCACTACCGGAAGCTTGCCGTTGTCGTGTACGTATTTTACCAGCTCGTAAGGAACCTGAAGCTGCTTTGCTTCTTCAAAGAGCTCGTCTTCCCGCATGGAAACCACTTTGCGGATTTCCGCATTCATCTTTCTCATATGACGAACGGCCTGAACCACGTCGCCGGTTCCCGGTTCACCCTTGGTACGAATCATGGAAGCACCTTCATTGATTCTTCTCAGGGCCTCGCCCAGATCTCTTGCGCCGCATACGAACGGAACCTTGAAATCTCTCTTGTTGATGTGGTAAATATCATCGGCAGGGGACAGCACTTCCGACTCATCGATGTAGTCGATTTCGATGGCTTCCAGAAGCTGCGCCTCTACAAAATGACCGATTCTGCACTTCGCCATAACCGGAATGCTGACCGCTTCTTGAATGCCCTTGATCATCTTCGGATCGCTCATTCTGGATACACCGCCGGCTGCACGAATATCTGCCGGGATCCTCTCCAGCGCCATTACCGCACACGCCCCCGCTTCCTCTGCAATCTTTGCCTGTTCCGGTGTTGTAACGTCCATGATGACTCCGCCCTTCAGCATCTGAGCCAAACCCTTGTTCAGTTCATACTGTTTATTATCCATTGTTAAATGTACCTCCTTGAATTTAACTGGTTATAATAGTACAATCAAACTGGTAATAAATAAATAATCAAAACATTTATATTTTTCATTCCAGATAGGGGAGGAGCGATGCTGACCTACGTCTTTGAGCATAACGGAAAACCGCTGTACGAGCAGGTGTACGACAACATAAAGGAGGACATTGTGGCCGGAAGACTGCGTCCCGGGGAGAAACTCCCGTCGAAACGTTCTTTTGCCGGTAACAACGGGATTAGTACCATAACGATTCAGAATGCATATGACCAGTTGATCGGCGAGGGTTACATTTACTCCATCCCGAAGAAAGGCTATTACGTCTCCGACATCTTGGAGATGAACCGCATTCCCCGGGAAAGCCGGGTTTCCTATGATATCGAGATTCCCAAAGACCGGGAGTCCTACGATGTGGACCTGTCCAGCAACGCGGTGAATCCCGATACATTTCCTTTTTCGATATGGACCCGAATGTCCCGAGAGACCATCTCTTCCCAAAAAAAAGAATTGATGGAGGTTTCGCCTACCGGGGGAATCCGGGCATTGCGTTCGGCCATCGCGGACTATCTCCGTTCCTTTCGGGGGATGTTGGTGGATCCGGATCAGATTGTCATCGGTGCCGGAACGGAGTACCTGTACAGCCTGCTGATACAGCTGATTGGCAGCGACCGAGAGTACTGTATCGAGAACCCGGGATACAAAATCCTGGCGAACATCTACCGGCAGCACCGCATTGACTGCAAGTACATTCCTATGGATGAGTATGGCATTCGCATACCGGAGCTGCACCAGTCCGGAGCGGACATCGTCCATATCAGCCCGAACCATCATTTTCCCAGTGGTATCACCATGCCGGCCAGCCGGCGATACGAGGTGCTGGCCTGGGCCAATGAAAAACCGGGGAGATACATCATCGAAGACGACTATGATAGCGAATTCCGGCCCAACGGAAAACCGCTGCCCACGCTGTTCAGCATCGATGCCTGCGAACGGGTCATCTACATGAATACGTTTTCCAAGTCCCTGACGCCTACCATCCGAATCAGCTACATGATTCTTCCGGTACATCTGGCCAACCGATTCTACAGCCAGCTGTCCTTCTACGCTTGTACGGTATCGACCTTTGAGCAGTATACGCTGGCGGCGTTTATCCGAAACGGATACTTTGAGAAGCACATCAACCGGATGCGGTTGTATTACAGTCGGCAGCGGAAGCGGCTGATCGAGTCCATCGAGAAAAGCCCGATTCGGGAGCACTGCCGGATTATCGAGAACCAGTCCGGACTTCATTTTCGGATTCGATTGGATACGGAGCTTTCCGATGAGGCGGTGAGTCGGGCACTGGCGGAAAAGGGGATTAAAATTCAGGCCATCTCGGAATACTATCTCACGGATGAAAAGCCGGACGCCCATGATTTTATCATCAACTATTCCGATGTGGACGTGAAGGCCATGCCGGCGGTGTGGGAGACGATGAAACTGATTTTGGGCGGCGAGAATAAATAGAGAAAAAAGATTGGAGGAATATTATGCCTGAATTTAAAGTGCATTCCGAGTTCGACCTTACCGGGGATCAGCCCCAGGCGGTGGATCATATTGTGGACAGCATTCTGGCCGGGAATCGGCACCAGACCCTGATGGGAGTCACCGGTTCCGGAAAGACGTTCACCATGGCGAAGATCATCGAGAAGATTCAGAAGCCAACGCTGATTATTTCTCACAACAAAACCCTGGCGGCGCAGCTCCACGGGGAGATGAAGGAGTTTTTTCCGGAGAATGCGGTGGAATACTTCGTTTCCTACTACGATTACTATCAGCCGGAGGCGTACGTGCCGTCCACGGATACCTATATCGAGAAGGATGCGGATATCAACGACGAAATCGATAAGCTGCGGCACTCCGCTACGGCGGCCCTGCTGGAGCGGCCGGATACCATTGTGGTGGCCAGCGTGTCCTGCATCTATGGCTTGGGAAGCCCGAATTCCTACCGGAATCAGCTGCTGTCCCTGCGGCCGGGCATGGAGATGGATCGGACGGACATGATTCGGAAGCTGGTGGATATGCAGTACAATCGGAACGATATGGATTTTCACCGAGGCACCTTCCGAGCCCGGGGAGACATTATCGATATCTATCCAGCCGGCGGCGAAGAGGCGGTCCGGGTGGAGATGTTCGGCGATGAAATTGATTCCATTAAGGAGATGAACCCGGTGACTGGGGAGATTACCGGCGTGCGGAACCACATTTCCATTTTCCCGGCGTCGCATTACGTCACCAACGGGGATGACATGAAGCTGGTGGCCAAATCCATCAAAGCGGAGCTGAAAGAGCGGCTGCAATGGTTCCGGGATAACGGAAAACTGCTGGAGGCGCAGCGCTTGGAGCAGCGCACCAACTACGATATCGAGATGATGATGGAAATCGGCACCTGCAAAGGAATCGAGAATTACTCCCGCCACCTGAATTTCCTAGAGCCGGGGGAGCGGCCGTATACCTTGCTGGACTATTTTCCGGAGGGGGATTTTCTCACCATTATCGACGAGTCTCACGCCATGCTGCCTCAGCTTCGGGCCATGTACAACGGCGACCGGGCCCGGAAACAATCTCTGGTGGAGTACGGTTTCCGGCTGCCGTCTGCGCTGGACAACCGGCCGCTGAAGTTCGAGGAATTTGAGAAGATGGTGGACCAGACGGTATACGTCAGTGCTACTCCGGCCCGGTTCGAGCTGGAGCATTCCGGCGGCGTAACGGCAGAGCAGGTGATTCGTCCGACGGGACTTCTGGATCCGGAAATCGACGTGCGGCCGACGGAAGGGCAGATTGACGACCTTCTGAGCGAAATCTACAAAACCACGGATGCCGGGGAGCGGGTGCTGATCACCACCTTGACCAAGCGGATGGCCGAGGATCTGTCCAAGTACCTGGAGAATCAAGGCATTCGGGTGCGGTACCTCCACTCCGACATCGATAACTTCGAGCGACTGGAAATCATCCGGGATCTGCGCCTGGGTAAATTCGATGTTCTGGTAGGCATCAACCTCCTCCGTGAAGGATTGGATCTTCCGGAGGTTTCATTGGTGGCCATCCTGGATGCGGACAAAGAGGGATTCCTCCGTACGGAAACCTCCCTAATGCAGACAGTGGGCCGTGCCGCCCGGAATTCCCACGGCCGGGTCATCATGTATGCAGATCGAATTTCCAAAGCCATGCGGTATACCATCGACGAATCCAAACGCCGTCGGGAGATTCAGAGTGCGTACAACGAGGAACACGGCATCGTGCCGAAGACCATCGTAAAACCAATTCGCGACATTGCTACAGCGACCGAGGCATACAACCCGGAAAATGAGTTCAAGAATCCGAAGGAGATGACGGCCAAGGAGCTGAAGGAAACCATCAAGAAGATGGAAAAAGAAATGAAGCAGGCCGCAAAGGACCTGCAATTCGAGCGGGCAGCGGAGCTGCGAGATCTGCTGTTCGAGCTGCGAAGCAGCAAGCGGGTATAATGAAAAAAGCAGGGCTTCCAATTGGGAAGAAATGCTTTTTTTCTATGAAGTTCTCGGACTTGGTGCACGAAAGCTCGGAACCCCTTGATTTTCCGTTGGCTTTGCACCAAGTCCGAGGTCCGATTCAGTGCTACTTTGCAAAAGCCCGGAGCAAAACCTTTAGGGCCTGCTTCAAATGTTCTTCCGTAACGGTGAGCGGCGGGAGCAGGCGCACCTTTTCCCCCGCAGGACCGGCGGTGATGCACAGGACACCTTTTTCCAGGCATTCATTGACAATGTCAGATGCTTTTTTGGAAGCCGGTGTGATGGCAATCATCAGGCCCAGACCTTCTACTGCCGCAACACCCGGAGCATCCCGGAACGCCTCGAAGACCATGGCGGATTTTCTTTTTACCGAATCCAGAAAACCCTCGTTCAGCCGCTCCACGATGCTCAGTGCGCCGGCGCAGGCTACCGGGTTTCCGCCGAAGGTGGTGCCGTGAGTTCCCGGAACCAGGGCGTTTTTGGTTTTCTCATTGAACATGCAGATACCGATAGGGAGACCACCGCCGATGCCTTTAGCAGTGGTGACGATGTCCGGCCGGAGCCCAAGCTGCTCGTAGGAATAGAGGGTGCCGGTGCGGCCGTTGCCCGCTTGGACCTCGTCGCAGATGAGGAGGATATCCTTCTCGCGACACAGTTTCGTCAGCGCATCGGCAAATTCCTGAGTCATCACGTTGACGCCGCCTTCTCCCTGAACGCATTCCACGATGATGGCCGCGGTGCGGTTTGCATCCACCAGGGATTCCACGCTTTCCGAATCATTGAACTCTGCGTATTTGAAACCCGGAACCAGCGGCTCGAAGCCTTCGTGGTAGTGCGGATTTCCGGTGGCGGAGAGGGCGCCGTAGCTCCGGCCGTGAAAACTGTTTTTCATGGAGATAATTTCATAGCAATCCGGCCCTTTATGCAGGTGCTGGTAACGGCGAGCGGCTTTCAGCGCGCATTCGTTGGCCTCGCCGCCGGAGTTAGTGAAGAACATGTTCGTCATGCCGGTGCGCCGGGCCAGGAGCTCGGCGAGTTTGACGCATGGCTCCGTGTAATAGAGATTGGAGGTGTGCTGAACTTTGTGGAGCTGCTCCTCCACCGCATTGATCCAGTCCGAATCGCAGAAACCGAAGGAGTTGGTGCCGTACCCCGACTCCAAATCGATGTACTTCTTGCCGTTCTCGTCGTAGGCGATGTCGTTGCTGCCCCAGGTGATAGTTACCGGAAAACGATCGTAAGTGCCGGTGATGTATTGATGGTCTAACTCTTTAATATCTTTCATATTAATAAACCCCTTTCCATATGAATTCTCTCCCAAAAACAATTTAGGCTATTTGCGATAGTTACCGTTCAGTTTGATGTAGTCGTAGGTGATATCGTAGCCCCAGCAGGTGGCGGAAGCATTTCCGTTATCGATGGTGATGCGAATTACAATTTCATTTTCTCCCAAAATTTCCGAGGCGTATTCTTCATCAATGTCCACGCCCACGCCGTTCCGGCATACCGTGATTTCGCCGACTTCCGATAAGAGATCGATTCGCACGTGTTCCGGATTAAAAGGAATATTGGAATATCCCATGGCACCATAATCCGTCCCCAGTTGGCGTCGTTGGCGAAAACGGCGGTTTTGGTGAGGGTGGTTCCCATGTTGGGATGCACCATTCCGGAACCCTTGGAGATGCCGCCCAGCGTGACGGTGCGGCCTTGACGCGATTGGTGGTATACAGACCGGCACTGACGCAGTCTGCATTTCGGTCGCTGAGAATAATGGCCAGATCGTTTTTCTTTTTATTCGGACGAACGCCGCAGTGGGTCGCTCCGGCGGTAAAGCCGGTGGGGGCACAAATTCCTCCCGAAATGTATTTCAATTTCATTATCGCTCACCTCCCAGCACCAGCCCGGTAGTTTCCGGAGCGCCCATCATCAGATTCAGATTCTGAATGGCGGAACCGGAAGCACCTTTTCCCAAGTTATCGAAACGAGCCACCAGCAGCATGCGGTCCGGATTCCCGTAAAGTGACAACTCCATGTCATCCCGTCCGCTCATGGTGTTGGCAGAAACAAAGCCGTTTTCATCTGCATCTTCCTTATAATACACCAGCGGACCGGTGTAGAATTCCCGGTACGCATTCCGGATGTCCTCCATGGTGCCGTGAATGTCAGACCCGAAGAGGGGGATGATGGTTTCCATTCCGCAGTAATAGTCAGATACAATCGGGCAGAAAATCGGGGCGCACTCTAAACCGTTCAGGGCAGTGATTTCCGGGAGGTGCTTGTGCTGTTGAGACAAGCCGTACATCCGCGGAGCATCCATCAGTGCATCTCGGCAGTCGCTTTCGTATTCGCCAATCATCTTTTTACCGCCGCCGGAATAGCCGGTGATGCTGAAACATTGAAGCCTTTGCGCCGGAGAGAGAATCCCGTTTCGAATCAGCGGATAGATTAAGGCATTGACGCCGCTGGCATGACAGCCCGGATTGGCCACCAGGGGTGCCGCTTCGATGGTTTCGGTACCGCTGATTTCCGGAAAACCGTAGACCCATCCTTCCGCCGTGCGGTGGGCGGTGGAGGCATCGATTACGCGGGTGTGACAGGCTTCAGCCTTGGGCGCCGCTTCTTTGGCGGCGGCATCCGGCAGGCACATAAAAACAAAATCCGCTTCTTCATAGGCCTTCCGCCGTGCCGATTCATTGTGACAATCTTCGTATGGAATCACAAACAGTTCCAAATCCGTTCGGCTCTGCAGCCGCTGATGAATTCGCAGTCCGGTGGTTCCGTAACTGCCGTCGATAAATACTTTTGTCATCTCTAGTATACCTTCCTTTATAAATCCTCATGCAGGGAACAGCATCATCCCGGATTGTGTTGCGCATTACGATAAAGTGCGCAAAAAAACGAGTAAATAAAAATACAGAAATATAAATAAATATGCAGCTATTATCTCTCTTTTGTGGAAATAAGTCAAGGGGGAAAAGCGTCGAAATACTTGAATTTAAAGGAATATAGAGTATATTTTAAAGAACAATCAAATAAAAAAATACAATGTTAAGAAATTTACAAACATTCATGGATACAATGCCTGCAATGCGGAAACTGCATGTGAACCAAAAAGGACTTGTATACCTGTTCAAAGTGACTATAATAATTATTAAGGATATGGTCACTATGAAAAAGGTAGAAGATCACAGTGGGACATGCTTCTATAAAATTTTCTTCTACAATTGAAAGAGAGGATTGTCATGAATTGGGAATTAATCACATTCGTAGGATACTTCGTGATTCTAATGGGCATCGCGTTGATATTCTACTTTAACGGAGCAAATAAGGACCAGGAGGACTTCTTCCTGGGTGGCAGAGAGATGGGACCGTGGGTAACGGCACTCTCGGCGCAGGCTTCCGATATGTCTGCGTGGTTGTTGATGGGCCTGCCGGGCTCCATTCTGGCATTTGGTTTCGGTCAGATGTGGATTGGAATCGGTTTGGCACTGGGAACTGCAGCGAACTGGATATTCTGTGCGAAGAGATTGAGAACATTCTCCTTAGCAGCAGGTGATGCCATCACATTGCCGCAGTATTTGTCCAACCGTTTCGCTACTTCATCGAAAACACTGCAGGTGATTTGTGCGGTAATCTTCCTGGTATGCTACACCATCTACGTTGCATCGGCATATGTAGCCGGCACATCCGTATTCGAGATGCTGTTCCCGGGCGTCAGTGCAAAGGTGACGATGACGATTTTCGCATTGGTTATCGTGTTCTACACATTCTTCGGCGGATTTAAAGCCGTATGCTGGACGGACTTCTTCCAGGGACTTCTGATGATGGCCGCATTAATGGCTGTTCCGATTGTAATTGTGGCAACGAAGCAGAATCTGGATACCAGCCTTCTGAACAACGTGTATGAATACAAGGATGCATCCGGAGAGATGGTCACCTGCGTATTCGGTACCGGCTTATTTGATGCAAGCTGGAAGGACATTATTTCCGGACTGGGCTGGGGACTTGGATACTTTGGTATGCCGCACGTACTGGTACGGTTCATGTCCATTGAGAAGCCTTCGATGATTAAGAAATCGTCCACCGTTGCAATTATTTGGGTTCTGATTTCTCTGGGATCCGCCGTACTGATTGCATACTTCAGCAGAATGCTGATTGCAGATGAGCTGCTTCCTATCGGAGCACAGAAGACGGTATTCATGGTAATGGCTCGGAAGTACTTCCCGGCAGCAATTTCCGGTCTGCTTCTGGCAGCGATTATCGCCGCATCCATTTCTACCGCAGACTCTCAGCTTCTGGTCGCATCCAGTTCCTTCACATCCGACTTGTATAAGCCGCTGATTCGGAAGGACGCGACAGAAAAAGAAACCCTGATGGTTGGAAGAATCGTCGTTGTTGTTATCGCAGTTATCGCATTCTTGATTGCAAGCTCGAAGGGATCTGGAGCACAGGCAATTATGAACTTAGTTGAAAATGCCTGGGGTGCATTTGGATCGGCATTTGGACCGACCATCCTGCTGTCCCTGTTCTGGAGAAACTTTAACTACAAGGGCGCCATCGCCGGCGTTATTTCCGGATTCGTTGTAGATATCGGCTGGCTGTTACTCCTGCACTCTACCGGCGTATACGAAATCGTACCGGGATTCATTGCAAGTGCAGTCATCGCCGTAATCGTTGCAAAGGCAACCGGCGAACCGGATGAGGATGTCAAGACTATTTTCGATAGTGCAATCGAAGGTATCAGATTAGACAAGTGATGTCCCAATCCTTGAGGGAAGGAGGCTTTCGCACAGCCAGTGCGGAAGCCTCGCTTCCTTTTTTTGCGCTCTCATGTACGGAAAATGATTCTTGAAAAAAACAGAAAAAAGAAAATTAAGATATTCTTTTTTCTCACGAATAGTGTACAATCAAGGTGTAAAACACAAATTTCAAAATACTTGTATGGAGATTATTAAAGAAATTTTGGGAGGAGCGTCATGGGAGTATTAAAAGTAATTAAGAATCGTTTCTCGGTTCGGAAATTTAAAGATCAGCCGATTGAGCCGGAGAAGCTGGAACGCATTCTGGAAGCGGCAAAAGCAGCACCGACAGCAAAGAATCTTCAGCCGCAGCGTATTTTTGTCTGCAAGAGCAAGGCGGCATTGGCAGCTATCGATTCTGCAACCAAGTGCAGATACGGCGCACCGACCGTTCTGGTGGTATGCTACGATCAGAACGAAGTATGGCACAATCCGTTTGATCCGACCATCGATTCAGGAGAAATCGACGCATCCATCGTTGCGGATGAAATGATTCTGGCGGCGTGGGATGAGGGCATCGCATCCTGCTGGGTGGCACATTTTAATCCGAAGAAAATCAATAGCGGATTGAAGATTCAGGAGCATATCCGTCCGGTAGTACTGATTCCAATCGGTTATGCGGAAGATGGCGTGGAACCGGCTTTGAGACATACGGAATCCAAGGATCTGGACGAAATCGTTCACGAGCTGTAGAGAGGGTAAGGATGTAGAATTTCGTTTTCTGTTGTTTGAAAAAGGAGGATATTATGGTTTCGGAAATAAAGATGGATGAGTTGAGAGAGAAGGCCGTAGGAGCATTTACCGGAGGCTACATGTGTTCGGAGACGTTGGTGTACATTCTGAACAAGTACTATGACCTGGGCATTTCGGAAGAAGCCATCGCCATGAGCACCGGCTTCCCGTTCGGATTCGGGGATGGGGGAAATGTATGCGGTGCCGTTGCAGGGGCCACCATGTGTCTGGGAAAAGTATTCGGCCGGACCGTTCCGGGAGATCCGAAGTTTCAGAAATGTTGCAGCCTGGTTCGGGAATTGAACGATGATGTCATCGAAAAATACGAAACCACCATCTGTCCAACCTTGATTCAGGATTACAATTTCAAGGACCCGGAGCGGAAAAAACACTGCATTGGCATCGTCCTCGCAGTAGTGGATTCCTTCGCCAAGATTATGGAACGGGAATGCGGCGTGAAAAGAGTGTAGCATACGAAGTCAACCAATAAATTTTATCAGGAAAAGGCATCGACAAACCCTGTCGGTGCCTTTGCTATTGCGGAGATTTCGCACTGTGGTATAATTAAAAGATATTTTTATGAGTTTTAGAAAGGAGTGAACCGTGGCGACATTGAAAAAGAAATTACATAGATTCAAATCGAAAATCACCGCCGAAGTTCGCTCTTTATCTCGCCGGCAACGGCGCCTGTTGCTTCTGGATGTATTGTTGATCGGCCTGGTAGCAGCCTTCTACATTCTTTTCTTCGTTCCCCGGGACGGAACGGCCATGTTTCAGATGGCGGCCCAGCGTTCCCGGCGAATTACATCCTGCGTGCAGGACATGTCCCTAAAGACCGAGCTGGAAATTTCATCCAAGGATATCGCGTTCTCACAAAAAAAGAAATCTGCCGCGGAAAAATGCCCCGTTCATATTCGCATTAAAATGAAGCAGGGGGAAGGCGGGGCGAAAATAAGCCGAACCACCAAGGTGACCCTGAACGGAAAAACATCCTCCTTCAAGACGTTGAGCTATTACGATGCGGAACAGAAAATTCTGTTTTCTCGGAAGAGTTCCGGGTGGAGCCGGAAGGAGAATCAAGCAAACGAAGTGCCGGACGTTCAAACCATTCTGAAGCTAAATGAAGACGCTTTGCAGAACAGCTCTTTTGCAAAGACCGACCGGGGCTACGAAGTACGGATACCGGCAGAGCAAGTGGGGACGAGCCCCATTGCTCCGCTGCTGAAAGATGATGAGAACACCGAAATTGCCGGAGGGGAGTTCTGTTTCGTGTTCGGCAAATTCTCCCATCGGTTGACGCAAGCTGAGGGGAAGAACTTAACGGTTCAGCGTAATGGCAAAAAAACCGAAACCTGCACCATCCGTATAAAGTTCACCGACTATAATAAGCCGAAATCTGCGGACTGGAAGGTTCCGGAAAAAATCCGCAAGAGCGCGGAAGCACCGGCGAAGGATGCGAAGAAAGGGAAATCCTATCTGCTGTCCCAGACGGAACTGAAGAAAGAAGAGCGGGATTGTTACGTGGTAGGAGAAGATTTTCCTGCCGGAAAGTATATCACCGGAAAGCGGACCGGGGAGGGCATCATTACCTGCCTCCGCCATTCCGATGCCAAAGTGCGCTTTGAATATCACTGCGGATACGGCTACTATGCGGTAGATAATTACAAGAGAGGAAGGGAGGTGACTCTGGAAAATGGAGATCGGATTATGTTATCCGGAAAGAAACTGGCCATCCGGTTCCGGAAAAAATAGAAAAACGCATCGCCGGATACTTCGGGGTGCCCTTATCGTTTTTTTGGGAATGATGCTCCTTCTCTCCGGCCGCAAGGCCTATGGCGCCGAAGTGATTCACCAGAGCGGGATGGCGCTTCAGCCCTACGATACCTCGATATACGATACGGTAAATAACGCCAACGAAACCATGACCGGCTACGGGCACGCCTATACCAACAGTCAAGAGTTGAATTCCGTTTCCGGGCCGTCCATGCAGTTCCGGTCTCTGCTGTACACGGAGATTCCGAACCCTCAGAGCATTGCCGTTTCACCGGACGGGAAGACCGCTTGGGTGATGTCTTCCTATAAGAGCGGGAGCGACAATTCCAGGACCGGGCGGATTTACCGCATTGATCTGTCTCGCTTCTGGAAAAAGAAGGCCGCCGGGTCCAAGGATACCGGGGCGATAAAAGTGGGACCGGAGATTGTCACCGGTCACGGACAGACGCTGGCTTATAATCCCAAAAGCCATGAGCTTTGGTACGTGCGGGAAACAAAGGTGCTCAACACCACACTGGTGCGGGTGAATCCCAAAACCATGGAGGTGGAGAAGGAAATTCATTTTCGCTTTGGCTCCACCATCGTTTTCCCACCGACCTTTACCTTTGATAAGGATGGGAACTGCTGGACCTATACCCGAAGCACCGGCAGCAACTGGGTGTCCGCGGGAACCATTCGGTTCTACAAGGGGCGGATTCAGGGAAATCGCGTGACATTCCGCATGATTAACCAGGGACTTCGGTATCCGCCGGGAAACCTCTGCCAGACCTTTGGCTACAACCCGGTGAATGACCGCCTGTACGTGGTGGCAGACGGGGAAATGCTGACGGTACCGGCGGGCAAGCTGAGCCGGCACCGGGTGACGCCATCGGATGTGCAGTGCATCAAATTCGGCGGGTGTCGAGAATTCGAAGGGCTTGCTTTTACGGAAACCGGCTGCGCGTATTTTGCGACCAACAAGCCGTCGGAAATCATGCGGGACCGGGTCAGCTACAACAAGGCGCTGAAGCTGGAGGCCAAATATAAGCGGGCGAAGAAGAATTATGCCCGAGATCGAAAGGCAATGAAGAAAGAGAAAGAAGAGCAGGCTCAGAACATTACCATGGAAAAAATCGGAAAACAACTAGAGGATGGGCTCTAATGAGTGTTTATTTCTGAGATTTTGTGTTATAATGTCGGAAGTATGAAATGCTATTTTCACAAAATTAACCGATAGGTTGAAGGGGAGGTATTAATATGGCACTTGTTACGACCACTGAAATGTTCCGGAAGGCGTATGACGGTGGATATGCAATTGGCGCGTTTAATGTAAATAATATGGAGATTGTTCAGGCAATCACGGAAGCCTGCAAGAAGGAGAATTCTCCGGTAATTCTTCAGGTATCCAGAGGTGCGAGAACTTACGCAAATCACACATACCTGATGAAGCTGGTGGAGGCGGCAGTGAAAGAGTGCCCGGACATTCCAATCGCACTTCACCTGGATCACGGTCCGGATTTCGAGACCTGCAAATCCTGCATCGACGGCGGATTCACCTCCGTAATGATCGATGCTTCTTCGAAGCCTTTTGAAGAGAACATCGCGATTACGAAAGAGATCGTAGACTACGCTCATAAATACGGCGTTGTGGTAGAAGCGGAACTGGGAACTTTGGCCGGAATTGAAGACGAAGTGAAAGTATCTGCAGAAGAATCATCCTATACCCGTCCGGAAGAGGTGGAGGAATTCGTCACCCGTACCGGATGTGATTCTTTGGCGATTGCCATCGGCACCAGCCACGGCGCATACAAGTTCAAGCCGGGTACGAACCCGCAGCTGCGTTTCGACGTGCTTCACGAATGTGAAAAGAAACTGCCGGGATTCCCAATCGTTCTTCATGGCGCATCCTCCGTACCGCAGGAATACGTACAGATGATTAACGAATATGGCGGAAACATGCCGGGCGCACTGGGTGTACCGGAAGAACAGCTGAGAGAGGCGGCTCGCTCCGCAGTGTGCAAGATTAACATCGATTCCGACATTCGTCTGGCGATGACCGGAACCGTTCGGAAATATCTGACCGAGAATCCGGCGGACTTCGACCCGAGAAAGTACCTGAAGGCGGGAAGAGATGCTATCGAGGCAATGGTGCGTCATAAGATTGTTGACGTTCTGGGTTCCTCCGGCAAAGCGGAATAGAAAGTGAACCTCTTCAGACAGAAAAATATGAATTCAAAAAGCTGCAGGCATCCGATGCGCTGCAGCTTTTTCCTTGCTTATTTCTCCAATTTCTGTCGGCACTTCGCAAAGAATTTCTCGTTATCGATGACGAAACGTTCGTGAATTCCTTCTCCGATTACTTCTTTTTCGTCCTTTGCCTTTACGGTGAAGACGATGCGGCGGCGATCCACCTCCGTAACTTCAGCAGTGCAGGTGACTTCCATGCCCACCGGCGTGGCCGCCAAGTGGCGCACGTCAATTCGTGTTCCCACGGTTCCCTGACCGTCTTCCAGAAGGTTCTGCACCGCCTCTTGTGCGGTTCCTTCCATCAGCGCAATCATGGATGGGGTGGCCAGCACCTCCAGCGCACCGCTTCCCATCGCTGCAGCGGTCATCTCCGGGGTGACCGTAATCTTTTTCTTGCAAGTAAGTCCCGTTTGAATCATAATTTACCTCGTGTTTCTGAAATGTTTAAGTTTAATTTATAGTTTGGCTCCTATAATTATTACACCGAACACGTGAGAACGCAATCTTGACATTCGCACACATGAGTGTTATCGTAAAATTCATGTGTATAATGCGAATTGAAGATTCATATTATAGAAAGGTTTATGTGTATATGCAAAAAGAAGTTTTATGGAATCAATATTCTCCGGAACAGGAGAAGGAAATGGCTTCGGTGTGCAGTCGGTATATGACCTGCTTGGATGAAGGAAAGACGGAACGGGAGAGTGTTCGCTTGACTGTTTCCATGGCGGAAGAACAGGGATACCGAAATCTCCGGGATTTGGTGCAGAAGGGAGAACCTCTGACCGCCGGTGAAAAGGTGTACTATATGTACAACGAGAAGCTGATTGTTCTGTATCATATCGGCAAGGAGCCCTTGGAAAACGGAATGAACATTCTAGGGGCGCACATCGATTCACCGAGAATGGATGTGAAACAGAATCCGCTGTACGAGAATGGTGGATTCGCTTATTTGGACACCCATTATTACGGCGGCATCAAGAAGTATCAGTGGGTGACGCTTCCGCTGGCAATTCACGGAGTTGTGGTTCGGAAGGACGGCAGCCGGGTGAATATTTCCGTAGGAGAGAATGATACGGATCCCGTATTTACCGTTTCAGATCTGCTGATTCACCTGTCTCGGGAGCAGTTGGCGAAAACCGCCTCGAAAGTTGTGGAGGGGGAATCTCTGGATATTCTGGTTGGAAGCATCCCGCAGGGTGAAACGGACAGCGAAGAGGAGAAGAAAGAGAAGAAGGACACCATCACCGCAAATATCTGCCGAATTCTGGAAGAAGAGTACGGTTTTGAAGAAGAAGATTTCATTTCTGCGGAACTGGAAGTGGTGCCGGCGGGCAAAACCAGAGAGCTGGGCTTTGATCGGAGCATGATTATCGGTTACGGTCAGGATGATCGAATCTGTGCGTTCACATCTCTGATGGCGTTCCTGGATGAAGATGAGACACCGAAACGCACATCCTGCTGTATTTTGGTAGATAAAGAAGAAATCGGTAGCGTCGGTGCCAGCGGCATGCATTCCCGAATCTTTGAGAATACGACGGCAGAGGTTCTTCATCTGTTGGGACATACGGACAGCATCTCTCTTCGCCGGACGCTTCAGAACTCCAAGATGCTTTCCTCCGATGTGAGTGCTGCGTACGACCCGCTGTATGCCTCCGTGTTTGAAACAAAGAATGCGGCGTACATGGGGAAGGGACCGGTATTCAACAAATTCACCGGATCCGGCGGAAAGAGAAATTCCAGCGATGCCAACCCGGAATACATTGCGGAAATTCGCCGGGTGCTGGGGGATGCGAACGTTCAATTCCAGACGGCGGAGATGGGCAAGGTGGATGCCGGCGGCGGCGGAACCATCGCCTATATCATGGCCAACTACGGCATGGAAGTCATCGACTGCGGGGTTGCTATCCTGTGCATGCACTCACCGTGGGAGGTTTCCAGCAAAGTGGACGTCTATGAGACCTACCGCTGCTACAGAGCGTTCCTGACCCATATGGAATAATCGAAAACGCTCACCCATCATTCACGAAATATCGGCCTAATCGGCGGTATTGATATAATTAGTTGTATTTTTTTATGAAAATAGAAAGAGGACTGAATTCAATGGAAAAGAAACTGCTTAAGAAATCCAAATTTGCTGTTACGCTGTATGTAATCTCCGGACTGCTGACGCTGTACACCGTGTACATGCTGTACAGCACGATTACCTACCTGACCAACTACTTCTCCCAGTACGGCACATCCTTTATGTCCAACTTTGGAACCGCCATCGGTTATATCCTGACCCAGTGCCTGGTATATCTGGTCTATGCGATTCTGGTGTTTGCGGCAGCAAAGATTTACAATGAAGTGAGAAAAGCGAATCCGGACAACTACCTTTCCGAGGCAGAGTCTAAGGCTATCCTGAGAGCAAAGGAAGCGAAGAAGATTGCGAAGGCGGAGAAGAAGGCTGCAAAAGCAAGTGTAGAGGAAGCGAAGGTAACCGAAGAAAAAGCAGAAGCAGCGGAAGAGGCAGAAGTGAAAGAAGAGACCGCTTCGGAAGAGGAATTGGAAGAAGAGTGCGAAAAATAATTAATCGTTTTTCGGAATACAATTCAAGACAAAAAAATAAGAATGAAAAAGCGGTTGAAAACATTCGCCGCTTTTTTCTTGTATAAAGAAAACCCCGCGTTAGACGCGGGGTTCCGTGAACGCTATGCGTTTG
>OLOB01001303.1_pt1 | contig 16748 bp, 12 predicted proteins | sample 1671911 | NCBI WGS metagenome assembly OLOB01 (sample SAMEA3136625, study PRJEB25190) | human gut metagenome | biome: human gut; feature: human-associated habitat; material: faeces | place: Austria | collected 2013
TAGAGCGCCGCCCTGTCACGGCGGAGGTCACCGGTTCAAGTCCGGCCGGGGTCGCTGGAATGGTTATGAAGCCCGGATTATCCGGGTTTTTGACTGTTCATGGCTCTGTAGCTCAGTTGGTAGAGCGAGCGACTGAAAATCGCTAGGTCAACGGATCGACGCCGTTCGGAGCCACCACAATGAAGCTCCGCCTTGTGCGGGGCTTTTGCATATCCGTCACGTACCTACTCTGGCGGGCTGGCCGGTCAATGCAAAGGCTCGCGTTCGCCAACAACTGTCTTCCTCGCCGCAACTACGCACGCCAACAGCACCAATGCGAACATCGGGTTAGGGTTAAACAAAGAAACGTGGGTCTTATCCGCGCGTGTCATGGTCGGTGCGATCGTCCGCCCCAGCCGTTTCTGGGGCTGTGGCGCTCATAGAGTCAGTATTGCAGAAAAAGCACCTGCGAAATGCGCGTGCGAAGGGAATCGTGTGGGACGGCACGTGATTTTGCCGATTTTCGACGTGCCGTCCCACAGCGTTCGAAGAACGCCCTCAGAGCTGAGGGCAAAGAACGGCTCTATTCTGCGGTTCTCGGCTTATGTCATGCGGGATAGCAGATACGTCAAACGATTGATGTATCTGCTATCCCACACTTCTGTGGGACGGCAGATGAACAATGGTAAAAACCGCGTGCCGTCCCACAGAAACGGAGTCAGGCCTGCCACCATTGGCGCAGAGGGTACCACTTGCCGTCCGGGTGGGCCACGCGATCCGGCTTGACGGCCAAGAACTGGTGAATCTGGATGCCGTCGAGCTCGAAGTTCAGAGCGCAGGCGGCCATGTACATACCCCATACCTTGGCGCGTTCAAAGCCGACCTGCTTGACCGCGTCGTCCCAATGCTCGGAGAGGTTCTGGTTCCAGTGATGCAGGGTGAGCGCGTAGTGCTGGCGCAGGTTCTCCTGATGCACCACGTTGAAGCCGGCGTCATGGATGCACGATTCGATGAAGCCGGGCGCGCCGAGATCACCGTCCGGGAAGATGTAACGGTCGAGGAATTCGTCGGTACCGGGCTTGCCGTGAGGCTTGTCATGGCTGATGGTGATCTGGTGGTTCAGCAGTCGGCCCATCGGCTTCAGAAGGCGGAACATCTCTTCGAAGTAGCTCTGGTAGTTCTTGACGCCTACGTGCTCCATCATGCCGATCGAGCAGATACCGTCGAAGTCGTGCTCAGGCACCTCGCGGTAGTCCTGCACACGCACTTCGGCCAGATCCTGCAGCCCTTCACAGGCGATCCATTCGTTGGCGTACGCGGCCTGTTCCTTGGAAAGGGTGACGCCGAGCGCCTTGATGCCGCGACGGGCGGCGGTGATGACCATCGAACCCCAGCCGCAGCCGATGTCCAGTAAGCGCTGGCCGGGCTGCAAGTCCAGTTTGTCGAGAATCAGGCGCAGTTTGTTGGCCTGTGCGTCTTCAAGGCTCATGTGTTCGTTGTCGAATACCGCGCAAGTGTAGGTCATGGAGGATCCAAGGAAGTCGGCGTAGAACTCGTTGGACATGTCGTAGTGGAAGCTGACGGTTTCCGAATCGGCCTTTTCGGTGTGCGGCATCAGGCCACGCTTGATACGGGCGAACTTGCTCGGGCCCTCGGTGGCGGGCACCGGCGGCTTCTTGAAGCCATGGCTCAGGATGCCGGCAGATACGCGGGCAATTGATGTGGGAGTGAGTGGGCGAACGTATTTGGACAGCGACACCAGCTTGCGCATCGCCGGATACGGGTCGGCGTAGTCAATGCCGTCCACGTCGAAATCGCCCAGAATGTATGAGCGCACGATGCCGATTTCATTCGGGTGCGCGAGTAGCTGGTACATGCAGTTCGGCGTGGCGATTTTGACCTTCAAATCCGCGTCTGCCGGGCCGAAATGCGAGCCGTCGAAAGCGTCGATACGAACGGGAGTGGCGGGGTCGAGAAACAGGGACGCCATCTCGCCGACCGTCATAGCCTTGCCATTTGCCATTATCTACCTCATTCTCTTATGATGATCACCCCAACTGTCGAGGTATCTTAGTCCTCTTCAGGAGACTGAAACCGTTGAATACACCATCTGGTGAACCAGTTCGCGTTCGGCTGATGAAGCACGAATGGAATTAGGCATCTCGCATATTGATTGCGCTACGCGCGAAGTAAGCGGATGAGAGACGAGTTTCTCGGAGAGCGTCAGATGACTCCGGAAAATGGTCTTATCGTTGAGATTTCGGGCGATGGAACTGGTTTGGTCAATGGACAATAATTCGACAAGTGCGGAATTCCGCCATTTCTTGCCATTATTTTCAGTGTTGTTCTTTCAGCGTGTTTTCAGGTGAATGCTCATGCGCGGAGTAGACTGGGGAACCGTTGGACCACTCAAAGACAGAGTGGACCACCAGTTAAGACACTAGCTCAAAAGGAGAGCCCCTATGGTGTACCGCATGATTTTCAACCAGACTGCATACTTCGGACGTGGCGCGGTCAAGGAGATTCCGGCCGTCGCCAAGCAGCACGGCTTCACCAAGGCATTTATCGTCACCGACCCGGTGCTGCTGGAGACCGGCACCGCCGAGAAGGTCACCAAGGTTCTGGATGAGGCCGGCCTGCCGTACGAGGTGTTCTCCAACGTCAAGCCGAACCCGCCGGTCGAGTGCATCAAGGACGGCGTCGCCAAGTTCGCCGAGTCCGGTGCGGACTTCCTGATCGGCCTGGGCGGTGGCTCCCCGCAAGACACCTGCAAGGGCATCGGCATCATCACCGCCAACCCGGAGTTCGCCGACGTGCTTTCTCTGGAAGGCGTCGCGGATACCAAGAACCCGTCCGTCCCGATCTTCGGCGTGCCGACCACCGCCGGCACCGCCTCGGAGACGACCATCAACTACGTGGTCACCGATACCGCCAACAAGCGTAAGTTCGTGGCCGTCGACCCGCACGACATCCCGATCGTCGCCTTCGTGGACCCGGATCTGACCGACTCCATGCCGCGCGGCCTGAAGGTCGCCACCGGACTTGACGCCCTGACCCACGCCATCGAGGGTTACATTACCCCGGGTGCCTGGAGCCTGTCCGACTGCCTGTCCATGCAGACCATCCGCATGATTGCCAAGAACCTGGCCAAGTCCGCCGACGGCGACATTCCGGCCGGCGAGCAGATGGCGTACGCCTCCTACATCACCGGTATGGCCTACTCCAACGTGGGCCTCGGCCTGGTGCACGGCATGGCTCACCCGCTGGGCGGCCGTCTGGGCGTGGCCCACGGTGTGGCCAACGGTATTCTGCTGGCCCCGGTCATGGAATACAACAAGGACTACACGGGCGAGAAGTACCGCGACATCGCCGACGCGTTCGGCGTCGAGGACGCCTACACCGGCGACCTGGAGAAGGTGCGCGAAGAGGCCGTGCAGGCCGTCCACAAGCTGACCGTGGATCTGAAGAACCCGACCACGATCAGCGAGGTCGGCGCCACCGAGGCTGATCTGGAACCGCTGGCCCACGACGCCTTCAACGACGTGTGCACCCCCGGCAACCCGCGTCAGGCCACCGAAGAGGACATTCTCGCGATTTACAAGTCGCTGATGTGATCAGTCGATGACGGTAAACATTAGCTCCCTCTGATGAGGGAGCTGTCAGCGTGGCTGACTGGGAGAGAAGTTGCGGCGTAGCCGCTGAATAATAGGTATCGGCCTGCGGCCGATTCAATGTTTTAGCGGCTGCGTCGCAGTCTCTCCCTCAGTCTCACTTCGTTCGACAGCTCCCCCATCAGAGGGAGCTTGCATAAGCAGAGGGGGCTCGTATATCCAGCTACTTTTCGTGCCTTTCGTCGTAGACTTCGTCGGTGGGGGTCTCGTCGTACAGCTGCTTGCCTTGCACCTCCGCCAGTTTCATCTGCTCGTTGATCCACGCGGCTTCAGCAGGATTGATATCCGCGGAATTCAGCACTTTCTGCCACACCGGGTAGAACATATGCATCGCCGGATACATGGCGGTGAACAACACCTCCGGCTTATGCGTGCGCGTATGTTGCGGATGCGCATCAAACGTATTCTTAAAACGTCGCATGTAGTTCAGGAATGAACTCAGCGACGTGTCCATCCGTCGCGCACTCATCGCGGCGATCATGCGCGGCGAGTACACGGTTTTCAGATCCTTGCCCATCAGATGCAGGGAAATATCGATATCCTCATGCATCACATCGGCCTTATCCCGGCAGACCTCATTCGCAATCTGATGCCAGGCCGAAGCGCGCAAGGCCATATTCGAGCCGAACAGCAGCGGCTGGCCGCCATCGGCGCGGTAGATTCGCTTGCGCAAGGAATTGTCGCCCTTCAACCCAAAATGGCGTGAGGGCATGTCGTAATACATCACCGGACCAGTGGCACCCATCGCGGCCGGGTCTTCGGTGAAGATGCCGGAGACCACCTCCACCCAGTCAGGCCGGATCATACAGTCGGCGTCAAAACGGCCCAGCACATCGCCGGTCGCGGCGTTCAGGCCAAAGTTGCGGGTGGGAATCAGCCCCTGTTCATCGTTCTGGTGCAACAGTTTGACCGGGGCCTCGGGATGTTCGGCAATGAACTGTTCGACAACCGCACAGGTGTTGTCCGTAGAACGATTGTCCACCACCAGCACCTCATGCGGCATGATGGTCTGACGGGTGGCGTTCAGCAGGCAGTCGCGGATGCGTTCGGCTTCGTTCCACGCTGGGATGATGATCGAAACGTTGAGCATAACATCAACAATAGAAAAGCGGGTGTACGCCGCCGGCGTATCCGAGCTTCAAACCCCTCGCTACAATGGGGAGCCATGAGCGAACGCGTGCGAAACGTAAACAGCACCGACACGTCGAGAACCGGTGCCGCAGAGGCCGGGGCAGACCCGGACGACGAGAATCGTATCGACTTTGGTACTTTGTTCCCCGCCAAGGGAGATTCCCGCAGGCCACCGGAATGGTTCGGCCGCGCGCTGCTGTATGTGGCCCTCGCCGTCATCGTATTCATGTTCTGCTGGCGCTCGTGGGGCGACATCTCCTATCTGGTGCTCGACATCATCATCTCGCTGTTCCTGGCGCTGGCCGTCGAACCGCTGGTGGTGGCGCTGGTGGCTCATGGCTGGAAGCGTGGCGTGGCTTCCGCCGTCAGCTTGGTGGGCGTGGCCGTGGTCGTGGGTGTGCTGCTCACGCTATTTGGCAACATGTTCGTACAGCAGATGATTGCCATGGTCCGCGGTTTGCCGGCCATGTATGAGCAGATTCGTGAGTTCGTGGACCAGTATGCCACGTTCAAGATGCCGGAAATCAGCAATCTCGGCATGGAAATCTTCAACAATATCCAGACCTCGTGGGTCACCGATTTTGCCGGTACCGCCATGAGTACGGTGGGTGGCCTGTTCTCCTTCCTGTTGAACCTCATGACCGTGGTAATGACCACGTATTACATCTCCGCCGCCGGCCCAAAGCTGCGCCGCTCCTTCTGCCAGTGGCTGGCCCCCAACACGCAGCGTCGATTCCTGCTGGTGTGGACCGTGGCCCAAGGCCAGATTTCGTCCTTCCTGTTCTCCCGTTCGATTCTGGCGTTGATCAACGCCATTTGCACCGCCATCTTCTTGGAGATCCTGCATGTGCCCTACTGGCTGCCGTTGGCCCTGTTCTGCGGCGTGGTATCCCAGTTCATCCCCACGGTCGGTACCTATATCGGCGGTGCGCTGCCGGTGCTGTTCGCTTGGGGCAACCGCGGGTGGACGTACGCCGTGGCGGTGCTGGTGTTCATCATCGTCTACCAGCAGATCGAGAACCTGATTCTCTCGCCGAGGATTTCGCAGCGCACGATGGATATCAACGCGGCCGTCGCCTTCCTCTCGGTGCTGGCGTTCGGCTCGCTGTTCGGCGCGTTCGGCGCGTTCCTGGCGCTGCCGGTCACCGCATCGCTGCAGGCCATCTTCCGTGCGTACACCAAGCGCTATGAGCTGATTGACTCACCGCTGATGAACGATCCGACTCCGGAGAAGAAGTCCAAGATCGTCGAGGCGTCCGAGGCGTTCGGCGAGCACGTATTGCAGCCAATCGGCGAGCACATGCCGCGTGCGGCCAGGGGATCCACCAACCGCGTGCCGATGAATGAGGAACTGCGTTTGCTGCAGGAACAGATTTATGCGATTCCGTCGCACGAGACGAAAGAATCCGATTTGGACGATTCCGCCACCGTGGCGATTCCGAAGAACGTGCTATCCTCCAGCGCTCGCAAGGGATTACGCGGCACTGAGCCGGAGTCGGATGCCGATGATACCGATAACGCCGATAATACAGTCGGTGCGGATGCAAGCTTTGATGAGCCGGATACGGCGGCGATTCCGCAGCGTGGTGCCGCGGATACGCAGCAGTCTGAGCAGCCCGAGCAGCCTGAGCGGTCCGCCGAACAGCCTGAGCAGCCCGAGCAACGCAAGCAAACCAAGCAGTCTGATCAATCTGCCTCCAGCAATCCTAGGGCAGGGTGGCGCTGATGACTCTGCTTTCCGTACTCGATATTCTTCTGATGATCGTCGGCGGTGCCGGCATGATATATCAGGGACTGTGCATCGTGATGTCCCTGTTCGCCAAGCCCGTGCGCTTCCCCGACGCCCCGATGACCAACCGGTATGCCGTGCTGATCTCCGCACGCAACGAAGAAAAAGTGATCGGCAACCTTATTGGGTCGATTCGCGATCAGACCTACCCGTCCAACCTCATCGACATCTGGCTGGTGGCCGACAACTGCACCGACAACACCGCCGACGTGGTGCGGTCTTTGGGCTGCCATGTGGTGGAACGCCACAATCTTGAGCTGGTTGGCAAGGGATATGCGCTGACGTATCTGTTGGGGCATATGCTCGACATCGGTGTGGCCGATGATTATGAGGCCTACTTCGTGTTCGATGCCGATAACAAGCTGGACAAGCACTACTTCGAGGAAATGAACAAGGCGTTCTGCTCCGGATTCAAGATTCTGACCAGCTACCGTAATTCGGTGAATCTGGCGGATAACTGGGTGTCTTCTGGTTCTGCGCTGTGGTTCATCCGTGAATCGCGATTCCTGTCTAACTCGCGTATGATTCTCGGTTCCTCTTGCCATGTGGGCGGTACGGGATTCATGTTCTCCCGCGAGGTGATGAAGCGGAACAAGGGATGGAAGTTCCATCTGCTCACTGAAGATCTTGAATTCACTATGGATTCGATTCTGCATGGCGACCGCATCGGCTATTGCGGTACTGCGATCCTCTACGACGAGCAGCCGGTTACCTTCTCGCAAAGTTGGCGTCAGCGTTTGCGTTGGAGCAAGGGATTCCTGCAGGTATTCCGTTATTATGGCTCGGCATTGCTGAAACGCGCGGTTCGCGAACGTGATTTCTCCTGCATCGACTTCACATTGATGCTGTGTCCGTTTACCGTGTTGGGCGCGATTCGCGCGGTGATGGGCTTGCTGTTCGCCGCGTGTGGCTTCGTGAGTTGGCCGAGCCAGCTGCAATCGCTGGCCGATTGGTCCAGCGGCATCATCATATCGGTGTTGGGCCTGATGGCATTGGCTGCATTGACCATCATTGTCGAGCGCGACCAGATCGGTGCCACGAACAAGGAGCTGCTCGCCTATGTGCTCAGCTTCCCGATTTACATACTCAGCTACGTGCCGATCTCCTTCCAGGCCATCTTCGCCAAAGCCCAGTGGAAGCCCATCGCGCATAAGGGTTGACCGAGTCCGCTAGTCCGGAGCCGCTCAGCGGGGCAATCCAACAGCAACCCGGGGGTTTGCTTCGCTGAGGGTTGACTGGTGGGGTAGAGTGGATGTATGAGCTTAGACAATACTCAAAGGAATGTCGGATTTCAGCCGCCGATGATGCCAGCTGCCGCCCCCGCGCCTGCACAGCCGTCGCAACCGCAGCCACAAGCATGGCCGCCGAATCCGAATGCGGCGGTGTCCATTCGCGGCCTGTTCAAGCACTTCGACCGGAAGATCGCCGTCAACGGACTCGCGCTCGATATTCCGGTCGGCTCGTTCTATGGACTTGTAGGCCCCAACGGCGCCGGCAAAACCACCACGCTCAATATGGTGACCGGTCTATTGGTACCGGACGCCGGCACCGCCATGATTTTGGGCCATGACGTGTGGAGCGACGTGAACACGGCCAAGCGCATGATCGGCGTCATGCCCCAGCCCGACCAGATCTTCGACCGACTGACCGGTTTGCAATTGCTCGTCTACTCCGGCATGCTGCGCGGCATGAGCCGCGATGAGACCACGCGTCGCGCCCAGGACCTGCTCAATGCTTTCGACTTGGCCGGGGCCGCCAACACGATGGTCACCGATTATTCGGCCGGCATGACCAAGAAGATCTGCCTGGCCTCCGCGATGATTCATAGCCCGCGCATTCTGGTCCTGGACGAGCCGTTTGAATCCGTGGACCCGGTGTCCAGCGCCAACCTCAAAGACATCCTCATCGAATACGCGAAGACCGGCGGCACGGTGATTATCTCTTCGCACGTGATGGCATTGGTCGAAAAGATGTGCACGCATGTGGCCGTAATCAACAACGGTCTGGTGTGCGCGGCCGGCACGGTGGACGAGGTCGCCGCCGGCGAAGAACTCGAAGACCGCTTCCTGCAACTGGTCGGCGGCCGCCACGAAGCCGCCCATCTCGCATGGCTCGACGGCGGGCAAGCCCAAGCCCAAGCACCAACTTCGGTCCAGCCGGTCCAGCCCATTCCGCTTACAACCGCCACGCCCGCCATACCCACCGATGAGGCCCGCCGATGATCAGCAGCGCCATCACCCTGGTCCGCCTGCGCTGGACGCTCACGCTCGCCACCCTGCGAAAATCGGCGTGGCAGACCGTCGCCTATGTCTTTTCCGCCGTACTCGCGGCCGGCACCATCATCGGCACCGGCGTGCTCGCATGGTTCATCGGCATACTGCCGCCCTTCACCGTGAACGCGGATGGCTTTCCGCTGAACATCCTTGGTTCCGGAGGCATCGTCAACATAGTCGTCGTGCTGGTCGGCGCGACCATGACCATCTTCATCGGCTTCATCCAGCTCATGATGCTTGGCGAAGGCTCCACCATGAACCCACGCAAATTCGCGCTCTACGGCATCGCCGACCGCAACCTGCAATTCGGCTTGCTGCTTTCCGGCCTGTCCGGCATCCCCGCCCTTACCGGCGTGGCCTCACTGATGCTCTGGACACTGGCCTATCGGCATATGGGACCAGCCGTAATCATCAGTTCCCTCCTCGCCGCAGTGCTGGCCGTCATCACCATGATGAGCATCTCCAAACTGCTCATCGCCCTATCCACCACGCTGGTGACCAGCAAACGCGGCAAAGGCGCGTTCTATATCTTCATCGTGCTGACGTTCGTTATCATCTGTCAGTTGCCGAACATTCTGGTCAACTCCGGCGTGGCCTTCAGCCTCAACACCGAAACCTGGGGCGCGGCGACCACCATCGTCGCATGGACGCCGTTCGGCGCGGCCTTCCAACTACCGTTCGACGCGCTTACCGGAGCCTGGGCGGTGCTGCTCGCCCGCATCGCCATCCTTGCCGTCACATGGATTGTCTGCTTCGCCGTCTGCACCTGGTGTCTGAGACATGAACGGCTCACCATCGGCGCAAACAGTCCGTCCGAGACCGCCAAAGGCATCGGCGCATTCGCATGGATGCCCGATTCGGCATCCGGCGCGGTTTCCGCACGCCTGATCACCTATCTCAAACGAGACCCCCGTCAAGCCATGACCTTCGCCATGCCGGTCCTGTTCCTGATCATCTTCGCCTTCCAGGCACACGGCATCAGCGCGGTCGTCTGGCAGTCGCTGATCTGGTGCGGCTGGTTCATGTCCGTCGTGGAAAGCAACGGGCTCGCATATGACGGCCGCGGCTTCACCATGGAAGTCATCGCCGGCGTGCGTGGCCGGACCGACAGAATCGGCCGCGTACGCGTCTACGTCGGCATCATGGTCGTCTACATGGTGCTGCTCCATCTCGCCGGCATCGTGCTGGTCGGCGCACTGACCGGACGCTGGGCGCAGCCCGATGACCTCGCTACCGGCCTGATCTTCCTCGCCACGGGCATGGGCATCGCCTTGAGCGGACTGGGCGTGGCCGAAGTCACCTCCTGTGTACTGATGTACCCGGTCGCCTCAATGGACAAGCCGTTCTCCGCGCCTCAAGGCCGCGCCATGGCCCAAGGCTTCTTCCCGTTCGTCTACATGCTTGGCAGCCTGCTGCTCATGCTGCCCACTGGCATCGTGGCGCTGGTCATGCTGCTGACAGGAGCCGAAGGCGGCATGTGGCTGGCGATTATTCCGGTCGCGCTGGCCAATGGCATCGGCATTCTGGCACTCGGGACATGGCTGGGCGGTAAGCTGATGGATGCGCGAATGCTCTCGATTGTGGCAACACTCGACTCGTTCGCCTCATTGCAGAAATGATTGCCTTGGCATAAGGAGCACGATGGTATCTACAGCGGTATCACGCCGTCAGCGACGTGAAGCGCAACGGCGGACCCAACGATCGCATCGCCGAACACTGACCGTCATCATTTCCGCACTGACCACCATCGCCCTGTTCGCGGGGTACTGCGCCGCCGACATCACCGACGTGGCCCCCGGATTGTTGACGTTAAAACCTGTCACCGCACCTGTTTTCGCCAATCCGGCCACCGCCAAATCAGGCGGCACCATCGCCGGTGCCCTGAACGCGAACAAGGCCATTGATTCCACGGCCGCTTCTGCACTGGTCAACGAATTGCTGTCCGCGCAAGGCGTGGGAAACGATGCGTCGGTGATCATTGAAGACGCCCAAGGCACCGTCGCTGCCGAACATGAGTCGAACACTCCACGCGAGCCTGCATCCACACTGAAAACGCTGACCGCGCTCGCCGCCTCATCCACCCTGAATATGGCATCCACCTTGGATACCCAAGTGTTCCTGACCCAATCCGATGACGGCACCAATACGTTGACCCTCAAAGGCAATGGCGACATGCTGCTGTCTGCAGGCGATTCCGACGCCAACCATACCAACGGACGTGCCGGTCTGAACACCTTGGCCAAGGCCACCGTGGCCGCGCTCGCCCAGCGAGGCATCACTTCCGTCAATCTCGAGTACGACGACACCCTATTCGGCGACTCACGCATTCCCGCAGGTCTGTCGGAAGGCGGCGCGGTCTTAAGCGACTACACCGTCTACTTCACGCCGGTCTCATCAATGGCGATTGATGGAGGCCGCCAATACACCGCCGATACGCCTGCGCCGGCCGACCCTGATGATTCGGCCGGATACCCGGAACTGTCCCAGCACACCGCCAGCGACGTGGCCACGAAATTCGCCGAACTGCTCCAATCGAACGGTGTGGCCGTTACCGGAGACGTGACGGCAAACACCGCTCCATCCGACGAAACGCCTTTGGCCTCGGTGAGTTCGGCAACACTGTCCGAAATCATGGCATACACGTTGCGGCATTCGGACAATACGCTGGCCGAGGAGTTCGGTAGACTCACCGCCTTGGCGAAATCAGCGACAAACAGTCCTGAAGGCGGCACGGAAACGGTCAAATCCACTCTGAACGATCTCGGTCTCGATACATCCGGTCTGACCATGGCCGATTGCTCCGGCCTGTCTCCCGGCTCCCGGCTCACCGTACGCACGCTGGCGGCCGTCCAACAACGTAATCTGACCACCGAGAGCGGTGCTGCTGGTGCGGAAGGTCTATCCATCGCGGGATTGGTGGGCACGGCGCAGGATCGGTATACGGATGATGCCGTGGCCGGTCTGCTGCGCGTCAAAACCGGCAGCCTCGGCACGGTCACGTCGATGGCCGGCAATGTGTCCCGCACCAATGGGGGAGCGTTGTCGTTTGCCGTGGTGGTCAACAATCCTGAGGATTATGCCGCCGCGCGTAGCGCCATCGACTCGTTCATCACCAAGCTCGCGGGGCTGTAAAAGAGGCATCAAGGGCCATCAAGGGCTACAAAGGCCGTAAACGTCCATAAACGCACGAGTGCCTATAACCAGAAAAGGGTGGTGAGTACATGGCATATTCCGCACGATTGCGCAAGGCCGTAGGCGCGGTCCGCGCAACGCTGAGCGCCGTGGAACTATGCGATGTGCAGGCTCCCGAATTCGCGCAGCATGGGGACCATGCCGTTGCCGCCGATGCACCACTCGTGCTCGTGGCCTGTTCAGGCGGGCGCGATTCGATGGCACTGGCCGCGGTGAGCCATATCGTATGCACGTCCATGGGCGTGCGTTGCGGTGTCGTGATTGTGGATCACGGCTTGCAGGAGGGTTCCGAACAGGTCGCCGGCGAGGCTGCGAATCGTTGCCGTGCGTTGGGACTGGGCCCGGTCATCGTGTGCAACGCAACCGTGCAGGTACGCGGTGAGGGCCTCGAAGCGGCCGCGCGGCAGGCCCGGTACAACGAGCTGTGCGCCGCGGCGCGTGAATCAGGTGCCATTGCCGTGCTGTTGGCCCACACTATGGACGATCAGGCGGAAACCGTATTGATCGGACTGCTGCGCAGCCGTGGCGTGGATGCGTTGGCCGGCATGCCGCAGGTCTTCACACGCAGTGGCGTGACTTTTGCGCGGCCGCTGCTTACCCTTACTCGAGCCGAAACCACCGGCATCTGTGAAGACTTAGGTGTGGAATATTGGGATGACCCCACCAATGGCGATGCGGTAGACGGCGAGTTGCCGAACGACTATCCGTTGCGCTCGCGGGTGCGTCATGACCTGCTGCCGGCTATCGAGCGATTCGCTGGATTCAATGTCGCCCGCCATTTCGCTGAAAGCGCACGGTTGGCCAGAATGGATAAGGAGTATCTGGATCAGCGATCCGACGAGGTGACGGGGGAGGCGGTTACGACAGTTGATTGGCCGGCATCGTCGGCAGCGGTATCGACCGATACGCCACGAGCCTGTGCGGCAGGCGATACCAACGATTCGAGCCATGGTGTCGGCCTGATGATCAGCGTCAGACGTATTGCACGTGAGCCAGAGGCGATTCGGTTGCGGGTCATCGCTCATGCGCTGAGCCAAGCCGGTGTGAACGCCAGTGCCGCCCAGATTGCCGCCATCGACCGGCTGGTCGTCGATTGGCATGGCCAAGGCGGCGTCTCACTTCCCAGAGGTTATTCAGCCAATCGCAAGAAACACGTCATTCGCGTGTGCCAAGATGGAGCGCATGCGAATCGCTGACGTTGAGGAAGATATTGACCACGAGCTGGTCAGCAAAGAACAGATCGATGCCAAGATCCACGAGATGGCCGCTCTCGCGAGCGAGGATTACCGCGATAAGAATCCGCTGCTCGTTGCGGTGCTGAAAGGGGCCGTGAATACGCTGGTCGCGTTCACCGAGGCCATGAGCATTCCTGTACAGATCGACTTCATGAGCCTGTCGAGCTATGGCTCGGGCACAGTGTCGAGCGGTGAGGTCACAGTCAGGCAGGATTTGTCCGCCGATGTTCGCGGACGGCACATTTTGATTGTGGAGGATATTGTTGATTCAGGACGCACGCTCGCGTGGCTGGTCGCAGAACTGAAACGTCGTGGTGCCGCTTCCGTGGAGGTCTTCGCTTTGCTGAGCAAGCCTTCCCGCCGAGAAGTGGACGTTGATGTGAAGTACGCCGGCTATGAGATTCCGGACGAGTTCGTCGTCGGCTTCGGCCTCGACTTTGACGAACGCTACCGCAACCTCGATTCGATCGCGGTCCTCAAGCCGTCCGTCTACCAAGGAGTGCAAGCATGAGCTTCCCGCAAGGGCCGGGTAACGGCAATAATCCGAACCCGAACAACAACCGTAACAACGGCAACCCGTTCACCAACCCGTTCAACCGTGGCAATAACGGGAACAATGGCAAAGGCAACAACAACGAGAACCGCCCGATATGGCAGTCCCCTTGGCTGTGGGGTGCCGTGCTCGTGGTCATGGTCGTGCTGATGTTCCAGATGTTCGCCGGCGGTGGCACCAAAACCATCGACACCAAAGATGGTTTCGCGCTGATCAATCAGGGCAAGGCCACCTACGCCGAGATCACGGACAACAAGCAGGTCGTCCGCCTTGAGCTGAAGAATGACTACACCAAGAAGAACGCCGACACCGGCAAGGTGACCAACTACGGCAAGAACGTGCAGTTCTACTACACCTTCGCCCAGGGCGCACAGGTGGCCAAGGCCGTGGAGAACGGTGATCTCGAAAAGGGCTGGACCTCGAATATCGAGCAGACCAGTGTGATGAGCTACCTCATCACCTCGATTCTGCCGTTCGTCATCATCCTTGCCTTGTTCTGGTGGCTGATGAGCCGCATGGGCGGTGCCGGCGGCATGCTCGGCATGGGCGGCAAGAAGAACAGCGGCAAGCTGCTCGAGGGCCAGACCCCCACCACCAAGTTCGCCGATGTGGCCGGCGAAGACGAGGCCGTGGCCGAAGTCGAGGAGATCAAGGACTTCCTCAAGGATCCGTCCAAGTACAAGGCGCTGGGTGCGCGCATCCCGCGCGGCGTGCTGCTGTACGGCCCTCCCGGCACGGGTAAGACGTTGCTGGCCCGAGCCATCGCAGGTGAGGCCGGCGTGCCGTTCTACTCGATGGCCGGCTCCGACTTCGTCGAGATGTTCGTCGGTCTCGGTGCCTCCCGTGTGCGTGACCTGTTCGATGAGGCCAAGAAGAACGCTCCCGCCATCATCTTCATCGATGAGATCGATGCCGTGGGTCGCAAGCGTGGCTCCGGTATGGGCGGTGGCCACGACGAGCGCGAGCAGACGCTGAACCAGCTGCTCGTCGAGATGGACGGTTTCGACAACGACACCAACCTCATCATCATCGCCGCCACCAACCGCCCTGACGTGCTTGACCCCGCTCTGCTGCGTCCGGGTCGATTCGACCGTCAGGTAGGTGTGGCCGCGCCTGATCTGGAAGGCCGTGAGGCAATTCTGAGGGTGCATGCCAAGGGCAAGCCGTTCGTACCGGACGTCGACCTGCATATGGTCGCCGTGCGCACGCCGGGCTTCACCGGTGCCGATTTGGCCAACGTGCTCAACGAAGCCGCGTTGCTGTGCGCCCGTGCCGGTGCCCAGTTGATCGACAACCGCGCCATCGACGAGGCCATCGACCGCGTTCAGGCCGGACCGAAGCGCAAGTCCAAGGGCATGGCTCTGGAAGAGCTGCGCAACACCGCATACCACGAGGGTGGGCATGCGCTGGTAGCCGCCGCCCTGAACAACACCGACCCGGTGACCAAGGTGACGATTCTGCCGCGAGGCCGCGCCCTCGGCTACACCGCCGTCATGCCGACCTCCGACCGCTACTCGCAGTCGCGCAACCAGCTGCTCGACCAGATGGCCTACGCGATGGGCGGTCGCACCGCCGAGGAAATCGTCTTCCACGACCCGACCACCGGTGCCTCGAACGATATCGAGAAGGCTACGAACATCGCCCGTACGATGGTGATCGAATACGGCTTCTCCGACAAGCTCGGTGCCATCAAGTGGGGTTCCGACGATGACCAGACCACTGTGATGGACGGTCTGCAGCCGCGCAAGTACTCCGATCGCACCGCCGAAGTGATTGATGACGAGGTGCTCAAGCTGGTGGAGACCGCGCACACCGAGGCGTGGACCATCATCAACGACAACCGCGAGATTCTTGACGAGCTGGTCCGCCAGCTGTTGGTCAAGGAGACCCTGAACGAGAAGGAACTTGCGGCGATCTTCGCGCCGATCAAGAAGGCTCCGGTTCGTCCGGTGTGGCTGTCCAACGACCGTCGCCCCGACTCGGACAAGCCGCCGGTGGAGATTCCCGAAAGCCTTAAGCGCTCGGTCGGCATGAAGCCGGAAGAGTAGACACGATGACGATTCGGCCCGACCTGTTCATGTGGTTTCTCACGTACGCAGGCCGGGCCGACGTCGTTGTGGACAATGACAAGGGAGAGATGAGATGAACGAATATATAGAGTCTTGCCATCGGGAGAAACGCACATACGACGAGGAAGGCGTGCGCGAGGCCGTACGTCTGTTCCTGAAGTCGATTGGCGAGGATCCCGAGCGCGAGGGACTGGTGGAAACGCCTGACCGTATCGCCCGCGCGTGCCGCGAGCTGTTCGCCGGTCTGCAGGCTTCCCCGGCCGATGTGCTGGAGAAGCACTTCGACGTGGATACCGACGAGCTGGTGCTGGTCAAGGACATCGAACTGTATTCGGTGTGCGAGCATCACCTGCTGCCGTTCCACGGCGTGGCCCATGTGGGCTATATTCCCGCCAAGGACGGGGTGATGGGGCTGAGCAAGCTCGCCCGACTGGTCGAGGTGTATGCTCGCCGGCCGCAGGTGCAGGAGCGTTTGACCCAGCAGATCGCCGACGCGCTGGTCGAGTATGCGGGCGCACGTGGTGTGATTGTGGTGACCGAATGCGAGCACCTGTGCATGTCTATGCGCGGCATCAAGAAGTCTTCCGCCCGCACGGTGACCTCTGCGGTGCGCGGTCTGCTACGCAACCCCGCCACCCGAGCCGAAGCCATGAGCCTCATTTTGGATAAATAGTGTCTACTAAGCTCCCTCATCATAGGGAGCTCACTTGGGACCTACATAGAAGGGGAAACATAATGACTGATTTGCAGGCGTTGCATGACACTACGCACACCATGGTGATGGGTGTGCTCAACATCACCGAGGATTCGGTCTCGGACGGCGGCCTGTGGTTGGACCCGGCCAAGGCGGCACAGC
>OLOB01001306.1_pt1 | contig 16735 bp, 18 predicted proteins | sample 1671911 | NCBI WGS metagenome assembly OLOB01 (sample SAMEA3136625, study PRJEB25190) | human gut metagenome | biome: human gut; feature: human-associated habitat; material: faeces | place: Austria | collected 2013
GATGCGGCACTATGTGAAGCGCATTGGACGCGATCACCACTTCGAAGGACTTCTGTGCATAGGGCAGGCGGAACATATCTTGTACGGAAAAGTGCAGCTTTGCGGATTGATTGTCCCGCTTTGCTTCAAGGATCATCTTTGCAGAAGCGTCCGTAGCCTCGATGTGCGCCGCCGCATTCACGATGCTCTTTGCGATAAGCCCCGTGCCGGTGGCAACCTCCAGTACGGTTTTTTCTTTCACCACCGGCCTGATCAGCTCATACATCTTCTCATACGCCGCCCGGTCCTTTCGCGTGAAGCGGTCGTACCGACTGGCATTCTTGTCCCAGAAACCCTTGCGTTCGTGCATGGCTGTCGCCCCCAAACAGTTAGAGCCATCTAACTATAACACAGGAATCATGCAGTAAGATAAGGCTAACCTTATTCTCTTGGCTAAGACGCATCTCTTCGGTTTTCGCTTATAACGGCGCGAGTCAGATACTAGGCTGGAGCTGAAGAAGGAGCTTGGCGGACAGGTAGGTCGATACCGGTTCCCGGAACGGTGATCCAGCCAATTACACCAGGGCTCTAGTCATTGAGTGGGAATAGAAAATTCCTTAGTTATGGGGGTATAAATTTGATTTCCTTCAGGATAAACCCCCATGACTATATGAATTGACCTGCTGACTTCAATGAAGATTGGAGGGTAACGATCAGGGGTGACGGCCCGGCGAGTGTTATTTTGCGAGCTAGGCGCATCGAAAGCGACCTTTCGTGGTATAAACTACTTGCCGGAAGCCGCGGCTTTCAGAGTACGGCTTACGTGTACGTTTAACCTCCGTGGGCGACGGGGTGCCGCAAGGCGTAGAATATCGCCCACCTGTAGGGGCCTGCAGCGATGCGGGCCCCGCTTCGTATGAAGGGAGCGTAACCGATGAAGATCGTATCCATCTCCCAGGACTTCTTCGACCTCGTCGATGGCGACCGCGAGCTCATGCTTAAGCACAATCGCCCCTGCATCGTGGTGGTGAGGCTGCGTTTCCGCGGGAAGCGCAGGGACTTCGCCGTGCCGCTGCGTTCCAACATCGCCCCTAACGTGCCCAAAGACCAGTACTTTGCGTTGCCACCCCGCCCCACGACGCGCCCCGGCTGCCGCCACGGCATCCACTACATCAAGATGTTCCCCATAACCAAGGCCTACCAGCGCCGCTTCAGGACCGAGGGCTCGGCCTACTACGAGACGCTCCAGCGCATCATCGACGGCAACACCAAGCGCATTGTCTCCGAGTGCCAGGCATACCTCGACCGCTACGAGCGCGAGGGAAGGCCTCGCTTTGCCGTCGACATCGACCGCATCGTGGGGCTGCTGGAGGGCGAGAAGTAGGGCACCTGGGACATCAAGGTGATCACGGGGATGCGCCGCTCCAGCAAGTCCGAGCTCATGAAGGCGTTCTCCACCTCCGTTGCTCGGAAGGACTCATCCTCCAACAACGTCTACATCGATCTGCTGGACCTCGACAACGAGCTACTGCTCGAGTACCAGCGCTGCATCGCGAAATCATAGAGCGGCACAAAGAGGGCGCCCGCAACCGTCTCTTCATCGACGAGGTGCAGCTGTGTGAGGGGTTCGAGAAAGCAATTAACAGCATTCACGCGCGTGGCGGATGGGATATCTACCTCACGGGATCGAACGCGTTCCTCCTGAGTTCGGACCTGGCGACCCTGTTCACAGGGCGCCACGGGGAGGTACACATCCTCCCCTTCAGCTTCGGCGAATACCGCTTCTACTTTGACGAGCAGGGGGCCGTCGACGACGACTTCGACGGATTCATCAGGCGCGGCGGGCTCGCCGGGTCCTACGATTACGATGACATCTCGGAGTCGTACGGTTTCCTTCGGCGCGGGCGGATCACCCACCGCCGATCTAGAGGCACTCGGTCAGAATCTGAAACACCTCGCTGCGCTCCAGTTTCTTGGCGCAGCCGCCGGTGAGCACGCAGGTGTCCGCAACCTTGTGCAGCGTCTCGTCGGACGCGTCGGAGCCCATCTCGGCGAAGCTCGTGGGAAGCCCCATCTCGCCGATGAACGTCTGCAGGCGGTCGATGCCCTCGAGCGCCACCGTAAGGTCGTCTTTGCCCTTGGCGTCGACGTCCCACACCTCGCGCGCCCAGCGGGCGAACTGCGCGGGCGCCTCGGGGGCCAGGTGGCGGTAGAGCGCAGGGTGGATGACCGCGAGGCCCATTCCGTGGTTGGTGTGGGTGTACGCGCCGTACTGGTGCTGGATCATGTGCGCCTGGAAGTCCGTTGACTTGCCGATCTTGAGCACGCCGTTCTCGGCCATGGCGGAGTCATAGACGAGCTCGCTTCGGGCATCGAGGTTCTGGTCGTCGTCCGCGATGACGCGCATGTTGCGGATGACGTTACGCTGGATGGCGAGGTTGATGTCGTCGGTGACGTTGCGTCCGCGCGGGCTTCCGAAATAGCTCTCCATGCAGTGCGAGAGCGTGTCGAACGCGCCGCTCATGAACTGCGCATGCGGTACGGTGAGCGTGAGCGCCGGGTCGAGCGCCGCCCACATGGGCATCGCCCCCAGATAGGCGCCCTTCACGTGCGTCTCCTCGTTGGTGATGACGGCGCCGTTGTTCTGCTCGGCGCCCGTGCCGGAGAGCGTAACGATGCATCCCATGGGGATGAACGAGCTCGGCATCTTGCCGTCGGCGTGCTCGAACGTCTCGATGTCCTCGTCAAGCATCGCCTGCGCGGAGACCACCTTGCAGCAGTCGAAGACCGACCCGCCGCCGACGGAGAGAATGAAGTCGACCTGCTCCTCGCGTGCGAGCGCGGCGCCTTCCTGGCACTTCTCGTAGGTCGGATTGGGCATGATGCCGCCGAAGTCCACCACGCGCTTGCCCGCGCTCGTGAGCTTATCGACCACGTGGCCGTAGACGCCGGCTCGCTTGACCGAACCTCCGCCGTAGGCGAGCATCACTGTCTTGCCCATGGCACCCATCTCGGCGTCGAGTGCCTGGTCCATGGCACCCTCGCCGAAGTAGTTCCTGACCGGGTAGTCGTACGTGAATGAGTTCATGGCAATTCCTCCTAGTAAGTTATCAGTGCGGCCTGACCGCTCGTCTACACGTTGCGCACGAGCCCGGACATCCATTCGATGGTGGCGGGGTCGTGGTGGTCGAAGAACGCGCTGCGACCGGTGTCGAGCGCGGCGATGGCGACCATCTCGTCGTCGCCCAGCGCGAAGTCGAAGACGTCGAAGTTTTGTTCCATGCGATCGCGGTGCGTGCTCTTAGGGATACAGACCACACCGCGCTGCAGCAGCCAGCGCAACACGACCTGGGCGACCGTCTTGCCGTGTGCCTCGCCGATGCGAGCGAGGACCTCGTTGCGGAAGAGGTCGTTTCTGCCCTCCGCAAAGGGCGCCCAGCCCTCCATGGCCACCTCCTTGCCGGCCATGTACTCCTGCGCCTCGCGCTGCTGGAAGAACACGTTGCACTCGACTTGGTTCACGGCGGGGGCGATGCGGTTGAACGAGATGAGGTTTGCGAGGTGATCGGGGTAGAAGTTAGCTGTGCCTATGGCGCGGATAACGCCCTGCTCGTAGAGCTCCTCCATGGCGCGCCACGCGCCGAAGACGTCGCCGAACGGCTGATGGATGAGGTAGAGGTCGACGTAGTCGAGCCCCAGCCGCTTGAGCGACGCGTCGAAGCCGCGCTTGGCCCCCTCGTAGCTCACATCCGACATCCACAGCTTGGTCGTCACGAACACCTCGTCGCGCGGCAGGCCGCTCGCACGAATGGCGGCCCCGACCGCCTCTTCGTTGCCGTAGCTCGCGGCCGTGTCGAGCAGCCGGTAGCCGACCGAGAGCGCGTCCTCCACGGCGCGCTGACATTCCGCGGCGTCCGGGATCTGATACACGCCGAAGCCGAGCTGCGGCATCCTGACGCCGTTGTTCAAGGTGATGTAGCCCATGGTGCCTTCCTTTCTCGCAACTTGACGTATCCACCATACGAGGGGCGCCGCGCCGGCGGAAGTTTCCGTTGGTGAGGGTTCTATAACGCTGGGGTGCGCACGGGGCTATAACCCGCGGGTTCTAGGCGTCACCTCAAAGAGATCGGCGCCGAGCTCGTCGGCGATGGCCTGAGCTACGACAGCGGTGTGGCCCTGTGCCGAGTAGTAGGCCACGAGGACGTTACCGTCTGCAGCGGGCACTGCGGCGGGCTCGTCCTCGACAGCCGACTGGTCCTCGGCGGCGGCTTGGTTGGTCCGTTATCGTCTGAGCGCTACTCCTGCGCGTCGAAATCGGGGCGTATGGCCAGGTAGCCCGCGAGTGCTTCCTCAGTGGCGGTGTAGTAGGTCATGGTCCCGTCGAGCTTGGCAATCTCGGCCATCTCGTCTTCGGTGAGGGAGAAGTCGAAGATGTTCGCGTTGTCGGCGATGTGGGCGGGGTTCTTGGAGCCGGGGATGATGGAGGTGCCCATCTGCACGTGCCAGCGCAGGATCACCTGGGCCGGGGTCTTGCCGTACTTCTCGGCGAGAGCGACGAAGACGGGCTCCTCCAGAAGACCTTTGTCGCCGTGGCCGAGCGGGTACCACGCCTCGATCACCGTGCCGTACGGCGCGAGGTAGGCGCGCAGGTCGCGCTGGGCGTGGTAGGGGTGGCACTCAACGGTCACGAGCTGCGGCATGATGTCGGCGACCTCGATGACCTCGGCGATCTTGTCTTGCGGAAAGTTGGAGAGGCCGAGGGCGCGCACCTTGCCCGCGCGGTACGCCTCCTCCATCGTGCGCCACGCGGCCAGGTAGTCGCCTACCGGCTGGTGCAGGATGAGCATGTCGACGTAGTCGAGCCCCAGGCGCTGGAGCATGGCGTCCACCGCCGGCATGCCCGCGTCGTAGACGCTCGGCCAGAGCTTGGTGGAGACGAGGATCTTGTCGCGTGCGATGCCGCTTTTGGCGATGGCACGGCCCACGGCGCGCTCGTTCATGTAGGCGTTGGCGGTGTCGATGTGCTCGTAGCCAGTCGTGAGCGCGGTGGTTGCGGCCGCCTCGGCCTCGGTCGGGGTCATGAGGAAGGTGCCCAAACCTTCGATGGGCATCTCTACGTCGTTGTTGAGCTTCAGATACTCCATGGTCTCCTCCTTAATGGTGACTTTTCGAATACAAGGCTACGGCGTTTACTGACGTGCGAGAAGTTCACGTTGGAATGATGGATATAACCATGGGGTATATACGGCACATAATGCGTGACAGGAGGATCGATGTACAACCCACAGCTTGACACTTTCATCCGCGTGGCGGAGGCGGGCAGCTTCTCCAAAGCGGCACAAGAGTCCTTCATCACGCCCACGGCCGTCATCAAGCAGATGAACCTGCTGGAGTCGCGGCTAGGCCTTACGCTGTTCCACCGATCGCATCAGGGGCTTTCGCTTACGCGAGCAGGCAGGTCGCTGCTCGCCGACGCCCGCCATATCGTGCAGTACTCTCAAGAATCAATCGCACGCGCCCGCGTCGCCGAGCGTGGAGAGAAGCGCATCATCCGCGTGGGAGTGTCGCTCATGACGCCCAGCACGCCGCTCACGAAGCTGTGGCCGAAGGTGAAGGAACGTTGCCCTGGCATGAGCCTTCAGGTGGTCACGTTTGAAAACACACCCTCGGCGGCGCGCGGTTTGGCGAACCTCGGGCAAGACATGGATATCGTGGCGGGGATTTTCGACGATGCCTTTCTTAAAGAGCGCGGGTGCCTGGGCCTCGAGCTTTCGCGCGAGCCGCTCTGGTGCGCCGTTCCCGTCGACAACGAACTCGCCAAACGCGACATCGTCACATTCGACGACCTCCACAATCACAGTCTTATGCTTATACGCCGGGGCTGGAACGCCGAAATCGACCGCGTGCGCGACGAGATACTCTTGCATCATCCTCAAATCGCGCTCGTAGACTTCCCGCAATATCGGGCGGAGGTGTTCAATCGCGGCGCGAACGAGGACCTCGCGCTTGCGACGCTGCCGTTGTGGGCCAACGTCCACCCCATGCTCAAAACCGTCCCTACCGATTGGGACTGTCTCGTGTCTTACGGGCTACTTCATTCGTCGCACCCCGCAGACCATGTGCGGGAGTTCCTCGATGCGGTGTCTGCCGTGCTCGAGGCAGAGCATCGATAGGCAATCGCGAACAGATGCGCTTATGCCTATGGGAATAACGGGAACTGGCTTCTGAACTCGCGTTTTGATACCGTCGAGTACCGCCTGATGCTGTTTCGGCGTCTCCATAGAGCAAAGCCATCAGCGAAATAACGGGAATAACAGCCTCCGAACCTTCTAGTTCGGAGGCTTTCTTTTTGCATGTCTGCCTAAAACGACTCCTTGCCAAAGCCCCTTGAGCATCGGGCGGCATTATTGAGTGTGGGCGTTATCGTAGGTATCTTTGATTTCTTCCGGCAAATTGTCGGGAATCAACGCCTTCACTCTATCCTCGTTTCCATCTTGGATCGCCTGCTCGTAGTACCAGCATTTGAACTTCAACATGTCTAGCGCGCGGTTCATCTTCGCGATCTCCGACTCCATGTGGGCCTTCCGCTCCTCGAACATGGCCTTGCGCTTGGGATATGTCGATGGGCCCTCCGCACACCATTCCATGAACAGTCGGATGTCCTTAATCTCCATCCCAGCCTTCTTTAAGCATTCGATGACCCGAAGCGCCTCGAGTTCTGTATCGCCGAATCGGCGAATGCCCGACGCCCGCTCCAATCCCGGGAACAGCCCCTGCTTGTCGTAATACCGCAGCGTGGAAACGGGCAGACCGAACATCTCCGCCACCTGTCCGATTGTGTACATGGTCCCTCCGGATAAATCTCGATTTCATCCCTTGACCTAAAGTCAGATTTAGGTATTACCTTCATTCTCGTCAATATTAATTGAGAATGCAAGGAGTGCTTCGTAATGGGCAAAGCGGTTTTGATTGTTTCTTCAAGTCCTCGAAAGAATGGCAATTCCGAGATGCTGGCGGACGCTTTCTCCAAAGGCGCACGGGAAGCGGGTCACAGTGTGGTGACCGTGCGCCTGCGCGAAAAGCGGCTCGGTTTCTGCAAGGGGTGCCTTGCCTGCCTAAAGCTGGGGCACTGCGTCATCCAGGACGATGCCGTGGGAATTGCCGCCAAGATGCACGATGCGGATGTGTTGGTGTTCGCAACGCCCGTCTACTACTACAGCGTCTGCGGCCAGCTCAAGACCATGCTGGACCGCGCCAACCCGCTCTTCGGCTCCGATTACGCATTCACCGAGGCGTATCTGCTGGCGACGGCGGCGGAGGACGGGAGCTCGACCTTCGACGGCGCGAAGAAGGCGGTACAGGGATGGGTCGACTGCTTTCCCCGCTGCACGCTTGCCGGAACGGTATTCGCCGGCGGCGTGAACGGTGTGGGCGATATCGCCGGGCGTCCCGCTCTTGAGCAGGCGCGACGAATGGGCATGGGAGTCTAGGCGCGGCTTAGCTGCACGGAAGCAGTTTTGCACTCAAAACCATCGACAGGAGGAAATCGATCATGGCAATCAAACAGACAGCGGGCAGAGATGCCCTGGGGGACTTTGCTCCCAAATTCGCACAGCTCAATGACGATGTGCTGTTCGGCGAGGTGTGGAGCCGAGAAGACAGGCTTTCCCTTCGAGACCGCAGCGTGGTGACGGTGGTTGCCTTGATGGCACAGGGGCTGACGGACTCTTCGTTCCAATATCATCTGATGTCCGCAAAGAACAACGGCGTGACCAGGGCGGAGATAGCGGAAATCCTTACGCACGCGGCGTTTTACGCAGGCTGGCCCAAGGCATGGGCGGCCTTTCGCATGGCGAAGGAGGTCTGGGCGGATAGCGATGCCGCCGACGCAAGAACCAAGCATCAAAACGAGATGGCCTTTCCCATCGGTGCCCCCAACGACGCATTTGCGAAGTACTTTATTGGGCAAAGCTACCTCGCGCCCCTTTCCACCGAGCAGGTCGGCGTCTACAACGTGACGTTCGAGCCCGGCTGCCGCAACAACTGGCACATCCATCACGCCAAAAGCGGTGGCGGACAGATCCTCGTCTGCGTGGCTGGCCGAGGGCTTTACCAGGAATGGGGCAAACCGGCACAGGAACTGTGCCCTGGCGATGTAGTAAATATTCCCGCGGGCGTAAAGCATTGGCACGGAGCCGCGCCTAACAGTTGGTTCTCCCATCTCGCGATGGAAGTTCCGGGCGAGGAGGCCTGCAACGAGTGGTTGGAGCCCGTGGTCGACGAGCAATACCTTAAAGCGACCGACAAGGAGGCTTAGGCATGGAGCAGTTGAAACTGACGCAGGAATGGGACAAGGTGTTCCCCAAAAGTGACAAGGTTGAGCACAGCAAGGCGACTTTTCACAACCGATACGGCATCACGCTGGCGGCCGACGTGTACGTGCCTAAGAACGCGGAAGGCAAGCTGCCTGCCATCGCCGTCAGCGGTCCGTTTGGCGCGGTGAAGGAGCAAACGTCCGGCCTTTATGCGCAGAAAATGGCGGAGCTGGGCTTTTTCGCGATTGCCTTCGACCTGTCCTATACCGGCGAGAGCGGCGGTGCGCCCCGCTATGTGGCATCGCCGGACATCAACACCGAGGATTTCTGCGCAGCGGTGGATTTCCTCTCTGTGCAGAATAGCGTTGACCCGGAGCGCATCGGTATCATCGGCATCTGCGGTTGGGGCGGCATGGCAATCAATGCCGCAGCCATCGACACCCGTATCAAAGCTACCGCGGCTATGACCATGTACGATATGACCCGCGTGACCGCAAACGGCTACTTTGACGCCGAGGATTCCGAGCAGGCGCGCTTCGAAAAGCGGAAAGCGCTGAACGCGCAGCGCACCGAGGACTATAAAAATGACAGCTACGCGCTGGCGGGCGGCGTGGTCGATCAGCTGCCCGATGACGCGCCGCAGTTTGTGGCGGACTATTACGCCTACTACAAGACTCCGCGAGGCTACCATCCCCGCAGCCTGGGCTCCAATGGCGGTTGGAATGTGACGTCTTCGCTGTCGTTTTTGAATATGCCGATCTTGCAGTACGCCGGCGAGATCCGCTCCGCCGTGCTGCTGGTGCATGGCGAGAAGGCGCACTCCCGCTATTTCAGCGAAACCGCGTACGGCAAGCTGACTGGGGACAACAAGGAATTGCTCATTATCCCCGGCGCCAGCCATACCGACCTCTACGATCAGATGGATATCATTCCGTTTGAAAAGCTGGGCGAGTTCTTTGGGGGGTATCTGAAATAAGGCGCGACTTGATTCAATACCAAGCCCCAGCAACGATTCTTCCAGTCATGGTCACAGCATACGACTTCTGAACTGCGGAAATGCGCAGGGATAAAGCCGCTAGCTATGATTCCTTCCTTGAAATGGGTGAAGAGGGGCTGAAATAGCGAATTCACGCCCTCAGCCAGGATGTCTGCAACTTGCAATTCGACCTGTTTTGTCCTTGGGGCAAAAATGAAACTGCGGGCCTTCGATGGCCGAAAAGCTTTCTGCGTTGTCCCACGTTTTGCCCCAAACTCCTACGCGAAGACACACGGCGGGGTTTGATGGCAAGACACCTAAAGCCGACGACCCAACTGGAGTTGACCGGAATGGCACAACAACAAACGAGCGTGAATGAGTGGGAATAAATCCGCACATTATTGTGAGGTTTGTTTAGGATGATTTTGAGCGCATTCCCGTTGCTCAATATGCGCTGATAACACCTGATAGCCACTCTGCACCACGAAAGCCAATGACCCCCTGGAGTCAATCCAGGGGGTCATTTTCATGCGCTTGAGCTGCAAAAACTGCTTTTCTGCCTAGAGACACAGTAGAACTACTCACAGCATCACGATTTTGTACGTTTGAGCAGCAGCATTGCTCCAATCAAGAAATCCTGTACTCACTATGGTGACGGGGTCATAAAGATTTGGAGTTCTTCTACTCATCGCGTACCCAGATAATAAGTTTAGAGAATGCCAGCAACTACCATCTTGTAAGCACGCAGGGCTGTGGTGTAGCTCTGAGGTGCTTTACCGACCTTTTGAGGATCGAAGCCCCAAGGAGCAAGAACATCGGCGTAGCTTTCGACAACAGCGCCAAGGTTCTTTTCGAGCCAAGGCTTCGGGTCGACAGACCATGTAATGATCTGCTTGCCATCTTTAATTTCCACGTTCATCAGAGCCTGAAGACCGTAAACGAGAGGGGCAATAAAGCCGTCGGGGCTGAGGGTCTCAATTTTCTCTCCCAAGAACGGAGACGTTTTGGTTTTGCGCTCATTGAGTTTCTTTACCGCAGTGATTCGGCCATAGCTTCCGCCGGCGCGATTATAGAGAACAGGGAACATCTTGAAGATGTAATCATAGAGCTCGGGCAATTGAATAGCGACCTTGAACGCGCTAAGAACAGACGTATTGTTCAGTTCGTGGCGACTTCCGTTACTGGGCTCAATGGTCACATCGGGCGAACTCATTAGACGCTCAAAGCTCTTCAAGCAGCCTCCCTTTCCGCTATACAGAGTGTTGGGAGCAGGGTGAGCAACTTCACGGCCTGCTTCATCCTTTACGGGTTCGATAAGAGACAAGGGTATCCAAGTAAGTGCCACAATGTCTGCGATTTTGATAGTTCCGCCCTCGTTGGTTTTCCACTCGATCTTTTTCTCAAGGAACGGGTTCCTTTCGGCAAACAGAGTCCTAAGCGTGTCGAAATAGCCCTGTTTATTTGCACGGGTGCCAACAGCAAGCTGTACGTTGTTGTTGCGTGCGACACAAATATCGAAGAGGTTGCTGCGGAAAGCGGCTTCTGCTTCATAGCCGCCTGGCTCGACAGGGAGCAAAAGCTCAACAGGGACATAAGCCCCAAGATTGCCCGGGAGTTCCTTGTTGGCAGCTTGTGCATCACGAATCATTTGCTGGTATTCGTCAATGACATGACGATTTTCAGTCCAGACATCCTTGAAGTCGCGCCACGTGGATACTCCCTTGGGGAACGGCATTCCGACAACTTCATAGGCGGAGCAAAGAATGTACATGCCGATTGCGAGAGTGTTGTGACCACCGTCAAGGATACCTTCCGTTTCGATGTCCTCGAAGCTAATGCGATATCGATTACGCTCGAGTTCTTCATATTTGGATGCAGCGAGCAGGACACCCTTTGTTTTGAAAGGAAGGAGTTCCGGGGTGAGCTTGATGGAGTCTTGGATCTCGTTAGTCACATTGCCGACTTTTGAATTGCGTGGATTTGCTTCGAGATCGAGAGCATCGATGATGTCGATGAAGTTGTGAATCTTGACGAAACCGGAGATTTTTCGCATGTCTCCGATTATCTGATCGTTCGGCTGATTGAACTTGATAATTGCGTTCTTGACGTTTGCCATTTGTTCCTCCTTAGGAAACGACTGCGTTTTGCAGGGGAAAAACGCCTAGAACAAAAAAGCCAGCTAACGCTGGCAGCTCAAAAAGCATATTTCTGCTAGCCAGTCCGGCTTCTTGTTCCAGCTGCTTATCCAAGCACTTGCCTGCATCTATCCAGATGCATGATTCATGATAATACTGCTGGCCATTGGCGTCAAACTTAAATACCAGCGGCCAGCAAACTGCTTACTTCAAGACTTCTTAGGCCCAGTTGGCGCAAAATGCGTATCCCTATACACACTTTGCGCCAACCACCGCTGCAGTGAGTTGCCTCCCGATTTGGCGCCCTGCGCTACAAAACGGGCTACTTGCTGCAGAGCATTTCGAGCAAGCGGCAACCTATTGCGCATGGCGTATAGGCTGATTGCAAGGAGCAGTGCTGGAGGACTTCTGTCCGGTGGAATGGGCTACTTGCTGAAGCCAATTACTGGCTAGTTACTAGCCAGTAATACGCCATAAGTAGCTTGCTGAATCAACCGAATTCGGCTCAGCAAGCGCCTTCGTATACGCAATAGTTTACTTGCTGGATTCGCCTTCTAAGGCGATTTGCCCTCCAGCAAGCACCCCTACACGCGCTTTCGCCGATTGCTGCCAAGGATAGTTGCGGGCTCAAATTGAGCCAGTAAAAGCAACGAGTCCGCCGATCTGGCGACCCCGAAAGTGACAGCAGTGACGGCTATGGAGTGCTGGGCAAGATATTTGCCGTACACCGCCGGCGAGACGTCATCGATCCCCACCTCTCTCATCAGCTCCCTGGTCCTGCCCTCCCAACTGCCGTTCGGCTGGATGAAGTTCACCGTCTCGTGGATGCATGCCGGGATGCTCGCGACGGCCAGGTCTTTCGCTCCCATGTCGCTCACGAAGCACCAACTGACCTGTATCGTCTTTTCGGACGCGCATGCCAGAGACTTCGATGCTTTCGCATGCATACCCCCTATCGTGAACCTATCGCGCATCAAAGCAAAAGCGCGCGGGCCTCGAAGGACCCGCGCGCTCTATGCATAGTTTGCGGCGTGAGATGTATTACAGCTCGATGCGGCCGAACTTCGCAAGCAGTTCGGAGGCGGCGGCGCAGGAGGGGCAATTGCAATACTTGGCGCCCGCTTCCTTGCGCGCGAGCTGTGCTTCGAGCATTTTGGCGGCGACCTCTTCGCCCATCATTTCCTTCGCCGGGCCCTGGGCAAACGCGATAACGCCATCGATCGTGGTGGGACGCCCCTCAAGGAAGTCGAGCAGCTTGTTGGTCGCAGCCTCAACCGCAGCGTCGCTGCTATCGGCGGCAACAGCATCTTTCCAGGCAGCAGCCGCGTCCTTGGTGTCCTGCTTGCTTGTGTCGGCAGTGGCGAGGATGCCCGCGCGCTCGGCAACGTAATCGAACAGTTCCTTCTCCATGATGAACCTCCTTGGTTGCGTGTATATTCCTGCAGACATTATAGGGCGCCGTCAACGCAATCAAGTGGTCATCCCGAGAAAACCGAAGGCGGGCATGCCGTCGAGAGCCTTCGGAAACCGCCAAAAGCCCTCTCCCAAACAGCTCGCCTCGCTTTGCGCTAATCCCCTTTCACCTTGTCGGTCATGTAAAGCCCGACGCGAACCTGATTCCAGGTTTCAGCCTTTTTGTCAACCTTAAGAATGCGGCACTCAAGCACGTCGTCGTGGCCGAAGCGCAACAACTGAGCTGCAAGGTCGTTCTGCTCGCGGGGAATGTAGCCGAGCTTCACGTCCTTGCGATAGATGGCGACGGCGTTGGGATCCGCCGGATTGTGAGGCTCCGCGACAAGACGCAGCCTCTTGCCCGGCTTGAGCTTGGAAATCACCTTTGCGCCATCCCAGTAACGCATGCCAGCAACGTTGAAATCCGCGACGTAACGAGAACTCGAACTCATGATCGAAGCCGTCCTTTCCTTCTCCTCTTCTGTCCTTTTCAATGTAGTTGCCATTCTATCGGGCCGACAAAATATGCCTGTCCTTGCTATCGGACACGGAAACTATGGGACACTCTTCTTCCCATCTGCTACAATGAGGATGCATATCGTTATTGCGCCCCTCGAGAAAGCGACTGTTATGGCGTACAACAGCAAGGCGAAGCTCAAAGTTCTCTATCTCTGGAAAATCCTTCAGGAGGAAACCGACGCCGAGCACGGCCTTTCCATGACGCAGATTATCGAGCGGCTTGCTTCATACGGGATATCCGCCGAACGCAAAAGCATCTACGACGACATCAAGACGCTGCGCGATTTCGACATCGACATCAAAACCTACCAGCGCAACCCCGTGGAATATGCCATCGAGCGACGCGATTTCACCCTCGAAGAGCTCATGCTCATGGTTGACGCCGTTCAATCATGCCGTGCCATCACCGAGCGGCAGGCGCGCATGCTCATCACCAACATCAAACAGCTCGCCACCAACCGCGAGCAGGCGCTTCTCGACCGCCGCATCCACGTCGAAGGACGCATCAAGTCGAAAAGCGAGAGCGTGCTCTCAACCGTCGACGCCATCCACGAGGCTCTTCGCCTGCGCTGCAAAGTAGCGTTCGCCTACCGCAAGATCGGCGCAGACGGCAAGCCCCACGAAACGCGCGAGGGCAAGCGCCACGAGGTAACCCCCGTGGCCATCTCATACGACGACGGGTTCTACTACCTGACCGCATGGAACGACCACCACGCCAATCTCACCGAGTACCGGCTCGACCGCATGGCGAAGGTGAGCGTCGAACGCGATATGCCCGCCACCCGCAACGAAGAGATTGCCAATTACGCCTTCGACCAGGGGAAAGCCGTCATGTTCGGGCGGTTTAACGGCGAGGAAGTCGCCTGCGAGCTGACCGTCGACCCCGACAAAGTCGAGATCATCACTGACCGCTTCGGCAAAGGCGCGACCTTCCTCCCCTTCGACGGGCAGCAGGTGCGGGCGCGGGTGCGGGTGTGCAAGAGCCAGCAATTCTTCGGTTGGGTCGCGAGCATGGGCCGCGCCGTGAGCATCGCTGCCCCGCAGAGCCTCATCGAGGAATACCGCGATTACCTGCGCTTCCTCCTCGAAGAGTAAGAAGCTGCCGCCAACATCCTCGGCTCGCAGACAGCGGCTTGAACCATGCCGCCCTCAAGCAATAGACAGATATTGCACTCTTCCAGCTCGATGACGTATTCATCTTTTGCTGCGCGGAAAACCCGGCAAGCACGCTGGCCAAACGCGCAAGAGAGGGGTCCCGCAACGACCCACGCGGGACAGCAGTCTTCGACGTCGCGCCGCAAACTGGCAGGAGGAAGCGAGGTGTCCACCGCTCCCGCCCAGACAGCAAGCTCGCCGTCCAGCGCCCGATATGCCACGAGATCTCCTTCGGAGAAACGCAGGACGAAAGGCGCATCGGGAATCGGCGCGTCAGCGTAGAAATCCCAAGCTATAAAAGCGTCGGCCAAATAATCGCCCAAGGGGAAAACCTCGGGAGAAGACGGTGCATCCAGCATCTGCGACGCTTTGAGCTTGCAAGCCTCACCTGGCATCCCAATCGCGCACGCCGCATCGGGTGCGTCGGGCGCATCCGATGCCCCGCGCGCACCCGATCTCCTGGGTGTGCATGCCGCATCGGGAACGCACGACGATTCGTCCGTGTCGCCAAAGAGCTGATGCGCGCCTTGCAATGCCATGCGTGTGCCTCCCGTCGTTTTCTCGATTGGCGCCATTGTAGAACGTGTGTACGAACCCGTCTGTCCATGCTTTCGGACAGTCGCAGCCCAACTGGAAGAGTTTTCCGAAGCGTATCCCGCACCCCTCGCCGCCGCTTGCAACGCAAACGAGAAGCGAGGACAGAAACCGCGAACAGCCCTCGCGTTCGGGTGGCCTGTATCGGGTATCATGAGGCAGCGGCATGCCATTCACGACATGTCCCATTGACGGAAGGACGTCCCCTTGCAAACGCAGCAAACCACCTCCCCCGCAAGCGAGCGCCTTGTCCGCACGCTTGCCGCCCTGCTTCTGGCAGTTAGTCTGTGCCTTCCCTCGCTTGGCGGGTGTGCAGGCATCGAAAGCGTCGCGAACGGGGGCAGCGCAGCAAGCTCGCAGCAAGTTTCCGCAGGCAGTGCCACCGCGAAGCTATCCGATATCCCCGAGTACTCAGGTGCGCTCTGCATCGATATCAACGAGGGACAGCCTGGATTCTCCGCCGATGACGCGGCGCGCGGATCGTTCCTCGATTTCAGCGAGCTCGACTTCGAGGGGCGCTGCGGGGCGGCGGCAGGCCTTATCGGACCCGAGACTGTCTCCAATGCCGAACGCGGCGACATCTCGCAGGTCCACCCTTCGGGCTGGGTCCAACATCGCTACAGCTTCGTCGACCACGAGATGCTCTACAATCGCAGCCACCTCATTGCGCACCAACTGTGCGGCGAGGACGCCAACGAGCGTAACCTCATCACCGGCACGCGCACGATGAACGCCGTGGGGATGACCTATTACGAGGAGCTTGTGGGCAACTACGTCCGCCGCACGAACAACCACGTCCTCTATCGCGTGACCCCGCTCTTTGCAGCGAACGACCTGGTGGCGCGCGGGGTTCAGATGGAGGCGGAATCCGTGGAAGACGGCGGGCGGGCCATACGCTTCAACGTCTTCGTCTACAACGTGGAGCCCGGCGTGAAGATCGACTACGTGACGGGCGATAACTGGGAGTCGAGCGAGGTTCCCGCCGCGAAGACCAAGGGTGAGGCAACCACAACCCGCGGCACGAGTGGTGACGCAGCGCTTTCTCAATATGCAGCGAGCAAGGGCGAGGCGGGCGCTTCGGGCACGAACAGCTCATCGACTTCCAGCAACGCAGCAGGGGGGAATGAAGCACAGGCAACGCCATCCGGTTCCTCGGACGCGAAAACGAGCGGCGACTCGTCTTCTTCCGCGAGCACCGCCGAGCAGCAAACGTACATTCTGAACAAGAGGAGCCACAAATTCCATCGTCCCGGGTGCGACAGCGTGCAGTCCATGTCCCCTTCCAACAAAGAGGAGTTCACCGGGTTGCGCCAGACGCTGATCGACGAGGGATACACGCCCTGCAGAAGCTGCAATCCATAGCGCCACGTTACCCCAGGTCATGCGCAAGCGATCTCAATCTGAGACCGAGGGGCGCGTCAACCAGTGTGGGACTTGCACTCGAGCAGCCAGCTTGACCCTTTCATCAAATTTCAGAAAAGTCCAAAATCGTGCTTGTGTAACTGTGTATAGTGTATATATACTGTGCTTACCAGATATACACACGTAAGGACTCACCGTGGACATCATCCTATCCAACTCGAGCGACAAGCCCATCTACGAGCAGATAA
>OLOB01001309.1_pt1 | contig 16724 bp, 12 predicted proteins | sample 1671911 | NCBI WGS metagenome assembly OLOB01 (sample SAMEA3136625, study PRJEB25190) | human gut metagenome | biome: human gut; feature: human-associated habitat; material: faeces | place: Austria | collected 2013
ATCTTGCTTTCATCATCCAGCAGGAACTTCAGACCCATGTCCTTCATTCCCTGTCTCAGGATTCCAGCACATTCCTTGTATCTAGCCACTCTTGCTTCTACGCCGCCGTCAGCCAGTGCATTGTCAAGAGCAACGTCCAGAGCCCAGAACAGGTTTACGTTTGGTGTGTTCGGAGTCTGGTTCTTAGTATTAGCAGAGATGTAGTGCTTTGCCAGATTCAGGTAAACTGTCTTGCCCATTTCCGGAGTCAGTGTTTCCAGAGCATCAATCTTGCCGCATACGTAAGCGGAACCAGGATAAGCTCCCAGGCACTTGCCGCCAACGGAAGTAGCAAATGTGATGTTCATGTCAACGATATCGATTTCTTCGCCAGCAGCTGCGGATACGCAGTCAACGAAGAACCACTTGTCATATTTCTTAGCCAGTTCGCCGACAGCCTTAACCGGGTTAACCATACCAGTGGATGTTTCGTGGAATACCATAGCGATCACCTTAACAGCCGGGTTAGCCTTGATCATTTCTTCTACCTTAGCGAGATCCGGTTCTTCAGCCCATGGGAATTCGCAGTCTACGAGCGGAATGTTGTGCTTTTCGATGATCTCCAGCAGTCTTTCTCCAAATACGCCGTTTCTGATCAGCAGAACCTGTTCTCCTTCGTTGAAGATGGAGGACAGAACGGTTTCGTTGGAAGAAGTACCAGAACCGGAAATAATCATGGATCTGTATGTATCGTCTGCCTTGAACAGCTTGTTGATCTTAGCTGTTGCACGTGCAAACAGTTCTTCGAATTCTGCTCCTCTGTGGCAGATATCATAGTGAGTTAATGCCTGTCTAACGTTGTCTTTGACCATGATCGGTCCTGGACTGAATAATTTTGGTGCACTCATCTCTACACTTCCTTTCAAATATTCGATGCTTTGTGCGTTCAACTTATTACTTTACTTACTTTACTTATTGAAACGGCTGCTGCCGTATTTCACTTTTTTCCTGCAAAGCCTGCTGCGCAGGTGTTTTGCTTATTCTTCGGACCAGTTCTTAGCCCGTTCTACTGCTCTGTGCCAGTTATACAGCAAGGATTCTCTTTCGTCCACGCTCATCTTCGGCTCATAGCGTTTCGCCAGTTTCCAGTGGCTTGCCAGATCTTCAATAGAATCAAACTCACCGATTCCCAGAGCAGCCAGCTGTGCAGCACCCAGAGGCGTCGTGTCTTTGATCACCGGAACATCTACCGGGATGCCCAGAATGTCAGCCTGGAACTGCATGAGGAAGTTGTTCGCAACTGCTCCTCCGTCTGTTCTCAGAATAGAGATCGGCATGCTGGCGTCCATATTCATAACGTCTAAATTGTCCTTGACCTGATATGCTGTGGATTCCAGAGTTGCTCTTACGATGTGCTCTCTCGTTGTACCTCCTGTGATCCCTACCATAGTTCCTCTGGCGTAGGAATCCCAGTGAGGCGCAGCAAGTCCTGCAAAAGCCGGTACAAAGTACACACCTCCGTTGGACTTGGCATCGTAAGCCATCTGTTCCGTCTGTGCAGCGGAATCGATGATCTTGATACCATCTCTCAGCCACTGAGTAGCAGCGCCCGTGATATAGATCCCGCCATCCAGCGCAAACGTCATATTTTTATTGAGTCTCCACGCAACAGTCGTTAAAAGTCCGTTACTGGAGTAAATCGGCTTTTCACCTGTATTCATCAGCATAAAGCATCCGGTTCCATAAGTGCATTTGATGGTTCCCGGAGCGAAGCATGCCTGTCCGAACAACGCAGCCTGCTGGTCTACTACTGAACCGGAAATCGGTATCTTTGCACCAAAGAAATCCAGAGGATCTGTGTATCCGTACACCATGGAGCTGTCGCAGATTTCCGGCAGGATCGATCTGCTGATCCCCAGGATGTCCAGGATCTCATCATCCCATTTGCCTGTATGTATATTGAACATCATCGTTCTGGATGCATTGGAATAATCTGTTACATGAACAGCTCCCTTGGTCAGCTTCCAGATCAGCCAGGTCTCCACGGTACCAAACAGAAGCTCACCCTTCTCTGCTCTTTCGCGGGCACCCTCCACATTATCCAGGATCCATTTTACCTTGGTGGCAGAAAAATACGCATCGATAACAAGTCCTGTTTTCTGACGGAATTTTTCTTCCAGTCCCTTTGCTTTCAGGCTGTCGCAGTATTCTGAGGTTCTCCTGCACTGCCATACGATGGCATGATAAACCGGCTGTCCCGTATTCTTATCCCAGACAATGGTGGTCTCTCTCTGATTGGTGATACCGATCGCCGCAATATCCTCTGCCGTTGCCTCAATCTGGTTCATAGCCTCTCTGGCAACAGAAAGCTGTGTGGACCAGATCTCACCTGCATCATGCTCTACCCATCCCGGTTTCGGAAAATGCTGGATAAACTCCTTCTGTGCCACACTGCGGATCCTTCCGCTTTCATCAAAAAGAATACAGCGGTTACTGGTCGTTCCGGAATCCAGCGCCATAACATATTTTGCCATATAAAAATCCTCCAATACATTTCTTGACTGCGGCTCAATGCCTCTGCAGCCTCATAATTTCCATACCTTCTGATTTGTAGTGGAAACCGCTGCTGCCCCCGCACCCAGGGCTCCCATCACATCCTCCTTATCGGAGATCAAACCGCCTGCGATCACAGGCACCTTGCTTGTTTTACATATCTGTTTAAGAATCTTCGGCATCAGCCCCGGCAGAACCTCTACCACATCCGGCAGCTGCTCATGCTGATTTCCCAGATTCTCAATATTCTTGATCGCCATGGAATCAATAAGGAAAAAACGCAGAACTGTATACATTCCAAGCTTCTTCGCCCTGTTGATCATGGATGCTTTTGTTGAAATGATCCCATCTGCATGGATATTTTTACAAATATAATCCACAGAAACCTCTTTTGAGCTTAAACCTGTGATCAGGTCTATATGTGCCATCGCGATCTTCCCCGCCTGGTGGATCCGCTCCACAATTCCCCCAATAGAACGGATATCTCCATACAGGATAAAGATCACGGTAAGCTCCTCCCTGCCCAAACAGTTCTGAAGCCCCTGCTCATCCTTTACAGCCGCTATGATCGGGTTCGCCTCGATCGCGTCCAGAAATTCTTTGTTCATCTTCTCTCTTCCTCCGCAATGTTCACACAATATCATTTTATCTCCGCGCATTATTTGAAGATATTATTCTTATTGTATCAGTTTATTGCTTCAAAGACCAGACGCATTTGCCAAATATATCTGTTTTATTTCCGGCTGTATTACAATTCTCAGACAATCTTCTTCTCTGGCAAAAGAAGGGAAGCCCCTATGGACTTCCCTTCTGCAGATACATTATTTCTCAAACGGGAATTTGAACTGTGTAAGTCCGAATTCATCGCGAAGTCCGATAAACTCTTTCTGAACTGCCTCTGTCACCGGAACTCCCTTATCCTTACGATACATCCATACATCATATTCCTTCTCGCCTGCTGTGTAGATACGTTCCTGTCCAGGAGCCTTCTCGGAGCCTCTCAGGTCTCTCAGGATATCACCGCATGTTTTCTTGAATGCCTCTGCACCCATAAATGCCTCTGTGTCGATAGCAATAAAGAAATGTCCAAGATGATATGGACGGATCTTTCCTTCCTCATCCTTACCATCCAGAGCTTTCAGGAAGAGACCGGACTGAAGAGCAGCGGAAAGGATCTCAACAACCGTAGAGTATCCGTATCCCTTATATCCTCCGGTTGTCTCACCAAATCCACCAAGAGGAGCAAGTGCTGCCTGCTGGCTTCTGATCTTCTTAAGGATCTCTGCACTATCTGTAAGCTCCTCTCCTTCTCTGGAAATAACAAGACCCTTAGGAGTATCATGGTTGATACGTGCGTAGTATTCGATCTTGCCATTCTGGATAACAGATGTTGCACAGTCCAGTGTAAACGGGAACGGCTCATCTGTAGGCATACTAAATGTCAGTGGGTTGGTTCCAAGCATATTCTCAACACCAAATGTCGGTGCAACGGATGGTCTTGCGTTGGTACCGCTGATACCGATCATATTCTCTTTTGCTGCGAGACCTGTCCAATATCCTGCGATTCCATAATGGGAAGAGTTACGGACTGCAACCATACCCATGCCGTATTTATGTGCTTTTTCAATACACATGTCCATAGCCTTCTTGCTGGCTACCATTCCCATACCATCGTTAGCATCAAGAACTGCAGTTGTCGGTGTCTCTTTAAGAATATCGATCTTTGTTACAGGATTTAAGATTCCGGATTTGATACGGTCGATATAGATCGGTTTAAAGCGGTTGCAGCCATGGCTCTCGATTCCACGTCTGTCACTTTCCAGAAGTACATCAGCGCAAAGTCTTGCATCCTCCGTCGGAACTCCCATTTTCTCAAATACTGCAGTCATAAAATCATCTGCAAGCTGCCAAGAAATAAAAGGTCTTGTTTCTTTCTCCATTGTAAAAATCCTCCATATACATTATTATAGTTTTTTTATTTTACTTATATAGATCTGCAGCAGGACCCCCTCCTGCCGGAGATTTCAAATTCAGCCAGCCTCCTGTATGTGTCTCACAGAAAGCGTCTTTACATCGCAGTGTCAATCCTCATCTGCCACTGCTCTTCCTCTGTCCGGATAATTGGTGATGATGGAGTTTACTCCCCATTTCTTCATCCTTCTCATATCCTCTTCCTCGTTTACAGTCCAGACATTCACTCCGATCCCGTTCTGGGAACAGCTGCGTACATGCTCTTCCTTCAGGTATTCCAGATTCGGATGATAATACTGCACATCACAGGTTCTTGCATAAACCCCTGCATTATCCACATATTTCTCTACCAGAAAGCCTCCTGCAATAGTCTCATCACTCTGTCTGCACAATACAATGGATGCGTTATTGAAAGAGGAAAGAATGATCCGATCCTCCAGACCATATTCGCAGATCATATCAATGACCTTCTCTTCCATACCACCATAATAATAAACGCTGTTCTTCAGCTCGATGTTTGTGATCAGATCTTCCTCCTCTGCCATCCACTCCAAATACTCTCTCAGAGTCGGAATCTGAAGCCTGCCGAATTTTCCGGCAAACTTATCCGGATAACTGCAATCCAGTTTACACAGCTCAGCATATGTAAGATCATAGATATACCCGTTTCCATCTGTGGTACGGTCAACCTTCTCATCGTGCATGATCACCGGAACCAGATCCTTGGTCAGCTGTACGTCAAGCTCGATTCCCTCGCAGCCAGCCTCCACAGCCTTCTGAAATGCCAGCATTGTATTCTCCGGATATTCTCCGCTGAAACCACGATGTCCAAATACTTTCATTCTAATCATCCTCCATTCAACGCATTACATCGTTGTGAGCATTTTTGCTAATTCATATTTCTGATTATATCATAGCGTTTATTTATTTTCAACATTTTTTGTCTGTTTTTTTACGTTTTTTTGTTGCTTTTTAATTAATTATTCTTTTTCTTCTTATTATTTTTTGTGTATTTTGCATATTTTATTTCATGGCAAACAAAGCGATAAAACCGCCTTTTCAGGTTTATTTTATTCGCTTTGTCTGCCGGAGGGCTGACATATTATAAGCATACAGATCGCCATATATATCCTTTGCAGATCACTGTATGATCTGCTTCACATTTCCTGTAGCCACGATATCCACGCCTGTGCCTGCTACATTCTCCAGGATCACGTCCCCGATCTGAACCGGCGCTTCCACACATACATCCCGCAGCGCTTCCACACAGTCAAAAATCTTTCCTTTCGGAATATCCTGTGCTGTCTTTACTGACACCACCGGCATGCTTCCATTCTTCACACGAACGGTCGTTGTCACGATCCTGGTCGGATCTGTCACTTCCTTCACTGCATATTCCGCACCTTTTTTACAGGTATTTCCTGTGACGGAAATGATTTCTTTTCCATCCATTTCCACCAGAAGGGCGCATCCCATAGGACATCCGATACAAGTAAGATTCCTTTTTTCCATTTTCATCACTCCTCCACCTGGATCACAAGTTCATGTTTATCCTGTTTCTGTTTTCCTTCCAGAATGGAAAGAAGCTGCTCTTTTTTCAATTTGATCTGTTCCATCTCTCCGGGTGCTGCCACCTGTTTTTTTCTGGAAAAGATCCGTTCTCCATCCAGATATGCACGGATGTAACAATTTTTATATACATTTCCCACACGGAAGCGGACCAGCTGCTCCTCCGCCATGTGACCGATACGGATCTCAGACGGCACTGTATAGCGGACTCCGTTTTGGGGCGAAAGCGTGATCTTTATCTCTTCCGGTATTTTGTCCTCTCCATTGTTGTTTACATAGAGAGCCGCATTTCTTCCTGCATTGCCAGCTTCCTCCGAAACAAAATCCACCAGATCATGAACATGAAGAACATTTCCGCAGGCAAAAATACCTTCTACATTTGTCTCCAGACTTTCGTTTACCACCGGTCCGGAAGTCACATTGCTCAGCTTCACACCTGCCTGTCCGGAAAGCTCATTCTCCGGGATCAGACCAACAGAAAGAAGAAGCGTATCGCATTCAAAAAATTCCTCTGTACCGGGAATCGGGCGTCTGTTTTCATCTACCTCTGCAAGAGTGATTCCTTCCACGCGCTCTTTTCCTTTTATGTCAACCACTGTATGACTAAGCTTCAACGGGATTCCAAAGTCATCCAGGCACTGCACAATATTTCGCTTCAGGCCTCCGGAATATGGCATCAGCTCTGCCACTGCCTTAACCTCTGCGCCTTCCAGCGTCATACGTCTGGCCATGATCAGTCCGATATCACCGGATCCCAGGATCACTACTTTTTTTCCCGGCATAAATCCTTCCATGTTTACAAGGCGCTGTGCTGTTCCTGCTGAATAAATGCCTGCCGGTCGATATCCCGGAATGTTCAGTGCACCTCGCGGTCTCTCTCTGCAGCCCATGGCAAGGATCACAGCTTTTGCCTGGATCTGATACATTCCCTCCTGGCGGCTCATGGCAGTGATCACCTTATCCTGGCTGATATCCATGACCATGGTGTTCAGCCGGTACTCGATCTGCCGCTCTTTTACCATCCGGATAAAACGTGCCGCATATTCCGGTCCTGTCAGCTCCTCCTGAAATGTATGAAGGCCAAATCCATTATGGATACACTGATTCAGGATCCCGCCCAGTTCCTTATCACGTTCCAGGATCAGGATACTCTCTGCTCCCTCTTTCTTTGCAGCCAGGGCTGCTGCCAGTCCTGCAGGGCCTCCGCCTATGATCACGATATCTCTCTTCACCATAATCTTATCATTCATGGTTCTCGCCCTCCTCTGCAATTTTTTTGTTGATTCCTTCGATCAGTCTGGAATCTCCGCCTGTTTTTGTGATCTCCTCCATGGAAATGCCAAGCTCTCGGCTGAGGATCTCCATTGTTCTGGGAGAGCAAAAACCTGACTGACATCTTCCCATTCCTGCTCTTGTACGACGTTTTACTCCGTCCAGGGATTTCGCTCCAAGCGGTCTTCGGATCGCATCCAGGATCTCTCCCTCAGAGATCATCTCACATCTGCAGATGATATTTCCATATTCCGGTGATCTTTTGATCAGCTCATTTCTTTCTTCCAGAGAAAGCTCTGACGGATCCAGGATCCCTTTTCTCACCGGATCAAAATCCGGATTTACTTCCGGATGTAATTTTTCTTTTACGATGTCAGCAACCATACAGCCAATGGCCGGTGAGCTGGTAAGTCCCGGGGATGCGATTCCTGCACAATCGATAAATCCGGGTGCATCCTCCACCTCTTCGATCACAAAATCCATACCGTCCTCGATAGCTCGAAGCCCTGCAAAGCTTGTGATCACCTTCCGCAGTGGAATATCCTTTACTGTTTTCCGGGATTTGGCACTTACTTCCTCCATCCCCTCTGATGTAGTCGCTGTTTCCTCCCGATCCTCCAGATCCGTAGCTGTAGGCCCGATCAGAAGATTACCGTGAACAGTCTGTGTTACCAGAACTCCTTTTCCGTTCTTATTTGGAAGCGCAAAGATCGTATGATTCACATGTGTTCCTGCACTTTTATCAAGAAGCATATACTCACCCTTACGAGGAGTGATATGCAGTTTTTTCTCACTTACCATATTATGAAAAACATCCGCATAGACACCGGCAGCATTGACGATACAGCCTGTCTCAAAATCACCCTTTGAGGTTTCCACAACAAAACCATTTTCCTGTTTTCGGATGTTCTTTACTTCTGTGTCAAATTTAAATTCCACACCATTGTTATATGCATTCTCTGCCATTGCAATGTTCAGCTCAAAGGGACAGACAATTCCGGCTGTCGGTGCATACAGCGCTGCCAGCACCTGATCAGACAGATTCGGCTCCATGGCAAGTGCCTCTTCTCTGTCAAGGATCCTCAGTCCCTCTACTCCGTTTTTCAGTCCTCTTTCACGCAGCTTATGCAGCATGGCGATTCCATTCTCAGTCGTACAGACAGTCAGTGAACCAGTCTGTTTAAAAGGAAAATCCAGTTCCTTCGAAAGCTGTCCCATCATATTGCTGCCCTTCACATTCAGTTCCGCCATAAGGCTTCCCGGTTCTGCATCATAACCGGAATGAGCGATTCCGCTGTTTGCCTTGGAAGTTCCACAGCATACATCCTCTTCTCGCTCCAGAACGCAGATTTTCAGCCGATATCTTGAAAGCTCTCTCGCCGCTGCCGCTCCGGAAACTCCTGCTCCGATAATGATCACATCATACATAGATCTGTTTCTCCTTTCCTGTTTGCGGATCTTCTGAACTGTCCCCGGCTTTCTCTGCGCCGGAAACAGCAGAATATCCGTTGCAACACAAGCATTGCCGTCCGCAGGTATATATTCTGCGAGGAGTACTGCTTACGAACAGCAATCTTTCAAGTGAATATGCCATTATTTTTATGCTGTAACCCTTGTAATCCTTTTGAAATATTAACATTTGTGCATAAAAATAGCCGGCATAAAAACACACTTATCCATGTGTCTTCATGCCGGTCTCTGTTCTCAATAGCATTCTCTGTATTCAGCAAACTGAATCAGATTCTCTCTTCACTTTGTACTCATTATATCAGACTATTCTTCACATTTCAAGTACATTTTTCGTAAAATATATCGTTTTTTCTTTAACATACTCTTAACTTCATCAAAAACATGATAAGTTTCATTGTATTCCCGATCATATTTCCTCCACGGAAATAACTCCTTCCTGCTGCCTTACCTCGCGAAATACAGTATGGCGTGCTTTCCATTTGGCAGCCTCCATTGTTGCCTGGATCACCACACTCTGTGTTTTGGATCTCTTTTTGATGATAACTACGTTGGAGATCAGGATGTCCTCTTCCCGAAGCTTCTTTATGACCATACTCATCTTATCTTCATTTTCAAACTCCATATATACGTCATAAGTATTGGAATGCTCTTCCACATAAACCTCTATATATTTCGCATATTTGAACACCAGAATAAGCCCCAGCGTGGTAAAGATCGCACCGCTGTAAAAGCCGATTCCCACAGCAAGTCCGATACACGCAGAAGTCCAAAGACTGGCCGCTGTCGTAAGACCGGATACATGTCTCTGTCCGGTCACGATGATGGTTCCTACTCCGAGAAAACCGATTCCGCTGACAACCTGTGCGCCAAGTCGTGCAGTATCTCCGATTCCTGCCCCATTAGAATATACATGGATAAAATCGCCCGTCATCATAACCAAAGTTGCCCCCATACAGACGATCATATGTGTTTTTACACCTGCCACACGCTTCTTCATTCCACGATCAATACCGATCAGACATCCAAGAAACATCGCAAGAATCAGCCGAAACAGCGTCGATCCCATATTTAAAGTGTGCAAATAATCCGATATTGCATTACATGCTCCGAGAATTCCGCCCATAAATTTGCTCCTTTCCTGTTGTAACATTATTTTCTGCCGGTGATAACGCCAATAGCGCATCACTTCATTTTGCCTTGCACGAACGCCGCAGGCCACACTCACTCCATTCGAAAGCTGTCTAGTCAGCCGGACTTACTCCGTCCGTCTCACTACACAGTTTTTTCATATGATCCTATACCCCGGATATACATGATCTGTAGTCTCACAGCATGTAAAACAGCAGGGATACCGGCGCCCAGCGGCGGTATCCCTATCTGTTGCTCTATCTACTGATCAGAGGGCATTCTGATTATTTAATAGACTCGTTATAGTTCTCGATCGCTTTGTTTACAGAAGCTGCAAGCTGATCAACAGCGTCCTGAGTTGTAAGCTTGCCATCATATACCTGCGGCATGATCTCGTTGAATGTAAGACGGGCTTCTGTCTGTACACCTGAGAGAACACCTGCTGTATTGCAGTTTACAGGAGAATCCTTCAGCTGGTTGATAGCTGTCTCGAAGTTCGGGTTTTCTTTGAGGTAAGCCTTCATATCCTCTGTCTCATAAGCTTTCTCGTTGATCGCAAAGTATCCTGTACCCATGGACCATTTAGCCTGTACATCAGGAGTTGTGATGTACTCGATGAATTTCCATGCTGCATCTTCGTTAGCTTCGTTGCCTGTATCTGTAAGCCACAGGGATCCACCACCGATGATAACACCGCCTTCATCATTCTGCTCGATTCTCGGAAGATATCCTGTACCAACTTCGAACGGAGAAGAATCAACTGCATTTTTCAGGATAGCAGTAGACTCGATGATCATACCAACCTGTCCGGAGAAGAATGCTGTCTGAGTATCTGCTGTTGTTGTTCCGTAATCTTCGAAACATCCGGAATCATACAGCTTTTTCCACATATCAAATACTTTCAGGCCACCGCCGTTGGAATCAAAATCAACAGCTGTAACTGCCTCTTTACGTCCATTGTCATTGTTTCCGTATGTTACACCAAGTCCTGCAAGCTGCTGCTCAAAGAACCATCCGTAAATAGCCTGTGAATAACCAACCGGAGCTGCTCCGCTCTCTACGATCTTCTTGGCATCCTCAAGAACCTCATCATAAGTTGTCGGCGGAGTTTCAGGATCAAGTCCTGCTGCCTCAAATACGTCTTTGTTGTAATACAGCATAGGTGTGGATACGTTAAATGGCATTGAATACTGCTTGCCGTCTACGGTATAGTAACTGCTGATAACCCCCATAACAGAGCTCTTATCATAGCCTGTGCTTTCAAATTTGTCTTCTACAGGAATGACAGCACCACTGTCATACATGAACTTTGTTCCTACGTCATACATCTGGCAAACATCCGGAAGACCAGAGTCACTCTGCATAGCAGCTTTCAGTTTTGTGATGGTATCATCATAGGTTCCCTGATACTCAGCTTTAACCTCGATCTCATCCTGGGATGCGTTGAAATCATCCACGATCTGCTGAAGCACCTCACCGTTTGTGCCGCCCATTGCATGCCAGAATGTAAGTGTTGTTTTCTCAGCTGCACTTACTGAGCACGGAGCTGCCAGAGATGCAGCCATGATTCCTCCTAAAAGAATCGCCATCCATTTTTTGTTGTTCATATAGAAACCCTCCTTTTATAATGGTCCGACCCGCCCCAATACAGGTCGGACAAATTAACATTTTTGCTACTTGCTCTTATGTGATTGGATCAACCCTTAACAGCACCTGCTGTCAGACCACTGATCATCTGCTTCTGACCAATGATAAATACAAGGATCGACGGAATCAGGATAACCATAGCACCAGCCATAACCGGTCGGAAGTCTGTTGCCTCAGCCCCCTGAAGCATACCAAGACCGATCTGAACCGTTCTCATATTTACACTGTCTGTTACAAGCAGTGGCCACAGATAGTAGTTCCAGCTCTGAAGGAATACATAGATGATCAGAGCACCAAGTGATGGTTTGATAAGCGGAACACCGATGGTATATAAGAACTTGAAATTTGTACATCCGTCAATCTCTGCCGCCTCATGGATCTCCTTCGGCAGTGTCAGGAATGCCTGACGCATGTTGAATACCGCAAAAGCTGCTGCTGCATTAGGAAGGATCAGCGCTGCGTATGTATTACGGATACCCCAGTCAGCAATAGTCAGGTAGTTTGCGATGATGATCGCCTGGCTCGGGATCATCATGGTTGCCAGCATAATATAGAACAGGACCTTTTTGCCTTTGAACTCCATCATTGCAAAAGCATATGCTGCAAGAGCACCTGTAACGACCTGAGCAAATGTGATAACACCGGATACGATCAGTGAGTTCTTAATGAAGGTAAAGAACGGTGCAAGCTGAAATGCTCTTGTGTAGTTCTCGATAGTCAGATGGGACGGCCAGAACTTTCCGCCGTAGATCTCCTTCAGATCCATCATACTAACATTGAAACAGTAGATAACAGGAACAATAATAATAATTGCAAAAATAATATTCAGCGCATACATCGCCACTTTTACATATGGTTTTTCTTTCATCAGTAGGTCACCTTCTTTTCCAGTCTAAACTGCAGTGCAGTCAGGATGATCAAAATAACAAACAGAATTACGGATTCTGAACAGGCCACACCGAAACGGCTGTTGATAAATGCCTCCTGGTAAATCTCATACACGATAACGTTGGTACTCTCTGCCGGTCCGCCCTGGGTCATCATCTTGAACTCTGCGTATGCCTGTACGGAGTTGATGACATTGATGATGAGAAGGAAGAACAGTGTCGGAGAGATTGACGGAATCGTTACATGACGGTGCTTCTGGAAGAAATTCGCTCCATCCAGGGCAACGCTCTCATAAAGCTCAGCCGGTACACTCTGGATCGCTGCAGTAAGGTAAATGAAATTCATACCGATCGCCATCCATACACTAACGATCGTAACTGCGATCAGTGCATATTTCTTATCTGTCAGCCATCCGATATGAGTTCCGAGAGCCTTGTTCAGGATACCCAGAGAGCTGTGGAAAATAAACATGAACACTACAGATGCCGCTGCTGCGGAAATAGCCATCGGAAGTGCATATACAGTACGGAAAAATCCCTTTGCCCTGATCTTCTCTGTACTGATGATCGCCAGTATAAAACCGAGCACAATAGAAAGGATAACTCGCATAACAGAAAATTTCAGTGTTGTCACCAAACTGTTAAGGAACGTTCCATCTGTAAAAATATTCGTATAGTTGTCAAGTCCTACATACTGTGCCACCTGACCAAGAGGTGTGGTTCTGGCAAAGCTCAGCTGGATCGTCTTAACGAACGGCCAGAATACAAACAGTATAAAAAGGATCATTACAGGAACCAGATAGAGATAAGGCTCCACTGTCCTGAAAAAAGATTTTTTACTTTTCATTGTATATCACCTGCTTTTCATAAATTTGTGTACTTCTGATCAGTCCTGTTATTACGGTCCCCCATATCTGCAACAGTTCTGATCACGTTGCCCTTTACACATCCTGCCGGAAAATACTTCCGTTATATCTTCCGGGCTTTACCCCAATGTATCATATCAAAATGCCCTCCTGCTACCCTCCTCTGCATTCATGTATTGTTATATTTACCAACTTTTAACCAAATGATAACACATATTTTACATATAATCAACAGTTAAATTTGATTTTTTCAATATTTTTTCATTAACTTTTGATAATTATTTCCATTGTATAGCGCATCATTTTATATATTTTGCACAATAGCAAGCGTTTTAACAAGGCAATCTGATACGATCACCTTCTTCTCAAAAGCCAATAAAAAAAGCGACAGAAATAACACATCTTTCGATGTATTCCTTCTGCCGTTCTCTCTTCTCAATGGCACTGTCTGTTTTATACATTTCAGACACTCTCTTTACTTGTTGTGATGCATTATACCGTAATTTTCACTATATTTCAAGAGTTTATCTGCATTTTTTATGTCATTTTCAATAAATATTTTTTTAACAAACAGGCCTTTTCAATATTTTCGGATTTTATGCGGATCATCCGGTATCTACGCTTTTCTTTTTCTGAACCATGAGATCAGGTACAGAATGACACCAAAAGTTATCAAAAAAGGTGCAACAGCTACCAAAACTGTTGTCAAAAGTATCACGATCACTACAGCAACTGCGATCACAATTGCTTTTCCATACCAGGTACTGAGATCCAGTTTGTAACTTCTTGTCCTGCCGGTCGTACTTCCGGCACTGCTGTCTGCATAATCATCTGCTCCATAACTTTCTTCTGTATACCCGGACTCATCATAAACCTCTGTTCCGTCATCGGTATCAATAAGAGTCCTTGCGATCAGCCTTGGATCGCCAAGTTCTGCAAGTACCTCCTCCTCGCTCCGTCCATTATGGACCTGAGACTGGATATAATCCTCATAATAACGCACATGTGCCGCAGCTTTTCCCTGTGACATCTGACCGGACAGCTGACTTCTCAAAATCTCCAGAAATTCTCTTCTGCTCATATATATGATCAAACCTCTCTTTTATTTTCCCCATTATATCATGACTGGCAAAATCAAATCAGAAACAAACCATAAAATTTTTATTAAAAAAGTCCGGATGTTTCAGCGGCAAAAGCCGCAAACTCCGGACTTTTTATAAATTCAGCAGATCTTCCGATATTTATCACAAGTTACTCAACGTGAACGGCTCCAGTGCTTCTGATATTCATAGGATAAACATTCTCACGTCCTACATACTGTGCCATATACTCCACATATTCCTCTGCATTCTCAATTGGAAGGACACACATGATAACACCTGCAAAACCACCGCCATGAACTCTGCAGATACCTGCTCCGATCTTATTCAGGAACAGCTTGGTAAGCGCCAGGCTGAGTGTGATCTTCTGTTCCTTACAGTTCTGCAGGGAATAACAGTTCTGCAGCCACTCCCAGGAAGAATTGCCAGACTCCTCAAGGAGACGAAGGAATCCCTCACCATCTTTATTCTCAACAGCCTTCACTGCATCTGCAACACGTCTGTTCTCTTCATAAAAATGCATCGCACGAAGAACCGCACGGTCATTCGGGATATCTTTAACATGAGCAAGAAGATTCTCCATATTGGACTCGCAAAGAAGCTCCACACCCATAGCCTTTGCAGCCTCTCGCATCTCCATAGGAATAGAAGAATACTCCTCACTGAGATCTGCATGACCCTTTCCGGTATTTACGATCACAAGTCTGCATCCCATATCCTCAAAGGAAAAGGCGATCTTCTCGCAGCTGATATTCTCCTTATCAGAGAAATCCAGCAGAATCGGGCCGCCGGCAGCGCATGCCATCTGATCCATCAGACCGGAAGCTTTTTTCCAGTAAACATTCTCCGCATACTGGCCGGCCCTCGCATACTCGCCGTACTCCAGTTTTCCTTCGTTGAAGAAGTAGTTGGTAATTGCGCATACCAGCATCTCAAAAGATGCAGAAGAGCTTACACCGGCAGCTGCAATAACCTTTGTGGAAACATAAGCATCAAAACCACCTGTCGCATAGCCTTTCTTCTTCATATATTCCATGATACCTGCGACAAGAGCATCGGTACCTTTTGTATAAGTTTCTGTGCTGAGTTTGTCAAGGTCTACAACTACTTCCTGTCTGTAACCTTCACTGATCATATGGATCACATTAGTTCCGTTTGGATAAGCTGCACCGATAGTATCCAGATCAATACTTGCGGCAATGATCTGTCCACCGTTATGGTCAACATGGTTGCCAATGATCTCTGTACGTCCCGGAGCAGTAAAAAACTCAGCCTTGTCGTGATGATATTTCTTCTCGAAATTCACTGCAAGGTTTGTATAACGAGCACTGCTCTCCTCTGTCTCACCATAGATTTTTTTCAGCACTTCTGCTGCTGGAATTTTGATCGTTCCCATTTTCGTATCCTCCTGTTTTTCATGTTGATCCGGGCTTTTTCTGGTATTGTTCTTCCTGCTGCACGGTTTTCGTATATCCGGCCGCCGCCAGAGCCTTCGCCCCTGATTTCCGGTGATCTGTCCCGTCACGTTTTCTGTACCTTTATTATAACAGCCCTGTCACTTCTGTCCATAAAGATTTTGTGTAAAAACCGTATTATTTTGTGGTCTGCAAGATACTGGCTTTCTTTTTCCCTTTCTGTTAAAATATACCCCGACAGATCTCGTTATCCCAACGGGGGACTGACCGGATCCCGGCATTTTTATGAAAGGAGGCCACATCTATGCAGATCATCACAAATAACGCGGGAAAAGAACTGAAGAAGCACGGTGACAGCGCTTTTCCGTTTCTGGTAAGCTACGAACGGCTTTCCGGTTACGAAACCGGCTCCTTTCTCTGGCACTGGCATCCGGAGATCGAACTTACTTATATCCATAAAGGCGAAATGCTTTATAAAGTCAATCAGAACACCTTTCACCTGAAAGAGGGGCAGGTGCTTTTCGGCAATGCCAACGCCCTTCACGCCGGTTACATGTACCATAATCAGGACTGTCAGTATATCCCTGTCACCTTTGATCCCAAACTGATCTATGGTTTCCCCGGAAGTATCCTCTTCCAGAAATACACAGAACCGATCCTGCGGAGTTTTTCTCTCTCTGCAGTTCCTCTGGATCTTTCCATGAAATGGCATCAGGATGCCGTGGAAGATATCCGGCAGATCATTGCCCTTGACAGCCAGCGAAAACCGATGTATGAATTTGAGATCATTGCCCGACTGCAGCACTTCTGGAAGCTTCTGTGCGCCAACACACTGTCCCAGGCTTCCGCCCCTTCCGGACAGGATGA
>OLOB01001312.1_pt1 | contig 16700 bp, 15 predicted proteins | sample 1671911 | NCBI WGS metagenome assembly OLOB01 (sample SAMEA3136625, study PRJEB25190) | human gut metagenome | biome: human gut; feature: human-associated habitat; material: faeces | place: Austria | collected 2013
CCCGAGCCGAGACGGCCACCGGGCCCTTCCCCTACACCTTGTCTTCGAGCTCGAGCTGCATCATGTGCACGTTTTCGCGCATATGCTTCGCCGTATGGCGGTTGATGCGGCCCGACTCGTACATTAGCTGAATATGCTCAAGCTCAATCAAGAAGCCGGCACGACGCACTTCGGTCGCCTTGTCCTCGACGCGCGCCACAGTACCTATGTCGCGGCCGATGCGCTTCACGCGTCTTAAATCGCGCTGCACCTGCACCATGAGCGAGCTCACATGCTCGGTGCGATAGCTCGGGTCGTCAAGGCGCGCGCGCAGATTCTTCACCACGTACTCGAGCGATTCGGCCTGGAGCTGTCGCACCTCGCGCTCCTCTTCGAAGCCGTCGGAAAGTACGTTGCTGTCGAGCAGCGTTCGCGTAATGGAGCGAGAAACAAGGGCAGCGCGGCGGGCGATGATGCCGAACAGGCCCTGGGGACGGCTGCTGACGCCGGTGGTCACGCAGATGCCGTGGATGACGTGGCCCTGGCCGTCGAAGGTGCCGGTGTAACCGTTGTTGACGCCGCTGTTGGCGATGGGCGTCCACTCCTGCCCGTTCAGGTCGATGTCCGCCGTCAGCACGGCGCAGGCGGAGCGGCTGCCGCTGTTGACGGTGTCGGCGAACCAGGCCAGTTGCGCGGCGGTGCCGAGCTTATAGGGAGAAGCGGCGGTGCCGCTGCCGGAGGGCTGGGCCTTGCTGCTGCCGTCCCACTTGTCCGCCACGCCGCTGTCCACGGACACGGTGAAGTCCTGCAGCACGGCGGACAGCGCGGCCTGACTGCTGCGCAGGGTGGCGTCCAGCGCGACCGTGTTGGTGCAGGCCTCCAGCTTGGCCTTGCCGGCGTCCAGCGCGGCTTTCAGCGCAGCGGACTTCTCCGCCAGCTGCGTCAGGACCTCGCCGTTTATCCCGTGCCACACGGCGGCGGCCTCGCCCCGGAGGTCGTTCAGCTCTTTCAGCTCGTTGGTATAGGCGTCCTCCAGATCGCGTATCGCGTTTTCCTTTTCTTTGACAAACTGGGTCTCCTGTGCCTTGGTGGGCACTGCCTTCATCTCCGCCAGCGCCGTCTGGGCAATGGGCATCAGTTTGTCAATCTCCGCCTGAGCGTAGGCGGTGATCGCGTCGACAGACTTGTCCTCCAGCTCGCCATAAGGGGTAAGGCTGGCGCCGTTCAGGGCTGCCTTGGCCTTGTTGTAAATGCTGTTCAGAGAGGTCCAGCCGGTGTCGCTGTACTGGGATTTGTCGTACGTATTGAAGTCGTTTTTCAGCTTGTCCAGCGCGGCGGTCTTGGCGGCTTTGAAGTCGTTTTCCGCCTTGGCATAGGCCGCTTCCTCCGGGTTGGTCACCACGGTGGGGGCCTTCAGCTCCCAGGCGAGGACGGGCCAGCCGCCGGCGATGTCGCTGTCGGCGGTGTATATGGCGCCATCGTCGCCGTTGAGGTATTCGACCATCTTCTGGGGGGACATGTAGTTTGATTTGCTGATCTGAGTTTCGTCAAAATCATCGTCACTGATATTGTTATAAGCGCCAAACTGATCACAATAGATCAGCATACGCTCCAGCGTATACGATGACGTGCCGCCAAACAAGTCGCCATAGTCATTTCCGCTGAGTGTCTTTCCTTCCAGCCCTCTGGGTGCATTGTGCGGTTCAGCAGAGGCCGCGGAATAGCAGCCTACAGCGGTAATATCATTGCAGCTGCCGATGAGACCGCCCATGACGTCATCGTAGTACTCTATATCCGCGTAGTTGTAGCAATAGCTGATTTGAATGACGGCGTCGCTATACCCGGCAATGCCGCCGACACCCATGCTGTATGCATTGCTTCCAATAGAGATGTCTCCCCAGTTGGTGCACTGCTCAAAGGTGGCGTCGGCGTACATCATGCCGACAATGCCGCCCACGCCGTTGCCGTTTAAGACGGTGCCCTCGTCCACGGTGATGGCGATGGCATTTTTGCAGTTCGTAAAGCCGGAATACGAGCCTACACACGCCGCAATGCCGCCCACAACGGGATAACTCTGGCAATCTGCGGTCACCCGGATGCTGCCGTCGGTTTTGAGGTTCCGGATAGCGGCATTCTCCAGATAGCCGAACAGACCGATGTACTCATATTCATAGCTGCCGTCCGCCGTGATGTCCAGCGTGACCGTAAAATACTTTCCATCAAAGGTACCGCTGTAGGATGCACCTTTCACTCCGATGGGCACCCAGTCCTCGCCGGTGAGATCGATGTTCGCCGTCAGCTCGGCGCAGATACCGGATTTACCCCCGTTGACCATCTCGGCAAAGGCCATCAGGTCCGCCGCGCCGGCGATCTGGTAGGGGCTGTCCGCGCGGCCGTCGCCCGCCAGTTCGCCGCCGGCCGCCAGCACCGCCGTGGGCAGCAGGCTCCACAGCATGACTACCGCCAGCAGCAGAGATAGTACACGTTTTTTCATTCTCTTTTCTCCTTCTTTCTGTTGATCTCTATTTGAAATAACAGGATAACATGGTGCCGGGGAAAGGAAGAAGCCGGGAGAGGTCGGTGTACCTCTCCCGGCTCGTGGGAAACACGGCTTATGCCGCGCCGGTATACAAAACAAAACGCCCGTCCCCGGAGGGACAGGCGGTACGTTTTTTCCCGGAAAAAACGCTGCTTTTATCCATAAAAGCAGCGCACGATGACTTTCCTGCACACGGAGAGAACGCCCGCTACACTCACAGCTTCTCCTTCGTGCAATTCTCCTGCCCTAACGCCGCGAGACTGACGTCTCCCGTACATGACCTACCTTCTCGGAGCTTGCGCTCCAATGGATGCTGTTCGCCACGGCTTCGCCGCTTTGGTCACTTCCTTGCGTTCACAGTGCCGTTCGCAGAGGGTATCACCCAATTCCTTTTGAACTGCCGCCTGACCGGAATCGGTCTTTACGGTGGCAGCCACACGACATCACAGAACCTGAATATTCAATTTTACGTTATAATTATATAGGGGAGATGATGCTTTGTCAATATGACGGGGGTTGATTTTCGACGGGATGTCCATTAAAATAGGGGAAACCGCGCCTGCGGCGCGGGGACGGGGGGACGGATTCCCACGTCAGCCTGCGGGCTGCCTCGGAATGACAGGGTGTCCGCGCCTGCGGGCGCGGAGACGGGGAACGCGGATCGCGAACCAGTGACAGCAATATTGGGGGCTGGCTCGGAATGACAGGAGTTTCGGGGCTGGCTCGGAATGACGGGAGAAATGGGCGGCGATGAGAGTGATGGGGAGGTTTGTCACATGAAAAAGAGAGGGATATGCTTGCTGCTGGCGGCGGTGATGCTTTGCTGCGCCGCCTGCGGGAGCCGTCAGACAACGGAGGGCGGCGGCGACAAGGATCAGTACATGACTGAGCCTGTCCCGGATGGCAAGCCCGATCCGGTAGAGCCGCAGGATACGACGGTGGATACCACTACGACCCACACCTGTACTTTCTCCATCTCTTGCGAGACCATTCTGGATAATATGGACAAATGTGTGGAGAACAAGAAGTTTCTCGTACCGGCGGACGGCGTTATCTTTCCTGCCACGGAGGTAACGTTCAGCGACGGCGAAAGTGTCTACGATGTACTGCAGCGTGTCTGCAAGGCAAATAAGATACACATGGAGTCCAGCTTTACGCCGGTGTATAACAGTGCCTATATCGAGGGTATTCACAATCTGTACGAGTTCGATGTAGGGAAGCTCTCCGGCTGGATGTATGCCGTCAACGGCTGGTATCCCAACTACGGCTGCTCCCGCTACCAGGTGAAGGACGGCGACGTCGTGGAGTGGCGCTATACCTGTGACCTTGGCTATGATCTCGGCAGTGGTATGGGAGGATAATGGAGGCGCCAGAATATAGAGAACGCTGATATAGGAAGCGGAGTTCCCGGAACGCATTGGCCTCTGGAGATATTCGGGAGGCCACCTGACCATGCGGTCAGACAAAATAGTATAGCGGAGAAAAAGCCAGGGATGGCCCTTTGTGACCATCTCTGGCTTTCACATTCCCATTGACGTGTTTGTGGTTGTGTGGTAGTTGTGTTTGCTACCAAAACCGAAGGGAGAACACGACTATGAAAAAGTTGATACTGCTGACCATCTGTACCATCTTGCTGCTTACAGGCTGCGGGCAGGCTGCTGCGCCGGAAGTGGACACCGTTCCCGCGATAGTGCAGGAGGAGACTACCCCCACAACTGACACACAAGATGTGCCGACGGGAATAGCGGAAGTAGCTGTCGAACCAACCATATCAGAAATCCCCGCGCAGTCGCAACACGCGCCCGTTGTTGCGCCGCTGGAGGAACCCGCGGTCACTGTGCCAGCCGAACCGCCAACAGCGGACACACCCACACAGACACCCGAACCTGCACCCAATACAGGCTTAGACACCGTGCCGGCGCAGACGGCAGAGGAAGTGCCCTCTGTGCCTCCCGCCACCGGTGGCATCTACTCCGTCGAGGAGGCTGTGCGTGTGGGCAACGAGTACGCCAAGGCACAGTACGGCGTGACCATCGACACCAGTATGACCACCGCTGACTCCAGCTACTATCCCGGCACAGCGGACAGTGTAGCGCGGCTGACCGAATACGGCGGACAGGCCGCATTGAATGCCGCCGTCTGCGGCAATGTGGATGCCACCTTTGCATGTCTCGCGGCATTGGACAACGCGGATGTGGTCAGCGCATACGCACGGTTCAACTGCACCGTTCGCTATAACGCGGCAGGAGATGAGTACATCGTAGTGGTGCTGTACGGCTGATATACACGGAGCAGCTCCTGCGTCGGTGTAAGCAAAAAATAGGGAGCCGGTCGTTCGACTGGCTCCCTATCATATTCATACCTCATTCAGTTTTACTCTCAGCGTATCGACGATCTCGTTTCTTTCCTCGTCTGTGCGTGCGGAACGGTATCGCTCCACCGCCGCGTCGCGGAGCTGCTCCGACTGCCGTGACCATACTTCAAAATCCGCTTTGCTCATTGTCCCTTTACGGACACGGGCAAAGTATTTTTTATAGGCGCGGATCTGTATCTGCCATAGCGGATCGTTCTTGGACTTCTCCTTAAAACTTGTCATAGCCCCCACGTCCCGGCAGGTCTTACCTCCCAGCTGCTCAGACGGCCTGTCGCAGTAGGTATAGCTCATTCCCGGCTTTTGTAAGAACCACCGTCCGCAGTGGGCGCATCGCTTTGGCACGAAGCCCCGCTGCAAACCTTTCATAAACTCCACATACACGAAATCCAGCAGCCCGTCAAAGTACATTCGCTCCACGATCTCCGGCTCGGTACAGTACATCCCCTTGAGCATGTACTGCGTCTTTACCTGCGGCGCATCTACCTCTCTGTCCGCGCCGAGGCTGACGCCGCTGATAAACGGCTCCAAGTGCGCCTGCAAAATGTGTTCCGCCAAGGGCAGCTTCCGCTGCCCTTTCTTCTTTTCGAAAACGGCCTTGCTGAAAAGCTCATCCAAGAACCACGCGTAGCGTTCCTGTACGAAGCGGATGGCCTTGACCTGCTCCTGCATGAAGGGGATCAGCTTGCTCCTGCGCTGCAGTACAAATTCCTCGATCTCTTCTCTTATTTCGCCGGTGAATAGTTCCTCCACCGAGACCATCTCTATATCCTGTGCCAGATACAAGTAGCTGCGGTACAGCGGCAGCCGCCCAAACCATTTCAGAGCATTGAAAAACGTTCCCAATACCGCCTCGGTATGGCTCTGGGAGATCACGCTCTCCAGCTCATCCAATGCTTCCTGAAACGGCGTGACATCCATGTTGAGGATCTCCGTCAGCACAAATCCGTATGGCAGCGGGTACACCTTCTCCTCCACCCAGTATCCCGCCGCACCAAACTCGACGCGTGTGTTGGTGTACATCCTGTCCATATCGAACATATCTTTTCCCAATATTCCCACGGCGCGTCCCTCCTGCGATTGATAATCTATTTCGAATAATAGTGTATCTGCTAATATCGTAAATTATCTATTGCTAAATGTCAAGGGAAATGGTACCATCGCAGCACTCGAATATTCGTAGGTGATATAAATTGTCAAAGGAGGACTGCTATGACATCAAGAAAAACGCTTTCTACCATTGACGCGGACACGCTCATGTCCACGTCGCTGCCGCCCACACGGTTCATCATAGACCGGCTGCTGCCGCAGGGGTTACACATCCTTGCCGGAGCACCGAAGGTGGGCAAATCGTGGCTGGCTCTATGGCTGTGTCTGCAAGTGGCGCAGGGAACAAGCGTGTGGGACTTCCCGACCCATAGAGGCACTGTGCTCTACCTCTGCCTGGAGGACAGCCTCACCCGTATCCAAAGCCGCCTGTTTCAGATCACCGACGACGCGCCGGAGGCACTGCACTTCGCCACCATCGCCGCAGGCATCGGCGAGGGGCTGGAGGAGCAGCTCACCAACTTTCTTACACAGCACCCCGACACCTCGCTGGTGGTCATCGACACATTACAGCGCATCCGCACCGGCAGCGACAGCGGCAATCCCTACGCCAACGACTACCGTGACATCTCTGTACTGAAAGCGTTGGCGGACAAGCACCACATCGCCATCCTGCTCATTCACCACCTCCGTAAGATGAACGATGATGATCCCATGAATATGATCTCCGGCACGACGGGCATCAGCGGAGCGACAGACAGCAACTTCGTGCTGAAGGAACGTAGGCGCGGCAGCGGTGAAGCGACCCTGTACTGCACCGGACGGGACATAGAATACCGCGAGCTGCCGTTGGTATTCGATAAGAGTGGCTACACGTGGCGGCTGACAGAGCCGGTGGAGGGGGAGCACATTTCTATCGACCCGGAGGCAATTTCCCTCTCTGCCTTTCTGCGGGGGCTGGGCAGCTTCGAGGGAACGGCTACGGAGTTAAGCGCGCTGCTGGAAGCACGGACGGGCGAAAAGCTGACGCCCAGTGTGCTGTCCAAGCGGCTGGTGAAGTATGCGGAGGTACTGGAGCAGAACGGCATCCGCGTGGTCAGCGAACGCACACGGATGGCACGGACGCTGAGTATCCTTTGCCTTCCGTGTGACGGGAGTGACGGCAGTGACGGGAAAAACTGATATGGTGCCAGTGTTGAATTTGCCGTCACACCTGTCACAGCCGTCACAGAGCGAAAATGTACCGCTTTTTGGCAGAGGCACACGATGCCGTTTCGCTTCGGAAAATCACGATTTTGGAGCAAACCCAGGGAAGGAAAAGGGAAATTCGCAGCCACACCGAACCTCGCGCCAGTTGCCCGCCGTGTTGCCGCCTGTGGGCCGCTGTGTGGCCTCGTGGGGCGGAGGTGGGGTACGGATACCCCCCAGCCTATTTGGGCGCGTGTTGGGGAGCTTTTCGGTGCGCCGAAAGCGAAGCAGGAGAAAGGGGCGGCGTCGTGGACACCCCCGCCCCGGTCACTTCTGCCCACAGTGCGGGCAGTTTCACAGAGTCAGCCACAGGGGTCGTAAAACCGTTTTCCCGACAGGCGGTGGGGTCGAAAACAGGAAAAGTCCCGCAGTTACGGGAAAAACTGCGGGGTCACAGCAAAATTTTAAGGAGGAAAACGAAAATGACAAACAACAAAGAAAAGTACGCTTTTTGGCTCACGCCGGAAGCAAAGAAAATGATAGAAATAAACGCGCCGCTGGCCAACTGCGGCAGCCAAAGCGAGTTCGTGGAGAAGGCCGTTCGCTTCTATGACGGCTACCTGAAAGTGCAGAATGCCGGTGCGTTCCTGCCCCACGCGGTGGCTGACGTGCTGGAGGGTACGCTGGGCGTGTTCGCAAACCGTATGGCCAAGCTGCTGTTCAACCTGACGGTGGAGCACAACATCACCAACCACCTGCTGGCCGCCGACGTGGACATGACGCGCGAGGAATACAATAAGATGCGCGGCGGCAGCGTGCGTGAGGTCAATAGCACACGCGGTACGATCTCGCTGAAAGATGTGATACAGGAGGGCAACTATGACTGATTATGAAGAATACAGCCGCACCGGTATGCTGGGCAGCTACCAACCGAACCGCGCTCTGCTGCGCGAGACAGATGACGGCGTACAGCCTGTGTTCCGTGACGCGGCGTACTACTATGACGAGGATGCCGTCATCGTGGAACGCGACATGATGGTGGGTAAACACTGTTTCCATGTCACCTCTATCTTCCCCGGCCAGCCTACCGCTACCGCCACGAAGAAGTTGTTGGTCTGCATCGACGCAAGTCTAGAGAAGGAAAAACGGTAATTCTTTCAGTAGACTTTGGACGAGCCTTGCGGTATGGTGTGTGTACCGCATCGGCTTGCCCTTGAGAAAGGAGGAAACATGGCAAGTCAAATCACAGCCAACATCATCAAGAACGGAGAGCCGGTGGACATTCTCTATGGCCGCTTGAGTCAGGAGGACGACCATGCCGGTGACAGCAACAGCATCGTCAACCAGCGCAGCTATCTGGAGAAGTACGCCGCCGACAACGGATTCCAGAATCCCGTATTCATGGCGGACGATGGTTACAGCGGTACCAACTTTGACCGTCCCGCGTGGCAGGATATCGTGACGCTTATCGAGGCGGGGCTGGTGCGTACTCTGATCGTGAAGGATATGTCCCGCTTGGGCCGCGAGTACCTGAAGGTCGGTGAGCTGACGGAGCTCTACTTCCCGTCCAAGGGCGTCCGCTTCATCGCGGTCAATGATGGCGTGGATTCTCTGGTAGAGAGCAGCAGCGACTTCAACCCCATCCGCAACTGGGCCAACGAACTCCACGCCAAGGACACCAGCCGCAAGGTACGTTCCGTGAAACGGATGCAGGCGGAGAATGGGGAACGTTTAGGGGGCAAGCCGCCCTACGGCTACCGCAAGCGGGACGATGACAGCAAGCGACTCGTACCCGACGAGGAGACAAAGGGTGTCGTCCAACGTATCTTCAAGCTCTGTGCTGAGGGGAAAGGGCCGAATCAGATCGCCCGCATACTGCGGGACGACCATGTGCTGAACCCCACTAATCAGTACTACCAACAGACCGGCGTAGCCTGCACACGGCTGGATACCACGCGCCCGTATAACTGGTGCGGCGCAACGGTGGCGAACATCCTATCCAATCCTGTGTACCTTGGTCACACGCTGAATATGCAGAGCAGTACCCTGTCCTACAAGAACAAGCAGATATTCCACCGTCCGCCGGAGGAACAGGTGTTGGTGAAGAACACCCATGAGGCCATCATTGACCAAGAGTCTTGGGACACGGTGCAGCGCGTTCGGGAACACAAACGCCGTCCGCCCAAGCACATGGATGCGCCGGGACTGTTCGCCGGATTGGTCTACTGCACTGACTGCGGCGGGTACATGGTACTGTGCCGCACGGGGAAAATGAAGCCGGAGCAGTACTACTTCCGCTGCTCCACCTACGGCAAGCGTGGCAAGGACGCCTGCACACCCCACCACATCACGGAAGCCAACCTGAATGCTATCGTACTGGATGACCTGCGGCGGGTGACGCATTTTGCGAGAACAAAGAAGCACCAGTTCGCTGCTTACATCAACCGCAAGAACACGGCACAGCTCCGCAAGGAGATGACCGCCACCCAGCGGGAGCTGGACAAAATGGTGAAGCGAAACTCGGATTTGTCCGTCCTATTCAAGAGGCTCTATGAGGACAATGTGCTGGGCAAGATCAGCAACGAGCAGTTCCGAATGCTGTCTGCCGACTACAATACAGAGCAGAAGCAGCTGGCCGCAGCCATCCCGGAGAAGCAGGCGAAGCTGGAGAAGCTGAAAGCCTCCGCCGCCAACGTGGACGCCTTCATTGAGAAAGCCAGCCGGCACACGGAGATAACCGAGCTGACGCCGGAGCTGTTGTGGCTGTTCATTGAACGCATCGACATCGGCGAGAGGCCCGGACGCTACAACCGCAATGGTATGCAGGAGGTACGAATCATCTACCGCGACATCGGTGTCGTAGACAGTGCCATGTCCGCAGAAGATGCCGAGAGTGCCGAAGTCCACTTCATTCCCTCTCTGGAAATGGTCGTGCAGCAGATGGCAGCGCAGACGCAGGTGTCGTAAGCGCAGAAAATCAAGACAGAAAAAGAACAGGCAGGCAGCGGCTTGCGCCACTGCCTGCCCATACAAAAGGTCAGGTCACTTTGTGTACCTGTGAGAAACACCCCGAGGGGTGCTCATTTTTTTATGCCTGAAACCAGCTCCACGGCGTCTCCTGCGGCGGCGCCAGCTCAAACGCCATGGCCTCTCCCGTCTCCGGGTGGCGGAACGCCAATCCCGCCGACCACAGCGCGATAGGCGTGTCCGCCTCCGCCGCGTCTCCGTACCGCCGGTCGCCCACTAGCGGCATCCCCCGTGACGCGAATTGCACCCGTATCTGGTGTGTTCGCCCCGTCAGCAGTCGGACCCGCACCAGCGCGCATCCCGCCCGTCGGTCCAGCACCCGGTACCGCAGCCGCGCCTCCCGCACGTCCTTTCCCGGCCCCTCGGCCACATAGGTCATCCGCCGCGTCTTGTCCCGGCCCAGCAGGTCCGTCAGCTCTCCCTCGTCCGCCTTCGGCATTCCCCGCACCACCGCCAGATACGTCTTCTCGAATTCCCCCTCCCGTATCTGCCGTGACAGCTCTCCGGCGGCGTAGGCGCTCCGTGCGAATACCATCAGTCCCGCCACCGGCGCGTCCAGCCGGTGCACCGTCCGTATGCACGCGGTGTGCAGCGTCTGCCGCAGCAGCTCCGGCATCCCGCCCGGTTGATCCACCGACACTACCCCCGCCGGCTTTATCGCCACCACGATCCGCTTATCCTCATACACGATATCCATGCTGCGCCCCTTCCGTACCTGTTTTTGCTGTGCCTGACACATAGATTACATGTCCCTATAACATCCTCTGCACTAAGGTATCATAAGCGTACAGGGAAAGTAAAGTAAAAGTAACACAAAAAGCAAGAAAAAAATACTTGACAGGACGGGTCTAATGCGTTAGACTAAAAACAGGTCTACTACATTCGACCAAGGAGGAAAACCCTGTGGAAACACCGAAAATTTTTGACAGTGAGCTGCGCTTCTGCGAGATACTGTGGTCCCATGAACCTATAAAGAGCAGTGAGCTGGTCCGTCTCTGCGCCGAGGAGCTGGGCTGGAAAAAATCCACCACCTACACCGTGATCAAGCGTCTCGCCGAGCGCGGCGTGGTGCACACGGAAAACGCCGTGGTCACGTCGCGCGTCGCGCGCGAGGACGTGCAGCGCGCCGAGAGCCGTGCCTTCGTGGCCCACAACTTTCACGGCAGCTTGCCGGCATTTCTGACGGCTTTTATGGGAAATTCAAAACTTTCCAAAGAGGATGCCGATGTGCTCCATGCCATGATCGACCGCTTCGAGCAGGAGAATTCCGGACGTAACTGAACCGCGCTGCGGCATACGATGTCATGCCCTGCGCCATAAAGGAGAAGAAAAAATGGATAGTCTGTTTACCTCCGTGCTGGAAATTTCCTGGCAGGCGGGCCTCATCGCGCTGGCGGTGATAGTGGTGCGGCCGCTGCTGCGCCGTGCGCCCCGCCGCGCCGTGTGTATGCTGTGGCTGCTGGTAGCCCTGCGGCTGCTGCTTCCCGCCCGATTGACAGTAGAGAGCCCCGTCAGCCTCCAGCAGCCCGAAAGCCCGCCCATCCAGGCCTATCAGGAGCTTCGCCAGCAGGAAAAGGTCTATGTTTCCGCCCCGCCGGAGCAGCGCCCGGAAATGGCAGGACCCGCTGCGGCACAAGGCTTTGCGCTGCTGGATCAGCTGCCCGCCATCTGGCTGACGGGCGTGGGCTGCATGGCGCTGTACATGGCCCTCAGCCTGCTGCGTATGCGCTGGCGGCTCCGTGCCGCCCCCCGCATACAGGACAATGTCTATCGCTGCACCGATTGGTCCACGCCCTTCGTGCTGGGTGTGATCACGCCCCGCATTTATGTGCCGGAAACCGTGTCGGAGCAGGACTTTCCTCAGGTGCTCGCCCACGAAAGGTGCCATATCCGCCGCTGGGACCATGTGTGGAAACCGTTGGCGTTTCTGCTGCTGGCGGTCAACTGGTTCAACCCGGTCCTCTGGGCGGCGTATGTCCTGCTGGGCCGCGACATGGAGCGCGCCTGTGATGAAATGGTGTTGAAAAACGCAGATGCGGCGCAGCGGGCCGCCTATTCCCGGGCGCTGGTGGCCTGTGCCGCCCAGCCGAAAATGGCGGCGGTGTGCCCGCTGGCCTTTGGCGAAGTGGCTGTGAAAGAAAGGGTGAAGAACGTGCTCAACTATAAGAAGCCCGCCCTCTGGGCTGTCATCCTGCTGGTCGTCGCGGCGGCCATCATCGGCGTGTGCCTGCTGACGAAGCCCGGCTACAAGAACGTGGGGACGCTGGACGCGGAGAAGCTGTACGCCCTGCGGACGGAGTATATCGGTGACAATGCCGCCGTGGGCGCGATACTGGACGCGCTGGGCTTCCGGGCGGTCGGCGCTGCCGGCGATGGTCAGGCGTATACCTACTCCTTTGAGGTCGAAACGGCCAGCGAGCCCTACGGCGTTGTGGTGCGCTACGCCTTTGCAGGCGCGCTGCCGCAGCGCACCGCGGAGTGGAACCGGGAGATGGCCCGGCGGGGCTATCTGGCGCTGGCACTCATCGACAACGCGGAATGGCTGCGGTGGGAGGACATCGGTGCGGAAGGGGAGACTCCTGTGTCCGGCACGGTGTACGCCGGGGACTATGTGGCGGCGGACTACAACGCCGTGCGGGGGAGTGCCGCGGGCCTACAGGCACTGATGGATACTCTGCAGGCGTGTCTGGAGGATGGTTCTATCGTCTACTATGAGGGGGACGCGCAGCCGAGCTTTGAGGAAACCATGCCGTGGAGCGTTACCGGGGATAACGACCCGTGCAGCGTCCGGGCGGAGGACTACGGCATCGTGTACGACACGGCGCAGCTGCCGGACTGGGAGACCGTGCCCCTGAGCTATCTGTGCGCGTACTACCTCAACGGTGACGGCGCGTATGCCGAGGGTGCCATGGACGTGCTGGCGCACCGCTACCAGCAAGCCCCCAACACGGTGAAGGCGTATCTCCGCCGGCTGGCGGGACAGCAGGTCCCCGACGGCCGGGGCGACGCATCGGAGGTGCTGCTGGCGGATATTTCCCGGTATGCCATGTCCCAGTTGACCGGCGGGCTGCCGGTGGCCGCCAGTTATGAGAGGGACCAGCTGAGCATCTCCGTGTCGGAGGTCTATTCCGTGACGTACCGCACGGTGACATACGACGAGAATTACAGCGAGGACATCCCGGTGTATGAGGTGGGCAGCGGCGCGCAGCTGTCCGTGATAAAGGGTGAGGGCTTCACCCTCTACGGACGGTACAATGAGGAGAACGTGGCGCTCCACAACGGAGATGTGGTAGAGCTGACGGAGCAGTTCGTGGGCCTGGGCATGGATGGACAGTACGCTGTACGGTTCCAGTACCGGAGCGCGGCGGAAACGGCGGAGCTGGAGGTCTATCAGATCACGTGGGAGGTGGGTGACTCCACAAAGCAGGTCGTACCGCTGACAGAGGAGCAGGTGCAGGCCATCCAGTCGGAGAAGGGACTGGTGCAGCCGGAGTGGCATCAGGTGTGCGCCGAGCTGCACCGCAGCGGCGAGGACGATGTCCGCTATTGGGGCACTGCCGATTACCCCGTGCCGCCCACGGTGCTGAAAATACTGACGGAGCAGTGCGGCTATACCTTCGTGACGCCGGAGGATTTCCGGGGCAATATGACCGCCGCCAAGCTGGAGTTCTACGGCGGCGAGACGTACACCGCCGCCAAAGCCGACCTGCCCGCCCTGCAGAAGATGCTCACCAACGCCAGAGACTACGGCGGCGCGTCCTCTTGTGGGTTTGGCGCCAAGCTGACGGTGACGTTCGACGACGGGCGGACGGTGTCGGTGCTGAAGGGGACGGACAGCTGCGCCAGCTTTATGTTCGGCTCGTGGAGCTCCGCCATGGTGTCCGACAGCGAGAACCGGCAGTTCTGGCAGATGTTCGGCGTGCCCTTTGAGGGATAAAAGGAGCAGAAAAGCCACCCCATCGGGGTGGCTTTTCCATGCGTGCGCGGCTTCTCAGCCGTGGTAATACCTCTTGGCGCAGAACTCCCGCTCCACCCGCACCCGGCCGGTGTCGGTGAGCCAGTCGGTGAAGTTCACAAAATTCCGCTCCACGATGCTGAATTTCAGCTCCTGCCGGGTGCGGATGTTCTCCCGCTGGCAGAAGGCGTATATCCAGTCGGAGAACGTCATGCCGTCGGTGAGGTCGTCCAGCAGCTCCCGCTCCTTGCGGTGGATGAAGGCGATGTTGCTGTCGATGAGGGCAGACAGCTCCGCGCGGTCGGTGATGATCTGCTTGTGGGCGATGATATAGGCGGGATAGTCGGTAGAACGGAGGGAGGCCTTGCTCTCCAGATCCCTGGCGATGAACATGCTGGTGGGCAGCTTGGCCGCGTCGATCTCGTGCTGGTCGATGAGGCAGTCACCCAGATAGGCCGCGCCGTCCGGCGTGACAAAGCCCAGCTGGCCTGCCGAATGGCCGGGGAGAGACAGTACACCGAACCGGGCGCCGTCTACGTCGATGTGGTCCTCCTGGGGGAAGATGACCCGATCTGCGGTGAAGCACTCCTCCAGAAACAACTCACGGCTTTTGCCGTAGGTCAGGGCCACGTAGTTAGCGCGGTAGCTGTCCGGGTTCACAGAGATACCGGCTTCGATCAGGGAGATGGCGGCTTTCGCGCCGTATCGCTCCTGCAAATACCGGACGTTGCCGGTGTGGTCGAAGTGGGCGTGGGAGCAGAGAATGGCGCGCAGACGCCAGCCCTGCCCGTCGATGAGCGCGGTCAGGCCGGCTCTGTCCAGCTTGGCGTAGCCGGTGTCGATGAGCACCACATCCCGGTCATTGAGCTTATAAACGGGCAGCAGGGCGGTGGCGGCGACGGCCGCATATGTATTGCCCAGCACATGCAGAAGTTCCATGAAAATCAGCCTCCGGAAAAGTGTTTTCCCCATTATACACCGCCAGTGGAAAAAAACAAAGCTTTTCGTTTTTGCGTTCCGCGCCGCAGGCGCAGGGCACGCGGGAGAATGCGGAGGGATCTGCAAAAAAGAATTCAGAAAAATTTTCGATTTTCCCCCTATGCAAAACGGGAGAAATAAGGTAAAATACCTGATAGAAAATTAGGGAGGAACGGCGATGGAGCAACCAGTATTCAAGCGGGTGCTGCTGAAGATCAGCGGCGAAGCGCTGGCCGGCGATAAGCACTTCGGTCTGGACTTTCAGGTCATGGGCCGGGTGGCGGACGTTATCAAGCAGTGTGTGGACATGGGCGTGCAGGTGGGTATCGTCATCGGCGGCGGCAATTTCTGGCGCGGCGTGAAGGACGGCGAGGGACACATCGAGCGCACCCGGGCCGATCACATGGGTATGCTGGCCACGGCCATGAACTGCATGGCCATGGCGGACGTGCTGGAGCAGAAGGGTGTGGACGTGCGTGTGCAGACGGCGCTGGAGATCCGGGCCGTGGCGGAGCCGTATATCCGCGCCAGGGCCATTCGGCACCTGGAAAAGGGGAGAGTGGTCATTTTTGGCTGCGGCATCGGCTGCCCGTTTTTCTCCACGGATACCGCGGCGGTACTGCGTGCAGCGGAGATCGACGCGGACGTCATCCTGCTGGCCAAGAACATCGACGGCGTGTACGACAGCGACCCGGCCAAGAACGCCGACGCAGTGAAGTTTGACAGCATCACCTACGACGAGGTGCTCAAGCGGCACCTGGCTGTGATGGACTCTACCGCCACCAGTCTGTCCATGGACAACCATATCCCGGTGCTGGTATTTGCCCTGAAAGACCCGGAGAATATCATCCGCGCCCTGCGCGGCGAAAAAATCGGAACGATCGTGAAGGAGGACTGACCCCATGTTGAAGGACGAGTACAAGGTTTACGAGGAAAAAATGAAGAAGAGCATTGAATCCGTGATGAGCGACTTCGACACCGTGCGTGCCGGCCGCGCCAACGCTTCCGTGCTCAACCGCATCAGTGTGGACTATTACGGTACCCCCACGCCCATCCAGCAGATCGGCTCTATCGGCTCTCCTGACCCGCGGACGCTGGTCATTACCCCCTGGGATGCCGGCGCGCTGAAGGGCATCGAGAAGGCCATTCAGGAGTCCGATCTGGGCATCAACCCCCAGAACGACGGCAAGGTGATCCGCCTGATCTTCCCCCAGCTCACCGAGGAGCGCCGGAAGGAACTGACCAAGCAGGTGAAGAAGTACGGCGAGGGGGGCAAGGTGGCCATCCGCAACATCCGCCGGGATGCCATGGAGAAGTTCAAGGCCATGAAGAAAAAGTCCGAGCTCACCGAGGACGACCTGAAGGAGCTGGAGGAGGCCATGCAGAAGCTCACCGACAAGCGTTGTAAAGAGATCGACGACCTCACCGCCAAGAAGGAAGCCGAACTCATGGCCGTGTAAGGTGGGCCATGGCGTTTTGGCATAGAAAAAAACGGCCAGCGGCCGGGGCGGAGCCTGATCTGACCAGGCTGCCCCGGCACATCGGCATCATCATGGACGGCAACGGCCGCTGGGCCAAGAAGCGGGGGCTGCCCCGCACCGCCGGCCAGGCCGCCG
>OLOB01001313.1_pt1 | contig 16690 bp, 19 predicted proteins | sample 1671911 | NCBI WGS metagenome assembly OLOB01 (sample SAMEA3136625, study PRJEB25190) | human gut metagenome | biome: human gut; feature: human-associated habitat; material: faeces | place: Austria | collected 2013
ACTTTTTGCTCCCCGAAACGGAGCCGTAAGCCTTTGCGGGCGGCGGGGAGCAAAGGCGCCGGCCGGCACGCCGGCGTTAAAGCGTTTTCCGCCGCCGCCTTGTGTGAACTTTTTGCTCCCCGAAACGGAGCCGTAAGCCTTTGCGGGCGGCGGGGAGCAAAGTCCGCGGCCGCCACGCCGGCGATAAGGCGTTTTCCGCCGCCGCCCTCTGTGAACTTTTTGCTCCCCGAAACGGAGCCGTAAGCCTTTACGGGCGGCGGGGAGCAAAGTCGGCGGCCACTTAACCAGTGCCCCGGGTTACACCCGGGACACACTCTGATGAAAAGAGATGCACGAAAGAACTTCTCCGCCCTTCGTGCATCTCTTCTCATGATTGTAATTCCGAAAGGATAGAATTGACGACGAACACCCACATTTTCCCCTTTCGTCGTCAATTTCTTCGATTTCTTCTTCACCAACACCATTTGTCAAAGACCCAAAAAGCGAAGAATCAAGGAAATAAAAAAGAGACCGCCGCACCATTGTGCAGCAGCCCCTTCTGATAGCTACTTTTCACTTAAGTATTCTTTAACAACCTTCGAGACGACAGCACCGTCTGCCTGGCCTTTCAGCTCTGCCATAGCGGCTTTCATCATCGGACCCATACTCTTCATCGAGCGGTCCAATCCGGATTCTTCACAAATTCGCTCCACAGCGGCGCGAACGGCTTCCTCCGACATTTCCTCCGGCAAATACTGCTTTAGAATATCGATTTCTGTTCTATAACTATCGAGTAAATCCTGTCTTCCTGCCTTTTCGAAATCAGCAATCGCGTCAGTACGCATCTTAAGCTGTTTCTTAATAATCGGAACGATGTCGGCATCCTCCAGGGTTACCTGCTGATCAATCTCATGTTGCTTAATCGCGGCACGAATCAGATTAACGGTTTCCTTCCGGGTGCTGTCATGCGCCTTCATCGCTTCCTTATAATCGGTAAGCAATTGTTCCTTAAGACCCATTGAATACCTCCTTTACCAGATTAATACTTTCTGGCTTTCTTTCTAGCAGCTTCGGATTTCTTCTTACGCTTTACGCTTGGCTTCTCGTAGTGCTCTCTCTTTCTGAGCTCAGACATAACGCCATCGCGAGCGCAAGATCTCTTAAATCTCTTAAGAGCGCTCTCTAAGCTTTCGTTTTCTCTAACGATAACCTGTGCCATATTCCGATTTCACCTCCTACCGTACTCAGAATGTAAATGGAACAGAATCGTCCATAACATTGTAATTGTATCATCATCAATCTATTTCTGCAAGTGATTTTTTAAAGAAATTTCACAACTCCTTAGAAAATACTTTCGACGATGTCTCCGGCCATCATCTTCCGGCGGGAATCCTCGTCCACTGCAAACTTATCCGCCGCCATGCCGTGAATCATCACGCCGTACAGCAAGCTGTTGTTCTCCGAATTGCCCTGAGCAATCAGGGATGCAATTACCCCGGAGAGCACATCCCCGGATCCCGCCGTCGCCAGACCGGAATTGCCGGTGACGTTCAGGTACAGCCGCTGAGTGCCATCTTCCTTAATCAGGGAAACCAGCGACACGTCGGACTTCACCACCATGCTCACCCGGTATAGCTCCGAGAACTTCTTTGTAAAGCCGATTCGATTTTTTTCAATCACCTGGATGTCTTCTCCGCAGAGCCGCGCCATCTCACCCACGTGCGGCGTGATGATGCACGGGCATTTTCTTTTACGGAACGGCTTCAGATTCTTGGAAATCAGGTTCAGTGCACCCGCATCCAGCACCACCGGAGTCTCCTGTGCCAGGATTTCTTTGATAATCAGGCGTCCGGTTGCATCTTCCTTCATGCCCGGTCCCGCCAGGACCACGTCTACGCTTTCCACAAAATCATCCAGCGCTCCGATTACATCGTCCGTCTTGTACGGCACCACTACCGCTTCCGGGATGGATACATTGAAGAAACCGGTGAATTTGTTCGGGCAGAAAATCTTTACCAGCCCGCAGCCCGCTCTGTAGGAAGCTTTTGCCGAAAGCATCGCCGCCCCCATCATGCTACCCGGGCTCACCACGATTCCCACGGTTCCGTAGGTGCCCTTATGGGAAACCTCCGTTCTCGGAATCAGTGCCATATCCTTGGTTTTTCGGAAGAACTCCCGGTCGCACACGAAAATACGATCCGGAATATCCCGATATCCTCGTTTCGCCAGACCAATGTCTACTACTTTTACCTCGCCTGAAACCTTTCGTCCTTCGCAGAAGAACAGACCGGTCTTGTAATTTCCCATGGTTACGGTAAGGTCGGCCCGGAATACCGCGTTCATAATCTGACCGGTGGTGGCATTCAGTCCCGACGGAATGTCGATGGCCACTTTGTAGCCCTTCTTGGAATTCACATACTCCAGGAACTTCACAAAATTATTTCCGAAGCGGCGATTGAGTCCGGTTCCAAATATACCGTCCACCAGAACGTCGTATTCCGAACGCAGCGCCTTCAGGCTTTCCGCCGCATCTTCCGTTCCGTAGATTTTCAAATCCGGGAACATGGAGGAAATAATCCGAATCTGGCGCCGGAATTCTTTAGAAGTGCGGTTGGGATCTCCCACAAAATAGAGTGTGACGGAATAGCCCAAATGAAGGAGCCAGCGAGCAACGCACACTCCGTCTCCGCCGTTATTTCCCGGTCCGCACATAACCAGAACCCGCGTATTGGTATCCGGAAAGCGCTCCGTAATTTCGTTCACCACACCTCGGGATGCATTTTCCATCAGCACGGAACTTGGAACACCTTTGTCCATCGTGTATTCGTCCATGTATTTCATGGATTTTGCCGTTAATGCATACATATATCTACTCCTGCTTATACAGTTTTCTAACTAATTATACAGAATATATTATATCATTTTTGACATCATATGCAACTCGGGTTTTACCGAGAATCCTTGAAACCGTCACCGAATCAAGCTACAATATACGTACTGATTTTTCATAAAAAAATACTTCAAGGGAGCGTTTATGTCCGTACAGATTACCGACGACGAAATCCGGCAGATTATTCTCCGGAGAAAGCAAAAAGAAAAAGAGCGAAGGAGAAGAAAGAAACGGATTGCTTTAGCCATCTGCCTGGTTTTCCTTGCCGGAATTCTGGGCTTTTCCTTCAGCACCGGCGGCGGCATCTTCACTTTGTTCCAGACCCGCGGCGTCATCTTTATCGATGCGGGACACGGCGGTGAGGATCCCGGCGCAGAGGCTTTGGGACGTAAGGAAAAGGATGACACCCTGGAGCTGGCCCTAAAGGTTCGGAAATACCTCCGACGAAAACGCTTTAAAGTGGTGATGTCCCGAACGGATGACGTGAACGTGGACCGCCCGGAGCGAGCAGAGATGGCCAACGAGGCAGAAGCTAAGCTGATGGTTTCCCTCCACCGGAATCAGTCCGATGGGGAGGGACAAGGTGTGGAGGCCTGGATTCACTCCGGAGGGAATTCCTCTGCCACCCTTCTGGCGGACAACATACTCCGCAATCTGGAGAAAGAAGGGTTTACCTACCGAAAAATCGGCACCGGCACATTGCCGGATGCTTCTGACAATTATTCCGAGAATCGGTATTCCACCATGCCGTCCTGTATCATTGAAGTGGGATTCATCTCCAATGAATCCGATAACCAACGCTTTGACAGTAACCTGTCCCGCAATGCCAAGGCCATTGCCAACGGCATTGAAACCAGCTACGAAACCCTTTATGAAAAGGACTCGGAAGAATAACTCCAATCGAAAACCCGGAAATCCACCGCATCTGCAATGGATTTCCGGGTCTGCTTTTATCTCTTCGCTACGTGCTCCGTATCGCAGTACTCACAGCGATACACTCTCCGATCCGGATCCGCCAGGCGGAACCGCTGCGGCACACCTCGTTCGATGGATGTGATGCATCTCGGATTCTTGCACTGAATGACGTTTGTCAGTCGTTCCGGCAACGCCATGTGTTTCTTGTCCACCATCTTTCCGTCCTTCACGATATTTACCGTGATGTTCGGGTCCACATAACCCAGCACATCGAAGTCCAGATCAATGAGCTGATCGATTTTGATGATGTCCTTCTTGCCGTATTTTCCGCTCCGTGCGTTCTGAATCACCGCAACGGAACAATCCAGATTCTCCAGTTCCAGAAGTTGATAGATCAGCAGGGATTTGCCTGCCTGGATATGATCTAAAACAATTCCGGTGCTTACACCGTCAATATTCATCACATTTCCTCCTTCCATCTAAGCAGCGTTGCAATCAAAGCTTTCCGAACGTCTTTGCCGTTCCGAACCTGTTTGAAGTACACCGCTCTCGGATCCCGGTCCACATCCACGGAAATCTCGTTAATACGAGGCAGCGGATGCATTACGATCATCTTTTCCTTGGCCAATTTCATTTTAGCCCGGTCCAGAACGTAGGTATCTCTCAAACGAATGTAATCCTCTTCGTTGAAGAAACGCTCCTGCTGAACACGGGTCATGTAGAGAACATCCAGATCCGGAATCGCATCCTCCAGACTGGTGGTCTCCGTCCACTTTACGCCAGCTTCCGTCATACTTTCCTTGTTGTATTTCGGAAGCTTCAGCTCATCCGGCGAGATGAGAACGATTTCCACCCCTTTGAAACGAAGCAGGGCTGCAATCAGAGAGTGTACCGGCCGGCCGAACTTCAGGTCTCCGCAGAATCCGATTCGAATATTATCGATTCGGCCGAATTCCTTCCGAATGGTGAACAGGTCCGTCAGCGTCTGAGTCGGATGGAAGTGTCCGCCGTCACCCGCGTTGATGACCGGAATGCTGCAGGCATTGGATGCCACCAGCGCCGCACCTTCCTTCGGGTGTCTCATCGCGATGATGTCTGCGTAGCATTCGATAACCTTTGCGGTATCGCTGACACTTTCGCCCTTGGACGCCGAGCTGCTGCTTGCCGAGGCGAAACCGATCACATTACCGCCCAGTTCCAACATCGCCGATTCGAAACTCAGTCTCGTCCGGGTACTCGGTTCATAGAATAACGTAGCGATTTTTTTATGGGCGCATTCCTCGTAATACTTCTCCGGATGCGCAACCATGTCGTCTGCCAGGTCCAGAATCTCGCCAACTTCTTCCTGGGTCAGGTCCGTAATGTTGATTAGATCTCTCTTAGCCATGAAATGATTCCCTCTCCTTCATCTGCCTGAATGTAACCTTCTTCTACCGCTGTGTCAATCATGGTCTCCACGCTGCACAGGCTGTATTTCTCCACATTCGCTTCCGCAAACTTCTCGTCTGCCTTTTTGGTGTTGTAGGTAAAAATACTGATTACGCCAAGGACATCTGCTCCGGCTTCTCTCAGAGCTTCTACGACCTCGATGGAGGAACCGCCGGTGGAAATCAGGTCTTCAATAACGACCACCTTATCTCCCTTTTCCAGCTTTCCTTCAATTCTATTGTTCCGGCCATGGGTTTTTGCGCTGCCGCGAACATAACCCATCGGCATATCCAGAATATGTGCGGCGATTGCAGCGTGTGCAATTCCGGCGGTGCTGGTTCCCATCAGCTTCTCGCATTCCGGATATTTTTCTTTTACCACTCTGGCCATCTCATTCTCTACGGTGTTCCGAACTTCCGGATCCGTCAGAATCAGACGGTTGTCGCAGTAGATCGGGCTCTTGATTCCGCTGGCCCAAGTGAAGGGTTCGTTCGGTCTCAGAAAAACAGCCTGAATCTTCAACAGACCTTTTGCAATTTCTTTACTCATCTCCCATGTCCTCCTTACATCTCGCATATGCAGCGACCGGGTCGGCTGCCTTTGTAATACTTCTTCCAATAACCAAATAGTCCGATCCCAAAGCTTTGGCCTTTGCCGGCGTTGCCACACGGCTCTGGTCTCCCTTGGCATCTCCTGCCAGACGAATTCCCGGTGTAATCGTCCGGAAATCGGAAGCCACCCGTTCATGAATCATCGGGGATTCCCAGGCGGAGCAAACCACTCCGTCCAGACCGGCTTTCCGAGCATTTTCTGCATAATGAACAACCACGTCTTCCATCTCACCGTTCACCAGAAGTTCCTGATGCATCATCTCCTCATCGGTGGAGGTGAGCTGAGTTACGGCAATCAGCATCGGAATCTCCGAGCCGCCCCGCTCCTGAACGCCTTCCATCAGACCTTCTTTCGCGGCCTGCATCATCTTGATGCCGCCGGCGGCGTGAACGTTGGTCATATCCACACCCAGTCTCGCCAGTACTTTCATGGCGCTTTTCACGGTGTTCGGAATATCATGAAGCTTCAGGTCCAGGAAAATCCGATGGCCCCGCTTCTTGATTTCTTCAATGATGGACGGACCTTCGCTGTAATACAGCTCCATGCCCACCTTTACAAATACCGGCTCTTGGAACCGATCCAAGAATTCCAGTGCTTTCTGTCCTGTTGGAAAATCCAACGCAATCATAATTGTTGGTGTCATCTCTATACTACTCCTCTGATTTCTTCCAGGTTACGGATTCCCAGTTCCTTCATTCTCTTCGGCAGCGCATCGATGGTCTTCTGGCACGTCCACGGATCCACCAGATTGGCGGAACCGATTTCGATGCCCGTCGCACCCGCCATAATCATTTCCAGCACATCGTCGGCACAGGAAATTCCGCCGATTCCGATAATCGGTAATTTGCATGCGTGGTACACTTCGTTCACCATGCGCATCGCAATCGGGCGAATCGCCGGACCGGACAGGCCGGCATACGTCTTGGACGTAATGGTCTTCCGAGTCTTCAAGTCAATCCGCATCGCCTTGAAGTTATTAATCAAGCTGATGCCGTCGGCACCGCCGCTTTCGCACGCCTTCGCAATCTCGGTGATGTCCAGCACATTCGGAGTCAGCTTCATAAAAATAGGTTTTTTTGTCACGTCCCGAACCGCCCGGGTAATCTCTTCCGACAGCTTCGGATTCGAACCGAAGGCGGAACCGCCGTGATCCACATTCGGGCAGCTGATATTGATCTCCAGAATCTCCACCTGCTCTTCCCGGTCCACCTGCGCGGCAACCTCCCGGTACTCATCCACGCTGAAACCGCTGATATTCGCAACAATCGGTCCCCGGTAAATCTTCCGAAGCTCCGGCAGATCCACTTCCCGGAAATGCTCTAATCCCGGATTCTGAAGGCCGATGGAATTCAGCATTCCGCTGGTGCATTCCGCAATTCGCGGCAGCTCGTTTCCGTAGCGCGGTTCCTTCGTAATACTTTTGGTTACCAGGGCACCCAGCTTATTCAGGTCAAAGACATCCTTGTATTCCTGACCGTAGCCAAATGTTCCGCTGGCCGGCATCACCGGATTCTGCAGCCGAACACCGGCGAGTTCTATGCTCATATCTACAGGGTTTCCCATAGCAGCACCTCCTTATCAAATACCGGACCTTCCTTGCACACCCGCTGGGATCCTACTTTTGTCTGAATCGAACAGCCCATGCAAGCGCCGAAGCCGCAGCCCATGCGCGCTTCCAAGCTGAACTGGCCCTTCCGAACCTTTCCGTCCAGCGCCTGAAGCATCTTCAGCGGTCCGCAGGCACAGGCGTAATCCAAAGTGTCGAAGGCATCGGTGACGAAGCCCTTCTGTCCGTAAGAGCCATCCGCCGTCATCACCGTAATGTCGTCCGTAAAATTCTTAAATTCATCTACCAGGAAAATTTCGTTGGCCGTATTAAAACCAAGGATCACCCGACATTTTTTTCCGGCAATGACCAGGCTCTTGGCCAGTCCCAGCATCGGCGGAATTCCGATGCCGCCGCCAATCAAAGTGCATCCGTCCGGAATGGCGTCCACATCGTAACCGTTTCCCAGACCGGTGAGAGAGGAAATCTTCTCTCCCGGTTCCATCCGGCTCAACTTCTTCGTTCCGTCTCCAACCACCTTATAAATCAGAACGTAGCGATCGCTGTCGTAGGAGCTGACCGAAATCGGTCTCCGCAGGAATTTTTCCGGAACCTCCAGCATGGCAAACTGCCCCGGAGCCGTGAACGCGCACTCCGGCGTCTCCAGCGTCATTTTATAGATGCCGTCCGCCAGCATCTGATTCTCCAAAATCGTGCTTTTATCTCTCTTCATATTCTATACCTCGTAGACAATCTTTCCGTTCCGGAAGGTCATCTGTGTCTTCCCGTATACCGTCCAGCCGTCAAACGGTGTGCACTTGCCCATGGACAAGAACCGACTGCTGTCCAGAACGTACGGGTTCTCCAGATCCATCACTGCGTAACCGTCGCCCATCGGAAGTCCGAAGCGTTTCCGCGGTGCGATTGTCATCATTTCCACCAGACGCTCCAAAGTCATCACGCCCGGACGCACCAGTCCGGTGTACAGAACCGGGAACGCGCATTCCAATCCGGTGATTCCGTTCAGGCTCTTTTCAAAACCCTTGGACTTCTCTTCCGCGCTGTGGGGTGCGTGATCCGTCGCAATCATGTCCACCGTGCCGTCCAGCGCACCTTCAATCATGGCTTTCCGGTCTTCCGGATCCTTGATTGGCGGGTTCATCTTGAAACGGCCGCCGGCCTCCGGATTCTCCGCAATGCCCTTTCGTACATCTTCGGTATCCAGCACCAGATAGTGGGGAGCGGTTTCGCAGGTGACGTTCACGCCGCTTTTCTTCGCATCCCGAATCACTTCCACGCTTTCCTTGCAGGAAATATGGCATACGTGGTATCCGCAACCGGTTTCATCCGCCAGCTTCAGATCTCGCTCAATCTGCCGCCATTCGCTTTCCCGCACTTTACCTTCCCGAAGAAGGGATTCGTCTTCGCAATGTGCCACAATCAGCTTGTTCAGGCTCTTTGCCACGTTCATGGCCTCCCGCATCAAGCCGTCATCCTGCACGCCCTTGCCGTCATCGGAAAAGGCCAGCACGTGATTCGCCATACCTTCCATATCCGAAAGAGTTCCGGTACCGGACTGATCCTTGGTAATGGTACCGTATGGGATTACTTGAATCACCGCATCCCGATCGATGATTTCCTGCTGCACCCGGAGAGAGTCCATATCGCAAGGTACCGGCTTCAGGTTCGGCATGGTGCCCACCACCGTGTATCCGCCTCTGGCTCCGGCCAGGCTTCCCTGCCGGATGGTCTCCTTGTATCCGAATCCCGGTTCTCTGAAATGGACATGCACATCACAGAAAGATGGCAAAATAAAAGAGTTATCGAGTTCGATAACTCTCTTTTCGTCACAATCATTCATATTGGTAACATCGCTAATTTCAAAAGAACCGTTATCCGTCAGTGCTCCGTCTTTATACAGTTTTCCGCCTCTGAGTACTGTCTTCATGTTCCCTCCTTAATATAAACCTAGTAGATTATAGCACTTTTTCTTCTTCTTGTGTAGAAGTAAAATCAGGTTCTGTCAGGTTTTTTTCAGGTTCCGGCGTTTCCGGAATCTCCACCGATTCGTCCGGCGTTTCCGGCGTTGCAACCCGCTCCGTCTCCGGGGCTGCCGGCTTCACTGCGTTTTGCAAATTCTGCAGGATTTCCATTCTCGAATCATCGGCTTCCGTCGGCGCTTGCGTCACAGTTTCCTCCGGAGCGTGAACCGGTTCCTGTGCCGCTTCCGAGGTGTCTCCGCCACTGGGATCATCTTCCGTAAAGTCCACAAACGTCTTCTGCGGAACCGACGGCTTCTCATCAATTACATACGTATCCAGAATTTTGTCGTGCCAACCGCGGTTGTATTTATCAATCAGAATCCAAATGTAACCCAGCCACAGGACCGACGATGATGCCTTTTTTACGATAATCTCCCGCAAAAGCATTTTCGCAAATCCAACGGGACGACCGGTTCGGGCATCCACTACTCTCAAGCCCAGAATAGCCTTGCCTATCGTCTGGGAACGGGAGAAGAAATACAGTTCTGCGCCCAAGAAAATCAGCATCAAAGTCATAACTATGGATGGGTACGATACCCCGCCCGTCACGTAAGGCTGATTGCTGTAATAGGATCCGTATTCGGAGAGGCTGTTCATGGCATCCTGAATCAGACTCATTATGCCGCTGACAACCTGTCCAAAGAATATAATGGTGATGAAAGCCACCGGCACCGAATCAATCAGTCCGGCCCCAAATCTCTTTCCTCTCGTTGCCAATTTCATTACGCGTTTCTGTGACATATCAATTTACCTCGTTTTCTCTAAGCTCCCAAACATTGCCACACATTTCTAAGTATTTTAACACAGTCCGCCGGCGACAATGTGAATCCTATCTAAAAAACAAAAGCCTGCAGCCGATATCATCCCGACTGCAGGTCTTTATCTAATCATTAATTACTCTTCGTGCGGCTTGAAATCCTTGATTTCCTCCGGAAGTTCCAGACCCTTTCTGGTGTAGTAATCAACCAGTGCGGCTTTGATTGCTTCTTCTGCCAGTACGGAGCAGTGAATCTTTCTTGCAGGAAGTCCATCCAACGCTTCCACTACAGCCTTGTTGGACAGCTCCAGCGCTTCCTGAACGGTTTTGCCCTTGATCAGCTCGGTAGCCATGGAGCTGGTGGCGATGGCGGAACCGCATCCGAAGGTCTTGAACTTGCAATCCACGATAACGTCGTTCTCAATCTTGAGGTACATCTTCATGATGTCGCCACAGACCGGGTTTCCAACTTCACCGACGCCGTCTGCATCTTCGATTTCACCAACGTTTCTCGGATTTTTGAAATGATCCATTACCTTTTCGCTATATAACATGTTCTCTTTCTCCCTTCTCTAACTCTTCCCAAAATGGGGACATCTTTCTGTAAAGCGCCACAATCTCGTGCACTTTCTCGATGATGTAATCTACTTCTTCTTCTGTATTCTCTTCATTCAGGCTGAAACGCAGGGAACCGTGAGCCGCCTCTACCGGAACGCCCATTCCCATCAGCACGTGGCTCGGATCCAAGGACTCACTGGTACATGCGGATCCGGAGGAACAGCGAATGCCTTCCTCATCCAGCGCCAGAAGCAGGGATTCGCCCTCTACACCTTCGAACGAATAGTTTACATTACCCGGCAGTCTCTTCACCGGATCTCCGTTCAGCTTGGAATGCGGAATATCGCTCAAGCCCTGAATCAGACGATCCCGAAGCGCTGCGGTCTTCTTTGCGTTCGCTTCCATGTTGGCAACGCCCTCTTCCAGAGCTGCTGCCAGAGCGGCATCCCCCGGAACGTTGCATGTGCCGGCTCTCTTTCCTCTCTCCTGAGCACCGCCTTCAATCACGTTTACCAGACGGATTCCGTTGCGGGCATACAGAACGCCCACGCCCTTCGGTCCGTGGAACTTGTGTGCCGACATGGACAGCATATCGATGTTCATTGCCTGTACATCAATCGGCAGGTGAGCCGCTGCCTGAACCGCATCGGTGTGGAACAGAACGCCCTTTTCCTTGCAGATGGCACCGATTTCCGGAATCGGCTGAATGGCACCCATCTCATTATTGGCGAACATGATGGATACCAGCGCGGTATCTTCGCGAATGGCATCCCGCACCTTATTCACATCTACAATGCCGTTGCTCTCCGGAGCCAGCAGTGTGACTTCAAAGCCTTCCTTCTCCAGCTTCTTCAAAGTATGGAGAATCGCATGGTGCTCGATATTCAAGGATACCAGATGCTTCTTACCCTTGTCCTTCAGCACTCTGGCTGCAGACAGAAGCGCCTGATTATCCGCTTCGCTTCCGCCGGAAGTGAAATAAATTTCATTCGGATTTGCCGCATTGATGGCCTTTGCCACCTTCTCTCTGGACTCCGCCAGCTTCTCTGCGGTAATCTGACCCTCTGTATGGAGGCTGTTCGGGTTGCTGTTGTAATTCTTCAAGCAATCTACCAACGTGTTCATCGCAGTTTCACTGATATAAGTGGTCGCTGCATTATCTGCATATACTCTCATAGAACCCTCCCTCTATAAAATATAGTGTGTGTATTCTTTGTATGTCGAATTAAAAGTATCATATAATCCCTATTAAGTCAATAGGAATTAATGAATCCTCACCTATTTTTTAATATCCAGAATCTTCTCTCGGTTTCCGTCCAGCAGATCCTGCAAGGTGATGTTCTCCAGGTAGTTGGAAATCAGCCGGTCCAGTCCGATCCATAGAGGAAGCGTAATGCAGCCCTCCGAATTGGCACAATCCACTTCGCTGTTCTTCACGCAGTCCACCGGCGCCAGGTTTCCCTCGGTCAACTGAAGGATCTCGTTGATGCTGTACTCCGAAGGTTCTTTTTTCAGCCGATAGCCGCCGTTCTTCCCCCGACAGCTCTTCAGCAGACCGCCCTTGTTCATCATGGCCACCACGATTTCCAGATATTTCAGGGACAATTTCTGCCGCTCCGCCACCTCAGACAGAGAAACGAAACCATCCTCCTGATGTTTTGCCAGGTCCGTCAGCACTACCAGCGCGTATCGGCCCTTTGTCGAAACCATCATCTGCCCATCCTCCTTTCAAACTTACTTAATTAAAATACCACCTGTTCACTAGGAAATCAAGTAATTCCTACTAATTCGATAGAATTTAATTTTTTCGTTAAATATGGTACAATCCCGGTAAGGAGAAATACCATGAATTACGATTACAATCAGCTTTTTGCAAAAGAATACTCCGGCTACTCCCGCATCCGACACGGTGCGGAGGAAGCCTTTCGCGCACTGGAGGGATGCCGCCTCACCGCTTGGCGATCCGATGCTTCTCTGGGAATCCATGCGCTGGAATTCGGAACCAAATCCCTTCTCATCTGGTACAAGGATTCCGATCACTGTAAAATCAGAATCGGTCCGGCTGCCTCGTCCGGCGAACCCTCGTGGCTTTCGTCTTTCGATGGGCTGACGGATTGCACCGGAATGGAACTCCACGATTTCTATGTGCTGATGGGAGAAGAGCCCATGCTCTGCCTGTCTTTTTCCGATGCCTTCTTCCACCCGGAAAACCGGATGCTGCGGCAATACATCATTTCATCGGAAGCCGGAGGCTATGAAATTCAGTCCACCGCCGTTCCGGATGAATCCCCCTTCCGCCGAATTTCTACGGAACGGGTTCCCACCACCCGGCACTTCCGCAAAGTAATTCGAAATGAGGAAACCGAGGAGCAGTTCGTTTCCCTGTCAGACGAGGACGGCGGCACCCTCATTCCGCCTATCTATAACGACATCGAACTGTTTTCAACGGAGAAGGAAATCTACCGAACCAGTATTCGAAAGGTAATCCCCGGGGGAACGGATTATGACCTTTTCGGGTTGTGCGACGAAAGGGGAAAGGAAATCATTCCCTGCATCTACCCGGACCTCTATTACATGGCCAACGGATTCGTGTTGGTAATGGATTACCGCCATAAGTGGTGGGTACTGAACGAGAAGAACGAAGCCCTCTTCGGCCCTCACAATCAGGGCGTGGATATTTACAGCCGAAACCGGAAGTACCTTTATTACATCGAATACAACAACGATGCCCAATGCGAGGCATTGGGCATCTACAGCGTGGAACTCCGCACCGAATTAACGGATGCGGATTATATCCGTATTCAATATTTGGGAGACGATACCTTCCGGGCACAGAAAATATTCGGTCCCGGTGACGTTCGCACCGTCCTTATGGATCCTTACGGAAAAATCATTCCGGAATCACTATAGCTCATACATGTGATACATGTGAGCGTACAGTCCGTCCTTCGCCATCAGCTCATCGTGGCTTCCCTCTTCCTGAATGCCGTTCTCCGTCAGAACGATGATTCGGTCCGCATTTTTGATGGTGGTCAGACGGTGTGCGATGGTCAGCGTGGTTCTGCCCTTGGCAAGTTCTGCCAGAGAAGACTGCACCAGACGCTCGCTTTCGTTGTCCAATGCCGAAGTGGCCTCATCCAGAATCAGAATCGGCGGATTCTTCAGGAATACTCGAGCGATACTGATTCGCTGCTTCTGGCCGCCGGAAAGCTTCGTTCCCCGCTCTCCAACATAGGTGTCGTATCCCTCCGGCATTTCCCGGATGAAATCATCGGCACCGGCTAGTTTTGCCGCCGCAATAATTTCCTCCCGAGTGGCACCGGGACGGCCGTACTCGATATTTCCCGCAATGGTGTCGGAGAACAGGTATACGTCCTGCTGTACCATTCCAATCTGGGAACGGAGAGACTGAATCTTCGCCTTTCGAATATCTACTCCATCCACGGAAATGCTTCCGGATGTAACATCGTAAAAACGCGGAATCAAATTGCAGAAGGTGGTTTTTCCCGCACCGGAAGGTCCTACCAGTGCGATGTTCTCTCCTGCACGGATATGCAGGTTGATGCGATTCAAGATCTCCTCGCTGTCGTTGTAGCGGAAGGATACATCCTTGAAATCCACCTCGCCCTTCAGCGGTCCCAGTGTTACCGCATCCGGCGCATCATCCACTTCTACCGGTTCGTCCATCACTTCCACGAATCGCTCAATTCCGGTAATGCCCCGCTGGAACTGTTCTGTGAATTCCACAATCCGGCGGATGGCTTCCAGCAGCATGTTAACATAGAGAAGATATGCGATGAAATCGCCGGCGGTGATGGCACCTTTGATCAAAGAAATGGAACCCAGCAGCACGATCATCACGTACATCAGCCCGTCAAACATCCGGGTCACGCTGCGGAATCCCGCCATGCTCTTGTATCCGATGCGCTTTGCATCTAGAAACTTGACATTTCCTTCACTGAACTTTTCTTTTTCAATATCCTCGTTGGCAAAGGATTTGGCCACCCGGATTCCCAGCAGGCTGTCCTCCACATGAGAGTTTACTTCACCCAGCTGGCTCCGCTGCAGCTTGAAGGCGGAACGCATCTTGGTCCGATACTTCATGGCGAAGTAGATCATCAGCGGAATCATGGCGAAAAGCACCAATGTCAGCGGCACATTCACCCGGATCAGTATGATGAACGAAATGATGATTTTAACCGCCGCGATGAAATACTCTTCCGGACAGTGGTGGGCAAATTCCGCAATGTCGAACAGGTCCGTGGTGATTCTGGAAACCAGCTGACCGATTTTGTTCTCACTGTAGTAGGAGTAGGACAGTTCCTGGAAGTGGCGGAACAGGTCCCGCCGCATGTCCGTCTCGATCAGCGCGCCCATCACGTGGCCCGTGTTCTGCATGTAGTAGTTGGACAGCACGTCCACCCCGCGAAGTACCAGATAAAGCGCAGACAGGCGCACCACCATGTTGATGGTGAGGTCGGCCGGATGGTAGGATACCGTGTTGGTGATAAACCGGATGATGACCGGCAGCACCAGGTCGCAAACGCTGGTGAAGGCGGCACAAATCAGGTCAAAAATAAAAATCTTTTTATAAGAGCTGAAGTATGGCATGAACCGCTTCAGCAAATACCCGGTGGGCAGTGTATGGTTCTTCATATTCTTCCTCCTTATTTATATTGTAATAAGTTATTTTACCTAATCGTTTTGAAAGTTGCAAGAATTATCTGTTCAACTCTGTTTTTTTCATGGAGATAATGTATAATTGTCATATTTAAGGATTGTATTTGGAGTGTAATTGGGAAAGGAAGAGAGTCATGAAACCGAATAGCTTGATTCCATCGAAATATCGTCATTTCATCGAGCAGAACGCCTGGATGGTCGGCGGCAATATTCTCTTTGCCATCGGCGTCAATATGATTGTCACCCCGCTAGGACTGTACAACGGGGGTTTTATGGGACTGGCGCAGCTGCTGCGCCTCCTCTGCGTCAACGTGCTGCACATTCCGGTGCCGGCCGGCTTTGACCTGGTGGGCGTGATTTATTTTCTGGAGAACGTGCCGCTGTTCTTCGTCGCTTATAAGGTGGTGGGAAAAGAATTCTGCTTCAAATCCCTGGTGTCCATCGGCATTGCCTCTCTGGCGCTGGCATTGGTTCCCGTGCCGGCCACACCGATCATGCACGATACCCTGGCGGCCTGCTTTGTGGGCGGCGTCATCGCCGGAAGCGGTGCCGGAATGGTAATGCGCGGAGGTTCCTCCGGCGGCGGGCAGGATATCATCGGCGTGTGCATGGCCATTCGCCATCCCAATGCCAAAGTCGGAATTATCAGCATCATCATGAATGTTTTTATCTACGGTGTCTGCCTCTTCATCTTTAATGTGGAAGTGGTCATCTATTCCCTGATCTACACCACGATTCTGGCGGTGTTCCTGGACCGGATGTTCATCCAGAACATCAACGTGCAGGTGATGATTTTCACCAAGAACCCGGGAATCTCCGACGTAATTCTCACCGAGATGGAGCGCGGCGTTACCGACTGGACCGGCCGAGGTGCCTACACGAAAGAGGATTCCTACATCCTGGTGACCATGATTTCCAAGTACGAAATCGAGCGGCTGCTGAGCCTGGTGCGCGGCATCGACCCCCACGCTTTCGTCATCGTGACGGAAGGCACCAAAGTGTACGGGAATTTCCAGAAAAAGCTGACGGATTAATTCTTCGGCAACAGCTTCGGCGCGGGAAAATCTGGCTCCTGTTGGCGCGGATCGACGGTGAAACAAGGCCTTGCGGGAAGGCCCACGCCAACACGAGCGGCGCCGGAACGGGAAAATCTGGCTCCTGTTGGCGCGGATCGACGGTGAAACAAGGCCTTGCGGGAAGGCCCACGCCAACACGAGCGGCGCCGGAACGGGAAAATCTGGCTCCTGTTGGCGCGGATCGACGGTGAAACAAGGCCTTGCGGG
>OLOB01001314.1_pt1 | contig 16684 bp, 16 predicted proteins | sample 1671911 | NCBI WGS metagenome assembly OLOB01 (sample SAMEA3136625, study PRJEB25190) | human gut metagenome | biome: human gut; feature: human-associated habitat; material: faeces | place: Austria | collected 2013
GCTGTTGATCTTCTGTTCCAGCGCCGAAGGTTCTCCCCAATCCTCTTCCGGGAAGTTCTCTTCCAGAATATCCGCCGATTCCATCAGGGTACCCATTCCCGTAAACAGGGAATCCGCGAAGGAAATTATGCCTCGGAGAATCGGAATTTTCCGAAGCTTTCCCGCCGGTTTCAGCTTCTTTGTCCGCAGATAGATTTCATCTCCGGGAAGCCGCATGGCAATCGCCGTGCGATCTGCCCCCCGCATCATAACGCCTTCCATAATCGCCTGCCCTCCGATGGATGTGGGGCAGGCTTCTTTAATGAATATCTTCTTGTAGTCCAATTGTTATGCTTCTCTTTCCATTTTCTTGAAGAATTTAGCGGTACAGTTTCCGGGTAATCAGCTCCACAAAGTCGTGATTGTTCTTCGTGTGAGTCATATCGTCTATGATATCTTCCGTAATCTCCGCCACACTGCCGTTGGACATCTCTCGGCGAATCATATACATGGCGGTGAATTCTTCCGGTGTCAGCAGCAGATCCTCTCGCCGTGTTCCGGATTTATACAGGTCGATGGCCGGGAAAATTCTTCGTTCACTCAGCTTTCGATCCAGGTGAAGTTCCATGTTGCCGGTGCCCTTGAACTCCTCGTAGATAACATCGTCCATTCGGCTTCCCGTTTCCACCAGTGCGGTCGCTAGGATGGTGATGCTTCCGCCCTCTTTAATGTTTCGAGCCGCACCGAAAAATTTCTTCGGCGGATGCAGCGCTCCCGGATCCAGTCCGCCGGAAAGCGTCCTTCCGGAGGACGGTACTTCCATGTTATAAGCTCTTGCCAACCGGGTGATGCTGTCCAACAGAATCACCACATCCTGACCTTCCTCCGCCAAGCGTTTCGCTCTCTGGATAACCATCTCCGCCACCTTAATGTGATGGGCCGGCAGCTCGTCGAAGGTGGAATAGATAACCTCGGAACGTTCCAGAGATTCCTTCATATCCGTTACTTCCTCCGGTCGTTCATCCACCAGAAGCACAATCTGCTCCATCTTCGGATATTTCTTTTCGATGGTCTGGGCAATCTTCTTCAGGAGCACGGTTTTTCCCGCCTTTGGCTGGGCCACAATCAGTGCTCTCTGCCCTTTTCCGATTGGTGCCACCAGATCGATAATCCGGGTGGAAATCTCGATACTGGAATCCTCCAGTGAAATCCGCTCGTTCGGGAATATCGGTGTCAGCTGATCGAAGTGTGGACGCCGCCTGGTGTTCACCGGACGATTTCCGTTTACCGTCAGCACGTACAGCAGGGCGCCGTTTCTCTCCCCTTCGTTCGGCAGGCGGGTAATTCCCCGAATCTTATCTCCGGTCCGAAGGCCGAAGCGCCGAATTTGGGTAGGCGACACGTAGATGTCCTTTTCCGAGGACAGGAAATTGTTGAAACGAAGGAAGCCGAAGCCTCCTTCTGCAATTTCCAGAATTCCCTCCATCTCCGGGCGTTCTTCCGGACTGTAGGTTCTCTCCCCCGCATCATGACTTTCGCTTTTCTCTGCGGATGTCTCCTGCGTAATTTCTTTTTCTTCCGTATTGTTTTCTTTCATGATAATCCTTTTATTAAAAACTATAACTCTTCCTGGGAGGTGATGGTGGACAGAATGGTGTCGTCCTTCTTGTCCGTCTGGCTCACTTCCAGCTTATCCACATCTTCCGGATCGATCTTCTCCTGAAGACCCAGCAGGGTCGGGCTCAAATAGATGGTGCTCAACGTCTCGCCATCCATACTGATCTTGCTTCGCTCCGTGAAGTTCTTTCCTTTGATGTAATAATCGTCGCCTATTTTTACAATCTTTTCGATCTCGATATCCTTGTATCCCATGCGCATCTTGGTCTGCTTGTACGGATTCTTTCCGCCGAAGACGTAATCCTTTCCGTACAGCATGTCGTACGCCAGCGCTTTCTGATCGCTCAAATAGCTGGACGACTTCTGAGAATTGCTCTGCTGATAATCGAAGAGCACGCCCCGGCGAGACAGACCCGCATCTTTAAGGAGCTGGGCCCCGGCCTGATACGAGTAGAGCTTTCGATCCTTCTCCGAAAGTCCGATATTATCCCAGATTACATACCGGGTTTGATACAGGTTGCCGTCTGCATAATCCGCGCTCTTCACATCCAATGCCGGAATGTGGTCGCCGTAGATCAGCACGATGGTCGGTTCGCCGCTTTTCCGGATTTTGTTCAGAAGATCTCCGATAAAAGTATCCATCTGATGCGTTTCGTTTACGTAATATTCGTACTTCCATTTGGTTTCTTCGTTGTCCGCCGTTACCGTGGTATACGGATCCTTAAATACCTGCTCCGTCGGGTAACTGCCGTGTCCCTGCACGGAAATGATGTGCATAAAAGAAGGATTTTTCGTATTGGTCAGGATGTCCATGATGTCCCCGGTCATGGTTTTATCCTGTGCCCATCCGGTCGGCGTCAGTTCGATGTTGTTCATGTATTCCGCCGAGGTGAAGCTGTCAAAACCCAGGTTCGCATATACTTCGTTTCGGTTGTAGAACAGCGCCCGGTGATCGTGCATCGCATAGGTGGAGTATCCATTGTTCTTCAACACGTAGGCCATGCTTTCCAGAGTTTTCTCTCGGAGCTTCCCCTTATACGGATATTCTCCCGGACCAAAGAACTTCGCACTGATTCCCGTCAGCACCTCGAACTCCGTATTTGCGGTACCTGCACCGCAGGCCGGCACTTCAAACCAACCGGAAGTATAGTCTTTCATTATTTTTGTGAAATTCGGTGTCGGATCGTTGGACACCTTAATATTGTGGAAATCCTGGGCATAGGCGAAGGACTCCATCTGAAGCACGATGATGTTCGGCTTGGTGTTATCCGCCTCCTTCTTCGTCGGCGTAGTATCCGTTCCGTTCTTCGTCTTTTTCAAAATCTTCTGAATGGAACTCTTGGAATAATCCGCCGGCTTGGAAATGCCTTTGTTGATGGACGTGTTGATAAAGCAATACGGGAATCCGTAGTCAGTGTACGCATAGTTCAAGTTACCGAAGAAGGTGGACAGCGTGCCCAGCCGGATTAGGCCAACGGTACTTCCCATCGCAGCGGCCACGGAAATCAGAACCACTGCGAAACTTCTTTTGTAGTTCACATTGTCCCACCGGTAGCTGCTGATGTAATACAATACGATAATAGCGCCGCCGATGATCAGCGCTGCGGCACCGAGAACAATCTGCAATTTCGAATAGTAGGTAGTGAGCAGTGTCAGCCCGTCGCCCAGATTCTGCAAGTCGTACAGGGTAAAAGGAGTCATTCGCTTAATCAGAATGCATCCGTTCACTGTTCCCAAGGTGCCCCATACAATCATGATGAGGAGCGTGACGAACCCACGCTTCCGGAACAGAAGCGTCAGCGTCAGCGTGGCAAAAATAATCAACCAGTTGTACAGGAACACCACCGGCTGCTTCCAAAGCATCATCACGCCGTTGAAAATTCCGTCGGTGGCTCTGGCGAAAGTCTCGATGTACAGGTACATCAGAAAGGACATCGCCGCCAACCGAAGGATGTAGCGCTTCTCATGGAGATCCGCATCGTGGAATCTCGGCTTTTTCTTCGGAAATTTCTCCCGGAACTTTTTCTGAATCTTTTCCTTCACCGAAATCAGCTTGGAAAGAATCTTTCCCGGATTCTTTTTTTCTTTACGATTTTTCTTGAACAATTTTTTCTTAATCAACTATCTCTGCCTCCAAATTGCATCGGATAATTCGGAAAATTCCTCCATGGTCAGACTCTCCGCCCGGCGCTTTGAATCAATTCCGCATTCCTTCAGTGCCTGCTGAATTTCGTCCTTCCCAAAATGATAGGATGCATCCAACGAATTCAATGCCGCCAAAGAATTTAACAGTGTTTTTCGGCGCATCATGAAACCTGCTTTGATGCACTGAAAAAAGAATTTTTCGCTGACCGGAGTGACCGGCGGTTCCTTCCGAAAGTTCAAGCGCAGAACGGCGGAATCCACTTTCGGTGCCGGGTCGAAACAGTTCCGATCGGCGTCACAAATTTTATCTACGGTACACCGATATTGAACGCCATAGGTGATGGCACCGGTGTTCTTGGTTCCCGGTTCTGCAATCAATCGATCTGCCACTTCCTTCTGCATCATGATGGTGATGTTCTCAAATGAAATTCCGGATTCCAGCAGCTTCATGATAATCGGAGTGGTAATGTAGTACGGCAGGTTTCCCACCACCTGTACCTTGGAGACATTGAACTTCTCCTTTCCGCTCCGAACCAGTTCCTCCAGGTCGATTTCCAGAATGTCCCCGTGAACGATTTCCACCCGGTCGTTCAATGCAAATCGGGTTCTCAAATACGGAATCAATCGGTCATCCAGTTCTACTGCAATCAGCGCGCCGGCATAATTCATCAATTCGTCGGTCAGCACGCCTTGGCCCGGTCCGATTTCGATAACCAGGGTATCCTCATCTGCCAGACTTCCAATGGCGATGTCCTCTACCACTCCGTGGTCCGTCAGAAAATTCTGTCCCAGCTTCTTGGAATGATGAAATCCTGTACTTTTCTTCTTACTCTTACTCAACTCTGCCCTCTTTATTCAGCGCTTCCAACAGCGCAGCTCGGTCAATACCGAAAGTATTGACCTTCTTCAGAAATGTCTTGCTGTTTCCATAGCCGATTCCGAGAACCGCTGCCGCCTTCTCCCGGCGAGCGGCGGAACCTTCACAACCCGATAAACCCAGCTGCTCCAATTCCTCCATGGTAATCGGATCCGCGGGTTCCTTCGCCGTTCCGGAATGCACCTTCAGCAGGGCCCGGATGATGGCTTCCGGGGAGGCGTTTTCCACCCCGATGTCACCGTCTCGAGTTGCTTCCTCCAGTGGCAGATAAGCCTGCTTCGCTTCCGGAAAACGGGCGGTAATCTTCCGCCGAATCTCCTCGCCGGAGAAATCCGGATCCGTAAATACGATAATCCCCTTCTCCCGATACGCCTTCTCCATCAGCGTCCAGGTTTCTTGCCGAATCCCGAACCCATGGGTTTTTATAATCAATGCATCCACTGCTTTCAGCAGAGCAATCTCATCGTCTCTTCCTTCTACTACTATGGCTTCGTCTATCGCTATCTTCTTCATTCTATTCCTTATCTTCATCCGGGAAGGTAAAAATAATCTCACCGGGATTCACCAGCCGAAGCTGTTCCCGGGCTCTCTTCTCAATATATTCCCGGCTATTCACATTTTTCAATTCTTTTTTTAAGTCATCCCGCTTTTCCGAAAGCTTCAAGTTCTGTTCCTTTAATCGCTTATTCTCGGACTGAAGCCTAGTGATGTTCCGTACAGAAGCAAACAGGCCGATTGCAATAACAATCACCAGAACCAAAACCACTTTGTTCGGTTTCCGTCGCCGCTTCTTTCCGGAGGCCATCGCTTTACGACGATTGGCCCGCTTCTGCGCTTTCTTCTGTTTCTTTCGGGCAGCCACCCGATCCTTTCGCGTCCGATTCAATTCTTCCACGGAAGGGTCGAGGAACTCCTCGTATGGATTTCTTTCCATTCAGAAAACACCTCTCTACTCGTTATTCAGCTGATTTCCCTTATTGCTGCCGTACAGATACGGGTATGGATCCACGTATCCACCGCCGTGTGGATGGATCTCGAAGTGCAGGTGCGGTCCGGTACTGTTTCCGGTATTTCCTACCAGTGCAATCTTCTGACCTTGGGCAACCTTATCGCCCACTTTACACTTCACGGCACTGCAGTGTCCGTATCGGGTGAAGGTGCCATTATTGTGAGTCACCTCTACGCACAATCCGTAGCCCGCAAAGTAGCTTGCCCGGGTGACGGTTCCTCCATCGGAAGCGTAGATTGGCGTTCCGATCGGCATACCGAAGTCCAGTCCGCCGTGGATTCTTCCCCATCTGGATCCGAAGTAGGAAGTAATGACCTCATTCTTCACCGGAATAATATAATGCCCGGTCGGATACCACTTCGGCTTGTCGTTGGTACCCACCAGAACCACCCTGTCCACGGATTTCTTGAGTACTTCCTTATCTCGAATATCTCTCTTTACTTCCTTACCGTTCTGATATACCACGGTACCGGTGATAATCTGTCTTCCGTTCACACCCTTCTGAGTGACTTCTCTGTCTCCCCGGTACATTTCTTTCGTCTTCTTTTCGATGGTCTTGTATTTGATGACCTCTGACATGGTGCCGTCTTCCGTCATCTCTACGGTAATCGGTTCCACCTTTCGGTCGATTTCGATTTTATCTCCCGATTCCGGTGTTCGAATAGTGGCCGTAACGGCAGACAGTGCGGTGGCCACATCTATTTTTTTTCCCTTGCTGACGTTCTTATCACCCTTTTCCGTCGTGTCCGCTTCTTCCTCTTCTCGGTTGAAATCGCTCTGACCGATGACCCGAATTTCTTGACTGTCTGCACTGTAGATTTCCTGCAGCTTCGCGGTATCCTCGTCTTCCATCACGATATGCTGCAAGGACATCTTTCCGCCGTTTTCCAGAATGTCCTCCGCTTCATTTCGAGTCATCACGCTGGTGAGCATGACGTTCACCGGCTTCACCTCTACGTGATGCTTAAATCCGATTTTCTGAAGCTGCATTCCTTTATCCGGCGTCCGGTAGTAATTTACCACGTCATCCAGCACCTTGTCGGCAACGCTCTTGGATTCCACCACAGCCAGCAGGCGGTCTTTTTCATAGATTCCATAACCCACCACGTCAATTTCCGTCATATAGGTGAGCTTGTTCAGCGCCTGGTCGGCGGTATCGATATCCTTCTTGGAGCTGGACACCTTCTTAAAGGTAATATTCTGTCCCACCTTGAAACGAATCTTTGCATCGTTTACCTTGGACAGTTTCTCCCCGGCGATATTCAAAATATTGTACACCTGCTCCTGGTCATCGACGTATCCAAGAATTCTTCCGTTATAGGAATATTGATAGGATGTTTCATGGTCAAAAACAAGAAGCATAAAGCAAATGATGACGATAGTGCCGAAGAATGCGGTAAGCATTCCGGTCGCGTTGTGTTTATAGCGGATCCGGGCGTCATTCATCTCATAAACCAAGCTGTACTTCATGGCAGCGAAAAAACGATCCACGGAAGCCTGAATGCGGTCATGGGTGGAAATCACATCCGCGGCTTCATCCACGATGATTTTTCCCAGAGTGATTTTTCCTTCTTTTGCTGCTTTCTTTGCCGCCTTTTTCTTTCTCTTCTCCGCAGCCTTTGCCTCCGCTTCCGCCGCTTTCTTCGCTTTCGCTTCCGCCTTTTTTCTGGCAGCCACTTCTTTCTTCGCGTTCTTTTCTTCTTTCTTCTTTTCCTTCGAGGATTTTTCTTCCTCCATATTCTCCTCCGGATTCACCGTTTCCGGCATTCGGTTATTCTCATTCATGTTGTCTATCGGTTTTTTTTCAAATTCCATTCATATGCCTCTTCAATCCGCTGTCTCTTGCAGGAGCAAAACTGTCCGTCATCGGTAATCCCGGTATCCCTGCACTTCTCGCACCGATACTTCTTCTCCAGATAGTCTTCCGGATATCCGCTTTGAAGAAGCAATTCCCGCTTCTTCTTTTCCAGTTTATTCCGTTTCTCCATCTGAATCTTTTTCTTTTCTTTTATATTTGATCCGAACTCAAAGGTCATCATGGCCTTATTCAGCTCGCTTTCCAGTTTCAAAATATCGGCCATCTGCGGAATTTTCCGGGCTTCATCCAGATGCTCCTGATACTCCAGCTCGGATTGGTTTCGAATATAATCGTAATAGGCGCCCAGGACTCTCCGACTGACCGTCTTCTGATAGCTGTCCCCTTTTTCGCTGTTGTTTGCGGAAGCCCTTGAGGATTTCTTTGTGTCGATTCCCCCCGCTTCCTTCATCTTGTTTTCCAAAACGCGATTCACATAGCGCAGGGATGGTTCCCGCATTCCGGCGGTGGTCCGACAAGCATCCAGAATTTCGCTCATCTTAAAGCCCCATCTATCCAGCCAGGTATCCATCATCTCCCGGTCGGCCGGACTCGGGGTTCGCTTGAAGCCTACCTCTTGGAAAATTCGGTGGTATTCGGAAGTTCTTTTACTCTCGCTGTCCAGCAGAGCCTTTACTTGAGCGATATCGTGACATCCCTCTTCTGTCCAGCGGATTGCCACCTTAGAAATATAGTCCACGCTGTACTTATCCAGCTCGCTGCAGTATTGAATCGCATAGGAATAGACATCCGGTGTCACCCCGTAAATATTGATGGTATCCCGGATTTTGTTCGCTTCCTGCGTGGAAATCGGCGTTCCTTTCGCCTCCTCCAGATTGGTGTACAATGCCCGGATTTCCAGGTCTTCCAGCCGCGCTACCTCTTCCGCCATGAGTTGTTCCGGCGTCTTGCTGACCGCTGCTTCCGGTGCGTCCTGTGGCGCTGCTTCCGGAGATACCGATGCCGTCTTTGCCGGCTTCGCCTCTTCCATCGGCGTTCCGAATATCTCTTCAATTTGGCTGATAAAATCAATTCGATAGGACCGGGTTTCCGGGTCGTATACCTGCTGCACTGCGCCTTTATCTTCCCAGTACGCCCACGCCTTTTCAATATCCTCCACCGGCATATTCAGCACGTTGGAAGTTACTTTTATATCTTCCGCACCGCCAAAGCCCGCATTCATCAGTCCAAAGAGGTATACCTTCACGTATTCTCCCGGAGCTGCCGGAAGCAGTTCGCTGATGAACAAGTTCTCCACGCTGGTGCTGAACAGCAGCGGATTTCGAGTGTTAATTTTTTTAAATCTTATCTTCGCCATTGTACTCCTGTTATGTGTTGATATTGTAATCCTACAGTATGCTTCTTTCTAAATTTCCGAACTTGGTATACTTTCCAATCCATGCCAGCTCCACGACGCCCGTGGATCCGCTTCTGTGTTTTGCCACGTGAACTTCGCAGGTATTGCTCTGCCGGCTCAGATCCACTTCATCGTCGTCCTCCGCATAGTAATCCTCACGCTTTAGGAAAATGACGATATCCGCATCCTGCTCGATGGATCCGGATTCTCTCAAGTCGGAAAGCTGCGGTTTGTGATTCGGTCTTTTTTCAATGTCTCGAGATAACTGAGACAGCAGAATCACCGCGCAATCCAGTTCCTTCGCCAGAATCTTAATCTGACGGGTGATTGCACTGATTTCGTTCACACGGTCGCCGGACTTGAATCCCTGCTGGCTCATAAGCTGCAGGTAGTCGATGACAATCAGGTCCAGTCCCGCTTCCGCCTTCCGTCGGCGGCATTTATTCTTAATTTCCAATACCGAAATATCTGAGGTATCGTCGATAACGATCTTACAATTTTCGAAGCTGTCCTGAGCTTCGCTGAGGCTCATCCATTCGTCCTGGGTCAGGTTTCCTCTCTTCAGGTGCTCCATCTCTACAGAAGCGGCTGTTGCGAACATACGCTCACCCAGCTGTTCCTTAGACATTTCCATGCTAAATATAATGACGGATGCACCATCCGCTGCCGCATTTCCGGCCAGGTTCAGCGCAAACGCCGTCTTTCCCATACCCGGACGGGCTGCCAGAATGATCAGGTCCGTCTTGTGGAGACCGCCCAGCAACTTATCCAAATCCGTAAAACCGGTAGTGATTCCCGGGAGCTGTCCCTTATTTCGTTCCAACTCTTGAATCTGCTTGATATTTTCTACCAGCACCTCATTGATGTCCGTGTAATTTCTCTTCTGGGTTTTGTGGGCGATTTCGAAAATTCGCTGCTCTGCATGATCCAAAATAATATCTGCAGAGTTCTGCCCGTCATATGCCTGCGCCCGCATCTCGTCTGCTTCTTTTATCAGCTGTCGCATGTTGGACTTTGCCAATACGGTTTCCGCATAGTACTTTGCATTTCCCGGGACGATTGCGTTATCCGACAGACGGCTCAGATACACCATTCCTCCCACGAAGTCCGCCGTGTGCCGGCTTCGCAGCTGGGAGTACGTGGTGTTTAAATCGATATTAACATTTTTTCGACACAAATCCTGGAACGCCTTGTAGATTTCCTGATGTTCCCGAAGGTAGAAATCCTCGGCGCGAAGCCGATCTGTCACGTCCATCACCGCATCTTCCGATTGAAGCATGGATCCCAGGACGGCTTTTTCCGCCTCTATATCCTGGGGCGGTTCCAGACTGGTGGTTATCTCCCTTTCTTCTGCCATTTCTCGTCTCTTCTATCCTTTATATACAGTTCCGCGATTACAGTTCCGCAATTTCTTATTCTTCGGAAATAACGACCTTAACGGTTGCGGATACTTCCGGATACAGCTTCACCTCTACGGTGTGCTCGCCAATTTCCTTAATCGGCTTGGAAAGAACGATTTTTTTCTTGTCAATCTTATTTCCAACCTGCTTCTGAATTGCGTCGGCGATGTCCATGGAAGTGATGGATCCGAACAGCTTTCCGTTATCTCCCACGCGGGTTTTAATGGTTACCGTCTTGGATTCCAGCTTCTTTGCCGTTGCTTCTGCCGCAGCTTTCTCTTCCGCATTCTTCTTCTCAATGAATGCCTTCTGCTTCTCCGCACTCTTTACGTTCTGATTGGTTGCCGGAACTGCCAAACCTGCCGGAATCAACCGGTTGTTGGCAAAACCGTCACTTACTTTTACAATATCTCCGGCCTTTCCGGTACCCTTTACGTTTTTCTTAAGAATTACTAACATGTCTTATTCCTCCTCTGTATTATCCTCATCTGTAAATTCCGGTAAAATCTCTTTGATCTGTTCAATGACTTCTTCCGGATTTTCCTCCACCTGTGCGCCGGCGGACGTGTGATGTCCTCCCCCGCCAAAACGCTCCATCAGCATCTGTACGTTCACATCTCCCAGCGAACGGGCGCTGATGACGGTCTTGTTCATATCGTTTTTGCCCAGTGCGATTGCAGCACGCACCCCCTTTACGGAAAGCAGCGAATCCGCAACCTGCGCGTTGATAATCTGAGCTTCTGTGGAATAGCCCTGGGATGTGGCGATTACCACACCGTTATCCAAGTACTCCGCATTGGCGATGGCATCCGCTTTGGACTGGAAGGTGGTAGCTTCGCTCTGGAAGAACCGCTTTACTTCCGATGTGTCCGCACCTGCTCGCCGCAGCCACGCAGCCGCTTCGAAGGTCCGCACGCCGGTTTTGCTGGAAAAACTGTTGGTGTCCACGGTAATTCCGGCCAGCAGCGTCTCCGCTTCGAACTTGTTCACGATTCGGCGGGTTGCCGTATACTGAATGATTTCCGTCATCAATTCGCTGGCGGAAGAAGCGTAGGACTCGATGTACGCCAGCGTCGGATTGGCAATGGAATCATCGGACAGACGGTGGTGATCCACCACAACCACCCGAAGGTTTTTCTCCAAAATATCGCTGCACTCCACCATGCTCGGGCGATTGGCGTCCACAACGATGACCAGGGTCTTCTCATCCAGAATTTCCTTCGCCTTATCGCTGTTTATGATATTGTAGTTTTCCGTTTCCACCGCCTGGGTATATACGGTTTGAAGGGCTTCATTGTAATTATCGATCACGATATAGGCATCCCGTTCGTAATACCGGCAAATTTTATATGCGCCGATGGCCGAGCCGAAACAGTCCATATCCGGCCAGCGATGCCCCATGATAACGATTTTCGAACTCTCCAGAATCAGCTGTTTTAACGCATGAGCGATAATTCTGGATTTTCCCTTGTTATTTTTTTCCAAAGACTGCAGCTTTCCACCGTAGTAGTGGGTGCGATCCCCATTCTTTACAACCGCTTGGTCGCCCCCACGACCCAGCGCCAACTCCAGCGCGGCCTCTGCCAATTCTTTTGCACTCTTCAAGGACTTCATTCCCAAAGCCATGCCGATGCTCAAGCTGACCGGAAAGTCTACCTTCGTATCGATTTTTCTCACATCGTCCAGCACGGAGAAACGACTTTCGATAATTCGATCCGCATCTCTTCGGTACACGGTCATCATGTAGGAATCCGCTTCGATGGAATCGATGGAGGCATCATACTGAGATGCCCATTTCCGAACGATTCGATCTACTTCCGTCGGAACTGCCAGCCGGCTGTCTTCCGTCGTGCTGGACATCATCTCATCGTAATTGTCGATGCTGATGTACAGGATGCACACCTGCTCCTGCTTTCTCTCTTCCCTCAGGGTATCCCTTTCCGTCACATTGATAAAGTACACGAAAATATCTTCATCATCCTTCGGGTCGTTATTCGTCCGAAGGACAAAGGACTGAGAATTTCGTTCGATTTCAATCTCTTCAGCTTCTTCATCCCGAGCAGCGGCTACAAGTGCTTTTCTCTTAACACCGGTCAGGGCAAAGAAATTCTGCTCCGCAATGCCTTCGTAAGCAAATACATCCTTCATCAGTGCGTTTGCCGCTTTGATACATCCATCCGGTGCCAGTATGCAGGCGGGGAGCGGGATGTCCGCTAAGTATTCGTTTACGCTTGAATTTTCTGTTACTTGTATCTGTTCCATAGTATTCTCGCAGTCTATTGTTCTATCCTTAATTTTTCTTTAATTTATTTTCCAACTGTTCTCAGAAGATCGATCAGTCGGTTTAATTCATCAATGCTGTAGTATTCCAGCTCGATTTTTCCCTTTTTCTTACCCTGAACGATGGATACCTTTGTACCGATCAAGTCTCTCAGGTCGTTTTCCACCGTTATTATTTCAGAAGACTTCGTCTTTTCCGGCTTCTTCGTTTCCTTTTTTCCGCCCTCTTTCAGTTTCTTTACGATTTCCTCCACCGTACGCACCGAAAGCTCTTCTTTTTCAATTCGCTCCGCCAGCATTCGCTGTTTTCTCGGATCTTCCAACGACAGAAGTGTTCTTCCGTGAGCCGCGGAAATCTTTCCTTCACTCACCTTTTTCTGAACATCTTCCGGAAGCTTCAGAAGACGTACAGAGTTTGCGATATATGCCCTACTCTTGCCCAGCGATTCGGATACCTGTTCCTGTGTAAAGCCGAATTTGTGAATCATCTGCTGCAGTCCGTTCGCCTCTTCGATCGGATCCAAATCCTCTCGCTGCATATTCTCGATGATGGTTACAATCAGATTCTGCTTCTCGTCGAACTCCCGAATCAAGCAAGGAACTTTCTTCAGTCCTGCCAGTCTGGACGCTCTCCATCTCCGTTCGCCGGCTACCAGCTCATATCCGGAACCCTTGCGCTGTACTACCAGCGGCTGAATTACGCCATTGTCCTGAATGGATTGAGACAGTTCCTCCAGTCTCTTCACATTGAATTTCTTTCTCGGCTGATTTGGGTTCGGTTTAATATCATCGATATCGATGTAATGCACCCGATCCCCCGAATCCGCTTCTTCTTCCTTCTCGAACACTTCATCTATAACCGCGGTATTCTCTTCTTCCAATACCGGTGCCGCATCTGCAAAAAGTGCATCCAGTCCTCTTCCCAGTCCTCTTTTCTTTGATGCCATTCATTATCTCCCTTCTCGCTGTACAAATTCATCGGCCAGTTTCTTATATGCCTTGGCCCCCTTCGACGAAGGGTCATAATCCACAATAGAAAGTCCGTAACTCGGAGCCTCCGCCAGACGGACATTCTTCGGAATTACGGTCTTGAACACCTTATTGCCAAAGAATCTTTTTACCTCCTGCACTACCTGCAGTCCCAGATTCGTCCGGCCATCGAACATGCTGAGGATGACCCCGGTTATCTGAAGATTTCTGTTCATCTCGCGGCGGACCAATTCCACGGTTTTCATCAGCTGACTCACGCCCTCCAAAGCGTAGAATTCACACTGAATCGGAATGATTACTCCATCCGCTGCGACTAACGCATTTACGGTGAGCAGCCCCAGAGACGGCGGACAGTCGATAAAAATAAAATCGTATTCGTCTTTCACTTGCGCCAATACATTTCGAAGTAAAATTTCTCTGCCGAAAATCTGAATTAGTTCCACTTCCGCACCGGACAGATCCACGCTTGCCGGGATAATATCTAGGTTCTTCGTTTCGGTATGGTACACCGCCTTGTGGACGTCGTACTCTTCCATGGTCAGCGCCTCATAAAGCGTATCGCGAAGTTCTCTCTTCACCAGTCCCAGTCCGCTGGTTGTATTTCCCTGGGGATCGATGTCCACCAGTAACACACGCTTTCCTTTGCGTGCCAGGCAGGCCCCCAGATTGATATTCGTTGTTGTCTTCCCGACACCGCCCTTTTGATTAAAGATTGCGTATGATTTTCCCATTCATTTTCCTTCCTTCTGTAATTAAAATCATCTGTTTATTATATAATAAAAGCACTTTCATTTCCAGTTTTCAGCCCCCGCTATTGCCATATATCACCGAATCTTCACGCTTTTTTCTTTCTTTGTTTCACGTGAAACAATATGTTGTATTTTTTCTTTCTGGTGACACAATTTAAGAAATGATATGTTGTGTTTCACGTGAAACATATATAATATTTCCTACAAAAAATATCTTTTTTCCTTCAGAAATTTTCACAAAAGAATAATTCTGCACCAGTCAACAACAGTTCGACTATAAGCTTCGAAGAGCATGTCTCTCGAAGATATTTTTTATGACCGAATCAAGATGAAAAGCATTGGAAAAACCTGTTTGTAGTGGCAAAATAAAAGGGAACGTCGACTCTAGTTCATTGTACGAAGAATTAAAAATCGCCCAAATCTTTCCCTTAACGCAACATTTCAGAGAGACTGGGCGGTTTTTATTTTTACTTGTCCACAGTTAAAGATTACATTTCATTTACAGTTTCCAATAATTCAATCGGAGTTGTAAAAACACCTATTGTATCATTGTTATCATCAAAAAATTCCACTTCAAAATAATTGCCATCGTACTCCAGTACAATAGTTCCCTCTGTTCCGGCTTTTAATCCTTTGAATTCTTTGTTCAATTTTACTACATCTAACTCTTTCATAATTTACTTTCCTTTCTTATCCGGGTAAACCGTGACAATTTTGTAAGTACTTCTGTTATTATCCTTTTGTATGACAACCACTACGTTGGCACTTACTGATTCACCTGCTTTCCCGATTAACTTTGTTTTATAGGTGTGCTTTGTTCCAAATGGGGTTACTTCAGTTTTATCAGGTATTTTTCTTATAATTGATTTTACGATGTTTTTATGAAACAACTTAGAATCAGTTGAAGAATATCCTAAAACATCTTTCATAAATTTTGTTTTTGATCCACCTTTTGGATGATTTATATTAAGTAAATATTCCTCGGTTTTCTTTTTGCTATAACGGACATCTCCGAGTGATTTTATTGGAATCTTTGCCTGCTCTTTTGTACCGTGGCTATTACCAAATTCGCCGTGATAACCTGTACCCATTAAGCCCTCACCACCTTTCGGGAGCTTGAGCAATCACTGTCATACTGAATGATTTCAATACCTGCTTTTATGTAGTCCTTGAATATACAATCCGGAGCTACTCCATAGACTAAAATTCTCTTCGGTTCCAACTTTTTCACAGTTTCTCTTAAACCTCTTTCAAAGTATATTCGCTCAATGTTGACTTTGACACATCCATGCGACCCAACTGCAATGGTTCCATTTTTGGCAACACCGTCACAGCAAAACGCATACGAACGTTCATCAGAAAATCTGATATTTGGAATAACGGTAATATAGTCATTCTATCTCTGCCATTTCCATTGCAAGCACCTTCATACACGCTTTCCCTTATGCGGATATGACCGGTAAGAGTATTGGTGTCAGCGTGAGTTCCAAAAGGTAACTCGTTATTCTCTACGATTTCATAACTGAAGTTATCAAATATTTCAGCAAGAACATCCAATAGTTCCGTAATTGGAAAATACTTTTCATTTTCTAGACCCAAAAACTTTCTTAACATTAAAGTTAAATCTCTGATATCTTGTCTGGATTTGGGCTCAACAATGTATTCTGCCAAACTATTTCTCCTCTTCTTTTCTCTTTAAAATAGCGAATATTTCTTTACTGGCTTCTTCGTCTAAACTGTCAAAATGTCTGGCAAAATATACTGCGAGTTCACGGTTACCTGAAGGAATATCTTTAATTTTTAATTCAACAGTTTCTCCGGATTCAATAACGGCATTTTCCAATTCCTCTTGTTGTTTAGCTGAAAGATTGTATAAGTTTGCTAATTTCTCGTACCAAGAGGCAGGCATTTTCTTCTTACCATTTTCAACAGCTGATAAAAATGCTGAGGAAACATTTAAATTTTCGGCCATTTCTTTGAGTTTCTCCCCACGCTGCAATCTCAGTTTTCTCAAAAAAGCTCCAAGTGTTGTTTTCATTGTCCATCCTCCTCAACCAAATTAGGTTAACTGTATTGTATACCACCTTCATCTTTTTGTCAACCTGTTTGGGTTAATTTTTATCTGATAATAATCACAATCCTTTATTTTTTTCTATCCAACAACAAATACGTCGGCAATTCACGAGCAAAAGTGTAAAAAAGAGGGAGCATGTTTCACATGAAACACACCCCCATTTTTTCTACAGCGGTTCTTTCCGCGCCGTTCCGGATTTTCTCGGGAACTTCGCCGGCGTCTTTTTAACTTTCTTTATATACACCAACGCGTGGTTCTCCGCAGATTCATCTTCCAGATTCACCGTTTCGATTCGGTCAATCTTTCCTCCCAGAAGTCGGATTGCTTTTTCCGCCTCCTTAATTTCTTCTTC
>OLOB01001321.1_pt1 | contig 16652 bp, 30 predicted proteins | sample 1671911 | NCBI WGS metagenome assembly OLOB01 (sample SAMEA3136625, study PRJEB25190) | human gut metagenome | biome: human gut; feature: human-associated habitat; material: faeces | place: Austria | collected 2013
CAAAAGGAGGAACTATTATGGAAAAATTATCAATATTCGTGCCAAATAGCTTTTTGGCCGAATCAAAAGATTCAAAAATAAGAACATATAAAGTTGGATTAATTGGAAGATATGCTGCTCTATTTAGGGCTAATAATATCGTTATTTACAATGATAATTCAGACGGAGGTAGTAGAGATGATGCTCTCTATATGAAAACTATCCTAGAATACATGGATACACCTCAATACTTGAGAAAACAAGTATTTCCGATTACACCGGAGCTGAAAAATGTAGGAATACTTCCACCACTTAGAACACCACATCATCCAGCAACTGATGAAGCTAATGTTGGCGACTTCAGAAAAGGATTAACAACTAAACGTGTCCGTAAAGGTACAATGGTTGATATAGGTGTGGGACGTCTTGCATTATGTAAGGAAAAACTAAGTGTCAATAAAGTACTAAGTTTTCGTATAGAAAAACTAGGTAAAGAAATTTTAATAGAACCTGATGAACCTGATAGTGTTTATTGGGGATATGATGTAATTACTAGTGACAGTAACCTCTATGACAGCATAACCATGATGAAAAATAAACCAGACTTGGTTATTGGAACATCAAAATATGCTCCAAATATTAATTCTATTCTTGATGAGGTTCAAACAAGCATTCAACAAGCTAATCATGTAGCTATTTTATTCGGAGGTCCATACTCTGGAATAAACAGCTTAATAAATGAACGTAAACTCGATTATGAAGTTAATACAGTCCCTAAACAGGGTACTGAAACAGTCAGAACAGAGGAAGCAGTAGCTAGTACATTAGCAATATTGAATATTTTACTTAATTAAATGGTATTTTATTACTTAAACTGTAAATAACACATTTAAAACAAATATAAAATTAGGAGAAAATAACATGACTAGACATCACCAACCAAGAAAAGGATCGGTTGCATTCAGTCCTCGTAAAAGAGTGGCTAGAGAAACACCTCGTGTAAGTACCTGGCCAGAACTCGATGAGGCTGGGCTTCTCGCATTCGCAGGATACAAGGTGGGTATGACCCACGTGACGGCTCTGGATTCTAGAAAAGGTTCTCCAACAGAAAACATGGAACTTTCAGTTCCAGTTACAATATTAGAGGCACCACCTTTAGTAGTGTTGGGAATTAGAGCTTACACAAAAACAACTTACGGATTAAAAACTTTAACTGATGTTATCGCAAATGATAATTTAGATGATGAATTATCAAGAAAAATCTCAGTTCCAAAATTCGATGATATAGAAGCAAAAATTGAAGAACTAAGAAATAAAATCGATGACATTGATGAAATAAGAGTTCTAATTCATACAAAACCAAAACTTACCAGTGTGCCTAAGAAAAAACCAGAAGTTCTTGAATTTGGTTTAGGTGGAAAATCTGTAGAAGATAAATTAGAATATGCTATTAGTATATTAGGTAAAGAAATTACACCTCAAGATGTATTCCAAGAAGGAGAATACACAGATGCAATAGCTACCACCAAAGGTAAAGGAGTTCAAGGACCTGTAAAAAGATTCGGTGTAAGAATCCAATATGGTAAAGCAGCACGTAGTGGTATAGAAAGACACGTTGGATCTATAGGACCATGGACACCTAACAGAACAATGTGGACCGTTGCAATGCAAGGTCAAATGGGTTACCATAAAAGAACAGAATATAACAAAAAACTCCTAAAAATAGGAGATGAATCTGAGGTTGACTTAATAAACCCAGATGGTGGATTTGTAAAATATGGATTTGTAAAAAATAATTATATCTTAGTAAAAGGTTCATTACCTGGACCATCAAAAAGATTAGTTGTTTTAAGAAAAGGAGTAAGAAATGCAAGTAAACAAGTAACTGCTCCAGAAATATCTTACATAAGCACAACTTCAAAACAGGGAGTCTAAATATAAAGAGTGATAAGTATGGCAAAAATTAACGTTTATTCATTAAAAGGCGACATCACCGAGGAAATTGAGCTCCCAGAAATATTTGAAGAAGAATACAGACCAGATGTAATTAAAAGAGCTGTAATTTCTATGCAAACTGCTAGAATTCAACCATGGGGTACAGACCCAATGGCTGGTAAAAGAACAACAGCAGAATCATTTGGTTCCGGTAGAGGAGCAGCAATGGTACCTCGTGTAAAAGGATCCTCAAAAGCAGCATTTGTACCACAAGCAATTGGTGGTAGAAAAGCACATCCTCCACGAGTAAATACAATTTATCATGAAAAAATTAACAAAAAAGAAAGAACCTTAGCAATAAGATCAGCTATTGCAGCAACTGCTAACAAGGAATTAGTAGAACAAAGAGGTCACCAAGTTTCAGAACTTGAACAAATTCCTTTTGTTATAGATGATGAAATTGAAACTGTAAAAACAACAAAAGAAACCAGAGAAATCTTCAAAGATTTAGGTATTATGGATGACATAGTAAAAGCTAAAAAAGGAAGAAAAATTAAATCTGGTAAAGGAAAACTAAGAGGAAGAAAATACAGAACACCTAAAGGTCCTCTAGTAGTTGTTGGTAATGATCGTGGAATAAGTTTAGGAGCAAGAAACCATGCTGGTGTAGATGTTGTTGAAGTAAATAATATTAACGCAGAATTACTTGCACCTGGAACTCATGCAGGAAGATTAACAATTTACACAAAATCTGCTATAGAAAAACTTGGAGATTTATTCCAAAAAAATAGGAGTTAGTTATTATGGATCCATATTCAGTAATAATAAAACCACAATTATCAGAAAAGACAATGAATCAAATTTATGATGAAAATAAAATCACATTTGTGGTTCGTAGATCTGCTAATAAAAGAGTAATTAAAGAAGCTTTCCAAGATTTATACGATACAAAAGTTGTAGGCGTAAATACTCATATCACTCCTAGAGGAAATAAAGTTGCTACAATTGAATTAGAAGAAGCTGATGCAGCAGAAGATATTGCTGTAAGATTAGGTGTATTCTAAGTAGGATTTAAATAGGAGGATTAATTATGGGAAAACGATTGATTATTCAAAGAAGAGGTCGAGGAACTCCAACATACCGTAGTTCATCACACAGATTCAGAGGAAAAGTAGCATACCGTTCTTATGATAAACTTGAAAGAGAAGGAAGTTTAACAGGTATTGTTATAGATATTATACATGATCCTGGACGTTCAGCACCAGTTGCAGTAGTTAAATTCGATAATGGTGAAGAAAAATTAGTTCTTGCACCAGAAAGTATTGCAATTGATGATGAAATAGAATGTGGTGTATCTGCATCTATTGAACCAGGAAACACATTACCATTAAGTGAAATTCCAGAAGGAACTCCAGTTTTCAACATTGAAAATAACCCTGGAGATGGTGGAAAATTTGTAAGATCATCTGGAACATATGCATCTTTAATTACACATGATGTTGATAAAACAATGATTGAAATGCCATCAGGTGAATTAAAAGCATTCAACCCAAGAAGTAGAGCTACTGTTGGTGTTGTTGCAGGTGGAGGAAGAAAAGAAAAACCATTCCTTAAAGCTGGTAACAGATATCACGCATTAAAAGCTAAAGGTAAGAAAATGATGACTGTTAGAGGTGTTGCAATGAACGCTGTAGATCACCCACACGGTGGAGGTAACAGACAACATCCAGGAAGACCTACTACTATCTCAAGACATGCACCTGCAGGTAGAAAAGTTGGTTCCATAGCAGCTAAACGTACAGGTAAAAGACGATAGAAGGAGGCACTTAATTGGCTCGTAAGATTTTTAAATTCAGAGGATATACTCTTGAAGAGCTTCAAGAAATGTCACTTGATGAAGTTATAGAATTATTACCATCAAGACAAAGAAGATCTCTTAAAAGAGGATTTTTACCAAGACAAGAAAAAGTTCTTGATAAAATGGAAAAAGTTAAAGATATGAAAAATGATAGTGGAAGACCAATAGTTATTAAAACACATTGTCGTGATATGATTGTACTTCCAAATATGGTAGGATACACTTTTGGTATCTACAATGGACAAGAATTTGTTGAAGTAACAATACAACCTGAAATGATTGGATGTTACTTTGGAGAATTTGCACAAACACGTGGAAGAGTACAACACGGAGACCCTGGTATGGGTGCTACAAGATCATCAATGTTTGTACCACTTAAATAGATAAGGAGAATGTTATTTATGGCAAAGAAAAATACTTATTCATACCAACCTAAAGCTGATGAAAAAATAGCAAAAGCAGCAGGTCATAGTCTTAAAATTTCTCCTAAACATTCAGTGGAAATCTGTAGAACTATTCGTAACATGTATTTAGAAGATGCTAAAGCATTCTTAGAAGATGTTATTGCTAAAAAAACAGTTGTACCATTTAAAAGACACAACAAAAAAGTAGGTCACAGAAGTGATTTAAAAGGATGGCCATCTGGTAGATATCCTGTTAAAGCTGCAGCTGCAATCTTAAAAGTTTTAGAAAATGCAGAAGCTAATGCTGAAAACGAAGAATTAGATGTAGAAAACCTTAAATTAGTTCACGTTTGTGCAAACAGAGGAGTAATTATAAGAGGTTGGACTCCAAGAGCATTTGGAAGAGCAAGTCCTTCAAATACACCTACTACACACATTCAAATCGTATTAGGGGAGGCCTAAGTACACATGATTGAAAAAGATTTCGTTAAAGAAGGATTAAAAAGAACACGAATAGATGAATATCTTGAAACCAAACTTGAAAGAGCAGGATATGGTGGAATGGATATTCAAGTAACACCTGTTGGAACCATGGTTATTGTTTATGCTGAAAAACCAGGAATGGTTATTGGTAGAGGTGGAAAAACTGTAAGAGCTATTACAAAAACTCTTAAAAACAACTTTGACCTAGAAAATCCACAAGTGGAAGTTAAAGAAGTAGATGTTCCTGAATTAAACCCAAGAATCATGGCACACAAAGTTGTAGCAATGTTACAAAGAGGAATGCAATTTAGAAGAGTAGCATATTCTATTATTAGAAGAATAATGTCTGCTGGAGCTCAAGGAGTAGAAGTTACTATTTCCGGTAAAATTAGAGGTTCAAGATCAGCTTGTGCAAAATTCAATGAAGGATACATTAAAAAATGTGGAGAACCTTCAATTAAATATGTTAAAGAAGGATTTGCAACTGTTCAATTAAAACCTGGTGTACTTGGAATTTATGTAAGAATCATGCCTCCTGAAGTAACTTTACCTGACAATATAGAAATCAGTGAACCTGAAATTGTTGATGTTGAAGAACCTGTAGCTCAGGAAGTTCCTGAAGTTCAAGAATCTGAAATAGTTGAAGAAATCACTGGTGAAGATATATTAGAAGAACTTTCTGAAGAATCTGAAATAGAAGAGATTACTGAAGAAATAGAAGACGTTGAAACTTTAGAAGAATAAGGGGAATTACTTATGGTTATTTTAAGAAGTAAAGAATTAAGGGATTTAAGTCCATCAGACCTTGAAGCAAAACTTACTGAACTTCATGCTGAATATGATACTTTAGTAAGTAAAGGTGCTGTAGCTGGAGTAGACAACCCTGGTAAAATTAAAGAAACTAGAAGAACTATAGCCCGTGTTCTTACTATAATGAATGAAAACAAACAGCAGGGAGAATAAAATAGAGATGAAAATCTGTGAAATATGCGGTCTTCCAAAAGATCTATGTGTTTGTGAAGAGATAGCTCGTGAAGTTCAAAAAGTTAAAGTATATACAGTACGTCGTCGTTTTGGAAAACTTATGACTATAGTTGAAGGAATTGATGAACATGATATTGATATACGTGAATTAACTAAAACTCTTAAATCCAAATGTGCCTGTGGAGGTACTTCCAAAAAAGGTCAAATTGAACTTCAAGGAGACCATAAAAGAAAAGTTAAAGAAGTACTTGCAGGAATGGGTTTTTCCTCAGATACTATAGAAATAAAATAGATTCAGTCTATTTAAAAGAGAAGATTTAAATTATATTTCAATAACATTTTAGTTTATTGAAACAGGGAAATATTCAATAATGTGAAGTTTTAGTATGATAACTCCACAAAATGTATTCAGACATGAATTTATAGGTTTAAATGTTGAGGTTATCAACAGTAAACATGAGAAATTCATTGGAATAAAAGGGATAATTATTGATGAAACGCGTAATACTATCAGAGTAGATACGGGTAAAAATGAGAAACTAATACCTAAGAGTGATGTAGTATTTTTATTTACACTACCTCAAGGTGAAAAAGTTTCTATCGATGGAAAAGTTATTACAGCCCGCCCTGAAGACCGGATAAAAAAGAAATTTACAAAAATTAGGTGAAAATATGGTAGGCATTAATGTTAAGCAACCAGAAAAAGAATGTCATGATCCTAACTGTCCATTTCACGGTGAACTCTCTGTAAGAGGTCAAGTTATAGAAGGAACAGTTACAAGTGATAAGGCAGATCGTACAATTACTGTAGAAAGAAGTTTCTATAAGTATATAAACAAATTTGAAAGATACGAAAAAAGAAATTCTAAAATAAAAGCACATAAACCAGATTGTCTTGATGTTAAAGTTGGAGATTCTGTAAAAATTGCAGAATGTAGACAACTTAGTAAAACTAAACATTTTGTGCTAGTAGAAGTTAAAGAAGGAGAATAGATAATATGAAAGCAATTACATCCAACGTCTCCAAATCACTTCCAATTGGTGCTAGACTTAAATGTATAGACAATACAGGAGCACGTGAAGTAGAAATTATTTCAGTAAAAGGATTTAAAGGAGTAAGAAGAAGACTTGCTTCAGCTGGAGTAGGTGACATGGTAGTTATTTCTGTTAAAAAAGGAACAGCTGACATGAGAAGAGAAGTTACAACAGCAGTAGTTGTTCGTCAGAAAAAAGAATACAGACGAGCAGATGGTCTAAGAGTTAAATTTGAAGACAATGCAGCAGTAATTATTACCGAAGATGGTGTTCTTAAAGGTTCAGAAATCAGAGGTCCAATAGCAAAAGAAGCTGCAGATCTTTGGCCAGCAATAGGTAGTGCTGCAAGTATAATAGTATAGGTGAATATTATGTCAAAACAACCAAGAAAACAACGTAAAGCTTTATATACAGCACCACTACATAAACGTCACAACTCAATGAGTGTACATCTTTCTGATGATCTTAAAGAAGAATTTAACAGAAGATCCTTCCCTGTAAGAAAAGGAGATTCAGTTGAAATAGTACGTGGTGACTTTAGAGGAACTGAAGGAAAAGTTGAAGGTGTAGATCTTAAAAATTACCGTGTTCTTGTTGATGGAGCATCCAGTCAAAAACAAGATGGATCTAAATTATACCAACCAATTCACCCATCAAACTTAGTTCTAACTGAAATTTATTTAGATGATGAAAGAAGAAACCAAGCATTAAATAGGAAGGTATAAGTATGGCAAATATGGGATCAAGAAAACACTTAAAAAGGTTCAAAGCACCTAAAATGTGGCCTATTCACAAAAAAGAAGAAGTTTGGACTACAAAAACAAGTGCTGGACCACATGCTTTAGAAGAATCAATACCTCTTGTAATGGTATTAAGAGATATTTTAGGATTAGCAGCTAATTCTCGTGAAGCAAAAATAATTCTAAATAATAGTGATGTACTTGTTGATGGTATACCAAGAAAAAACCACAGATTCCCTGTAGGTTTCATGGATGTTATATCAATACCAAAAATCAACAAAACATTCAGAGTATTACAAGATTACAAAGGAAGATTAGTACTCAAAGAAATTGAAGAAAAAGATTCAACCTTTAAATTAGTTAAAATTTTAGGTAAAACCACAATTAAAGGTGGAAAAACCCAACTTAACTTAGAAGGTGGAAGAAACATAATCGCTGATGATGATTACAAAACTGGTGATGTTTTATTATTAAATATTCCTGAACAAAAAATTTCTGACTCAATTAAATTTGAAGAAGGAGCTTTAGGATTAATTACTGGTGGTAAACACATTAGTGAAGTTGGTAAAATTGATGAAATTAAAATTACCCAATCTTCAAAATCTAATACTGTGTTAATGGAAACAGAAGAAGGTTCATTCTTAACTTTAGCAAGATATGTATTTGTTGTAGGTCAAGATAAACCAGTTATATCATTAGTAGGAGATAACTAAACATGAACGTAATGCAAAAACCTTTCATTGCAAAAGCAACTATAAACATTGGTGTAGGTGAAGGTGGAGAAAAATTAACAAGAGCAGAAAAATTAATTGAAACTCTTGTAGATCAAAAACCTGTAAGAACCTATTCAAAAGTTACAAACCCTGAGTTTGGAATTAGAAAAAAACAGCCTATTGCATGTAAAGTAACTTTAAGAGGAGAAAAAGCTGATAAAATCATATCCATGGTACTTTCTGGATTAGAAAATAGGATAAAAGCTTCTCAATTTGATAAAGAAGGTAATGTTTCTTTTGGTATAAGAGAACATATTGATATTCCTGGTGTAAAATATGACCCAGATATAGGAATATTTGGTATGGATGTTTCTGTTACATTCCAAAAACCAGGTCACAGAATCAAAGAAAGAAGATTAAGACCTAAAAAATTACCACAAGCACAAAGAGTTACAAAAGAAGAATCAATTGAATATATGAAAGAAAACTTCAATGTTACTATAGAATAGAAGGTGATTATGTGGCAAGAAAATACGGGAAAGCAGCAAGAAAATGTAGTCGATGTGGAGACCATTCTGCTATTGTAAGAAGATACGGCTTAAATCTTTGTCGTCAATGCTTTAGAGAAATAGCTCCAAAAATCGGATTTAAAAAATACAATTAAAAGGAGTGTTTATAGAATGTCTCTTATGGATCCTCTTGCAGATGCATTAACAAACATTAGAAACAATGAGTTACAAGGTAATGATAGTTGTGTTATTAAACCAGCATCAAAACTTATTGGTCATGTATTAAGCACAATGCAAAAGGAAAATTATATAGGTAATTTCGAATTAGTTGATGATGGAAAAGCTGGTATATTCAATGTTGAATTAGTTGGTAACATAAACAAATGTGGAGTTATCAAACCACGTCACGCTGTAAAAAATACAGAGTTCGAAGATTATGAGAAAAGATACTTACCAGCAAAAAACTTTGGTATATTAATAGTAACAACACCTCAAGGGGTAATGACTCACCACGAAGCTAAGGAAGCTGGAATTGGTGGAAGATTATTAGTATATGTTTATTAAATTAAAGGTGAAAACATGGTTAAATTAGCAGATATAACAGAGATCATCCCTATTCCTGAAGATGTTACTGTAACAATCAATGGAAGTGAAGTAACAGTAAAAGGAAATGGTGGAGAAATTAAGAGGAACTTCAACCATAATAAAATTACCATTTCTAATGATGAAGAAAATGTTACAGTTAAAGTAGCATTCCCAAATAAAAAAGATAAGGCTATGGTTGGAACTATAAGATCACACATTTCAAACATGATATATGGTGTAGATCACGGTTTTACTTACAAAATGAAAATTGTTTATGCTCACTTTCCAATGACTGTGAAAGTTCAGGGTAAAATTGTAACAATTGACAACTTCCTTGGAGAAAGAAGTCCACGTAAAGCAAAAATCATTGGTGATGATGTGAAAGTATCAGTAAAAGGTGAAGATGTAACAATTACTGGTATTAACAAGGAACACGTTGGTCAAACAATGGCAAATATTGAACAAGCAACCAAAATTAAAGGTCGCGACCCTCGTATTTTCCAAGACGGAATTTACTTAGTGGATAAAAGACAGGAAGAATTAGAATAAAAAAATTTAATAAGAGGAAGTTACTATGACTAAAAAACCAACCTTCAAAAGACAAGAACATTGGAGATATAAAAAACTTGGTGATAGTTATCGCAGACCTAGAGGAAAACTAAGTAAAAGACGACGATACCAAGCAAGAAAACCTGCAATGGCTAGAGTTGGATATGGTAGTCCAAAAGCAACAAGAGGATTACATCCATCAGGTTACAAAGATATACTAGTCGAAAATGCTGAAGAAATCAAAGCTTTAAATCCAGAAACTGATGCAGCAAGGATAAGTGCAACAGTTGGAAAAAGAAAAAGACAGTTAATTGTAGCAAAAGCTCAACAATACGGAGTTAAAATATTAAATTAAGATTAAAAAGAGTAATGGTTCAATTTTGAATACATTATAGTAATAATCTTAATCAATTTATTTATATTAGGAGGATTTTCATGAATCTTACTACACAGAAAAAATTAGCTGCAAAAATCCTAAAAGTAGGGGTAAACAGGGTATGGATAGATCCAGAACATATGGAAGAAGTATCCAGAGCAATTACAAGAAACAGTATTAGAGCTTTGATTAATGATGGTGTTATCAAAGCAAAACCTGTTAACGGAATAAGCAGTTACAGAAGCAAAAAGAACGCTGAACAAAAAAGTAAAGGAAGAAGAAAAGGCCATGGTAGTAGAAAAGGGGCTAAAAAAGCAAGAACTCCTAAAAAACAAGCATGGATGAGTACAATCCGTTCTTTAAGAGTTGTTCTTAAAGACATGCGTGCTAACGATGAAATAGATAAAACTACATACCGTAAATTATATAATATGGCAAAAGGTGGATCATTCAGAAGTAAATCATATATGAAAACTTATGCTAAAGACCACGGAATGCTTAAAGAAACGGGGGAATAGAAAGTGGCACGAGGAGCAACATATAAAGTACAATTCAAAAGAAGAAGAGAAGGAAAAACTAATTATAACAAAAGATATAAATTAGTTGATCTTGATAAAACAAGAATGGTTGTTAGAATTACTTCTAACCACACAATAACTCAACTAGTTAAAATTGGAGAAAATGGTGATGAAACATTAGTTTCTGCTACTTCCAAAAACTTAAAAGAGTTTGGATGGTTAGGTAATGGTAAAAACACATCTGCTGCTTATCTTACCGGTTATTTATTTGGTAAAAAAGCATTAAATGAAGGATATGATGAAACTATACTCGATATAGGTGTTCAACCTTCCATCAAAGGAACAAAAATCTATGCAGTTCTTAAAGGAGCATTAGATGCTGGTTTATACATACCACATAATGATTCCATATTACCTGAAGATTCAAGAATCAGAGGAGAACACATAGCACAATATGCTGAAAGTATGGATGATGATGAGAAAAATGCTAAATTCGCTAATTACATAAGATGTGGATTATCTCCTGAAGAAATACCAGATCATTTTGAAAGCGTTAAAAATAAAATAGATGAGGCAACACAATGAGCAAAAGATCAAATAGATCAAACAACAAGAACAATACTAACAAGTTCAATATTGAGAATTGGGAACCAAAAACAGAACTTGGACGTAAAGTTAAAGATGGCGAAATAACTGATATTGATCAAATATTAGATAAAGGCCTTCCTATTATGGAATTAGAAATTGTTGACGCACTATTACCAGATCTTGAAGAAGAAGTTATGGATGTTAACCTTGTTCAAAGAATGCACAAATCTGGTAGAAAAGTTAACTTTAGAGTAATAGTAGCAGTTGGAAACAGAAATGGATATGTGGGACTTGGTCAAGGTAAATCTCAAGAAGTAGGTCCTGCAATAAGAAAAGCTGTTGATGCAGCTAAATACAACCTTATTAAAGTACGAAGAGGTTGTGGTGACTGGGGTTGTGGATGTGGAAGAAGACACACAGTACCTTTCAAAATTGAAGGTAAAATGAGTTCAGTAAGTGCAACTTTAATTCCAGCACCAGCAGGTGTAGGTCTTGCAATTGGTAATGTAGGAAAAACTATTCTTTCATTAGCAGGTATAGCAGATGTATGGTCCATGTGTAGTGGACAAACACAAACTACAATTAACTTTGCAGGCGCAGTATTCGATGCACTTAAACAATTATCAAGTGTAAAATCAAGTGAAAAAGACCTTAAAGCTCTTGGAGTAATCGATTAAACATTGAGGTGTAATTATGTATGCTATTATAAGAATTCGAGGAAGAACTGGAATTAAGAAAAATATTGCAGATACACTTGATATGCTTAATCTTACAAGAATCAGTCATGCAGTAGTAATTCCAGAAACACCAAGTTACAAAGGAATGTTACAAAAAGCAAAAGATTACATAACATGGGGAGAAGTTTCAGAAGACACTTTCAAATTATTAGTATCTGAAAGAGGAAGACTTCCAGGTAACAAAAGAGTTACTGATGAATATGTTAAAGAAAACACTGACTATGATTCAGTTGAAGCATTAGCAGTTGCTATCTATAATGAAGAAACAACCCTAAAAGATTCTGGCTTAAAACCATTATTCCGTTTAAATCCTCCTAGAAAAGGATATGAAAATACAAAGAAAACTTTTGTAGAAGGAGGATCCCTTGGTTACAGATCTGAAGAAATTAATGAATTACTTGAAAAAATGATTTAATATTGTAGGTGTCATAAATGATAAGAAAAACTAAAAAAATCAGAAAACAAAGAGGTTCAAGATCTGTAGGTGGAGGTTGTACTAAAAAACGAAGAGGTGCAGGTCACCGTGGAGGACGTGGACAAGCTGGAGGAAACAAACACCACTGGACTTGGATGGTAATCAACGATCCTAAACACTTCGGTAAATATGGATTTAAACGTCCACAAAAAACAATCCAACAATTTAAACCTATCAATCTTTCTGTAATTGATAACAATATTGAAAAACTTTTAGCTGATGAAATCGCTGTTAAAGAAGATGGACAAATAGTACTTGATGTAACACAATTAGGTTACAATAAAGTATTAGGTAAAGGTTCATTATCTACTGCAATAACTATAAAAGCACCTAAATTCTCACAAAGTGCTATTTCAAAAATAGAAGATGCTGGCGGTATAGCTGAAATTATATAATTTTAAGTAAACTAGAAATTATATCTATTCATGGGAGTAAATATGTCATCACTAGATAGTATTAAACCATTTTATTCCCTTTTGCCACAAGTAGCAAATCCTGATAAGCATCTTGGGTTTAAAGAGAAAATTAAATGGACAGGAATAATATTAATATTATACTTCGTGTTAACACAAGTATCATTATTTGGTCTAAGTCCAACAGCTATAGATCAATTCGCACAATTAAGATCAGTACTTGCAGGAAGCTTTGGTTCAATACTTACTTTGGGTATAGGTCCAATAGTAACTGCTTCAATTGTGATGCAATTGTTAGTTGGGGGAAAACTGATTAATTTAGACTTATCAAAACAAGAAGATAAAGCAGCATTCCAAGGAACACAGAAACTATTAGCAATATTATTTACTTTATTTGAAGGTGCAGTTCTTGTAGTAACAGGTTCTTTACCTCCAATTAGTAATGATTATGTCTTAGTACTTATAATACAAATGGTTCTTGGTGGTATATTAATCATCTACATGGATGAGGTTGTAAGTAAATGGGGATTCGGAAGTGGTATTGGTTTATTCATTGCCGCAGGAGTATCCCAGACAATACTTGTAGGAGCATTTAATTTCCTACCAGCAGCTGGATCTACAGCTCCAGCAGGTGATATACCTAACTTCATATATTCACTTATTACAGGTCAACCAAACTTTGGTTTATTAATACCAGTAATTGCAACTATAATAGTATTTTTAGTTGTAGTTTATGCTGAAAGTATGAGGGTTGAAATTCCATTATCATATGGTGGAGTAAAAGGAGCTAGATCAAAATATCCTTTAAAATTTGTATATGCTAGTAACATGCCTGTTATACTTGTAAGTGCATTATTCTTAAATGTACAATTATTTGCAGGTATATTCCAATCAGCAGGTTTTCCAATACTTGGTGAGGTTTCAAATGGTCAAGCAATAAGTGGTATAGCTTATTACTTAACAACACCTTCAAGTATATCTGTGTTATTTACAGATCCATTAAAAGTAATAATTTATGGAATAGTATTTGTAGCATTATCTGTAGTATTTGCTTTATTATGGGTTGAAATTAGTGGAATTGGTCCTAAAGAAGTTTCAAAACAATTATCTAATATGGGTGTTCAGGTACCTGGATTTAGAAGTAGTAAAGTTCAGTTCAAAAGAATTATGGATAAATACATACCAACAATCACAGTTTTAGGTGGAGCATTTGTAGGTTTACTTGCGTTTGTAGCAGACTTAACTGGTGCTCTTGGTGGAGGTACTGGTGTACTTTTAACTGTTGGTGTAGTATATAAATTATATGAGGAAATAGCTAAAGAACAACTCATGGATATGCATCCAATGATGAGAAAATTCTTAGGTGAAAATTAGAAGTATATTGTAATAGAATAAGAACTTAAGTTTTTATTCTACTACATTTAATTTTTCTTTTAATAGAAGAAAAATATTTTATATAAAAATAAAATTGAAGGGATTAATAATGAACATAGTAGTACTTGCAGGAATTCCTGGTACTGGTAGTACAACAGTATTAAACAAAGTATTAGAAGAAGTTGATTATGTAAATATTAACTATGGAAATGTAATGTTTGATATTGCAAGTGAAAAAGGATTAGTTGAATCACGTGATGATATGCGTAAACTTGATCCTGAAATTCAAAAAGAAGTTCAAAAACAAGCAGCAGAACGTATACATGACATGGCTCAGAATGATAATGTTATTATTGATACACACTGTACTATTAAAACACCAAAAGGTTTCCTTCCGGGATTACCTAAATGGGTTTTAGAAGAATTACAACCAACACAGTTTATTTTAATCGAAGCTGAACCTAGTGAAATCATGTACAGAAGAATGACAGATGATACTCGTAAACGTGACATGGAATATGCTGATGAAATAGATTTACATCAAGCTATGTCCAGAGCAACAGCTATGAGTTATGCAGTACTAACAGGATGTACTGTTGCAATGGTTCAAAACAATGATGATGGATTAGACAAGGCAGTAGCTGAAATTGTTGAAATTTTATCATAAATATTTTAATATGAGGATAAAAGATGAGTTATTTAGACTTTCTCCTAAATCCATTATTAAGTCTTGATCCTACGCCATCAAATCCAATACTAACAATATTCATAATTGCAACTATAATTGCATTTATTATTGTAGTATTGCAAAAGCTCTTAATAGACTTTGATAAGATGCATGAACTTCAAGCTGAAATGAAAGCATTACAGAAGGAATTTCAAGCAGCACAAAAGTCAGGAGATCCAAAGGCTTTGGCAAAGGTTCAGAAAAAACAAGCAGAACTTTTACCTAAAAATAAGGAATTAATGACTATGCAACTTAAACCTACAATTATTACAACAATTCCTATATTAATAATTTATTATGGTATGATAGGTAATTATGCAATAAGTCATGTGGTAATTAATATTGCATCAGTACAATATTACTTGTTATTAATTCCTGTATGGAATATAATTTGGACTCAAGCAAATCCATTAACAATAAACTTCTTTGGATGGTATATTTTAGCTTCATTTACAATGAGCTTCATTTTCAGAAGAATATTTGGATTAAATACAATGTAATTGTATAATAATGTATTATTATCAATTAACTAAATAATAAAAGAAAGAAATTAAATATAATAGAAAGGAGGATAAAATCAATGTCTGCACCAAGATTTAGAAATGGAACATTCAAAAGAACTTTGAAAAGAGTTCCTGGTGGAAGAAAAGTAGAACACTATAAGAAGAAAAAACCTTCTAAACATGTATGTGCTAAATGTGGAAAAGTATTAGATGCAGTTCCAAGAGGAAGACCATACGAAATTAGAAAATTATCTAAAAATCAAAGAAGACCAAACAGACCTTATGGTGGAATGTATTGTACAAACTGTACTAAAGAAATTATTAAAAAAGAGGCTAGATCATTATGATTATTACTATAGGTGGACTTGCAGGTACTGGTACTTCAACTACTGCTAAAACATTATCTCAGGAGATAAATATACCATTTATATCTGCAGGAGATGTTTTTAGACAGATGGCTGTTGAAAATAACATGACTTTACTAGAATTTAGTGAGTTTGCTGAAGGTAATGATAATATTGATAAAGCTTTAGATAAAAGACAAGCTGAAATAGCTAACAATTCTGAAAATTTAATAGTTGAAGGAAGAATTTCTGCATTCTTTGTTAATGCTGATTATCGTATATGGCTTAAGGCTCCAGATAATGTTAGAGCAGAACGCATAAGTTACAGAGAAGACAAAAGCCTTGATACAGTAAAACAGGAAATAGCTGAACGTACAGCTAGTGAACGTAAAAGATATATGGAAATTCATGATATTGATATTGATAACTTAGATATTTATGATCTAATTATCAATACTGATACCTTTAATATTGAATCAACAGTTAACATTATAAAGAAATGTATTGAAAATAAAAAATAAATAGGTGAATAATTATGCCAGCAATAGAAAAAGGAAGAGTATGTGTTAAAATCGCAGGAAGAGAAACTGGGAAAAAATGTGTTATTGTAGATGTTATCGATGAAAACTTTGTAGAAATTGTAGGAAACGAAGTTAAAAACAAAAGATGTAACATCAAACACTTAGAACCAGTGGATAAAACTGTTGAAGTATCTGATGATATTGAAGCAGTTAAAGAAGCTTTAGCAAATTTATAAGTTGAAGTTTTTTTTATCACTTACTTATTTTTTAACCTCCAACTTTTATTTTTTTTAAAAATTATT
>OLOB01001325.1_pt1 | contig 16636 bp, 18 predicted proteins | sample 1671911 | NCBI WGS metagenome assembly OLOB01 (sample SAMEA3136625, study PRJEB25190) | human gut metagenome | biome: human gut; feature: human-associated habitat; material: faeces | place: Austria | collected 2013
TATATAGTCTGATAATAGTTTTTTATTTTTTATATTTAACTTATCTATATTTATCAAGATATCACTTACTTTCTTATTTTAGATAATTTATTATTTTACTTATTATATGATTATATATAGTATCAGCATAAAACATAGAGAATGATCCTATACTGATAATACTAAACTTCTTCTTGGATATATTAAGAGCAAGTCTTTCTATGCATGGTATTACTAGATACATTAGAAATAATCCTGCTATACCAAAGAATAATACTGATCTTAGACAGACAAAACCATTTATATTACCAAAGTTTAATATCTCAGTATTATAGTTCCATAGTCTTGTACCACTTATGTGATATAATGTATAACCAATAGTATATTCTAATATACCACTCACTAGAGCACTAATTAAGAATACATATATAGGTTTATCTTTTACTTTATTAGTGGTTAAATATATTAATAAAGTACCATAAGCATATATTGGTATCCATGGCCCAAATGTAGTACCACGGTTAATAAAATAACCTGTATCTATTTTATAAAAGATTACTTCATAAATATAACCAAATACTGCTCCAATAAACATAGATAATAATATTATCAATACTCTTGTTTTACTATCAAAACTATACTTCATATACTCACTACTTTCATATAAATTATATCAAAAAAAGTAAATAGTTTCAATTCTATTTACTTTAATTATTATTTATTTTAACTTTCTTATTTATTATTTACCAGTAACAGTTTATATAGTTTTAACTTTTTTCTTGATAGAATTTTGTAGTTCATTTATTGTAACAAAACTATTATTATGATAAATTAATTGTTTTGTAGTTACATTAGTAATATTTCCATCATCAAAATGGATATCTAATTCTAATGCACTAGGATAACTATAATCATTTACTGGTATATCACTTAGTGGTGGTACAACTATGTGTAGATTGTTTGATAAAGGATTATTTTCTATTTTAAATTTATGTGAATGTCCTTGAAGTATTAGACTACTTTGACTGCATTTTTCACAAAGATATGAATTTATAGTAAATGGATGATACAATGTTATAGAATCCTCTTTTATTTTTAATATATCTTGCATATAACCAATATTTACTATATCATGACGATAATTCTCTAACATTGCAGCTATATTTTGCTTTGTTTCTTTTAATAAAGCTACGTCATGATTACCAAGTATGGTAAATGTTAGTATATTCTTATCAAATGGATAATTTTTTAATAGATATTCTGCCCTTTCTAATCTTGGAACTTGTTCATCTGATACAGAATTATCTATTATATCACCACAGTGAAATATTGTATATATTCCATTTTTAGTACAATAGTTATATATTTCATTTAATAAATCTAGTCTTTCATATTTACTTCCTATATGAGTATCTGATATAACTACAGCCTTTACTCTATTACAATTTTGTGAAGTAGTTAGATATGTTTCTGGTTTAACATTTGAATATAAATAGTCTACTTGTGGTATATATGATATTTCTCCTCCAAAATAGTAATATTTTCTATTAAATAAATAACCCTTGTTTTTTAATAGTGTTAAATGATTAAATATTTGTTTAGGTGTTTTATTAAGTTCAGTGCATATTTCATTTAACTTTTTTCCTTCTTTTATTAATTCTAATAATTTAAGTGTTGTTTCTGACATATAATATTCCCCTTTCAGTAGTTTTATATTATATAACAGAATATATTTATTGTCAATAATACTTTAAAATGATATAATTAATATGTTTAGGTGATGTTATGGAAGAATTATTATCAGTAAAATTAAGGCCGAAATGTATTAATGATATTATTGGTCAAGAACATTTAGTGGGCAGGGATAAGATTATATATAATTTAGTTAAGAATAAGAAATTGTTTTCTATGATATTATATGGTCATCCTGGTATTGGTAAGACTAGTATAGCGACTGCGATTGCTAATGAAATGGGAATGAATTATAGATCACTTAATGCTGTTATTAATAATAAGAAGGATTTTGATGTTGTTATTGAAGAGGCTAAGTTATATAATGGGATGATTTTACTAGTAGATGAGATACATAGATTAAATAAGGATAAGCAGGATATATTGCTGCCTTATTTAGAGTCTGGTCTTATTACTTTGATTGGTATGACTACTGCTAATCCATATCATGCTATTAATCCTGCGATTAGAAGTAGATGCCAGTTATTTGAATTAAAAGAACTTACTTTAGATAATATTAAAGATGGTATTAAAAGAGCTATTAAATCTAATATTTTAGAGGGTATTTGTATGGATGAAGAAACCATTAATTATCTAGCAAGTATTTCTTCAGGAGACTTAAGATTTGCTTATAATATTCTTGAAATAGCCTATTATAGTAGTTCTGATAAGAAGATAGATATTGATTTGATTAAGAAGATTAATAATAAACCTAATTTATTTATTGATAAGAATGGTGATAATTATTATAATATTATCTCAGCCTTTCAAAAATCGATTAGAGGTAGCGATGTTAATGCTAGTCTTCATTATTTGGCTAGATTACTTGAGGCTGAAGATTTAGATATTATTGTAAGAAGATTATCTGTTATTGTCTATGAAGATATTGGTCTTGCTAATCCTAGTATGGGTCCAAGAGTAGATGCTGCGATTAATAGTGCTTTAAGACTAGGACTACCTGAATCTAGAATACCACTTGCAGAAATTGTTATTGAACTTGCTTTATCTCCTAAAAGTAATAGTGCGGAAGCTGCGATTGATGAAGCTTTAAATGATGTTAGAAGCGGTAATGTTGGTGATGTTCCTAAACATTTAAGAAATCCTTCTAATGATTATAAATATCCGCATCTTTATAAAAATGATTATGTAAGGCAGCAGTATTTACCTGATGTATTACTTGGTAAGAAATATTATCATCCTAAAGAGAATAAGAACGAAAAAATATTAAAAGATATTATGGATAAACTAGATACTATGTAAAAAGAGAATAAAAATATTATTTATTCTCTTTTATAATACTATTTATTACATAAGATGCTGCATATATACCAGCAGTACTTGGTACCATCATCATTGATGTAACCATGGTTTTATTTGTTTTTATAGGTTCTTCGGTACTTGATATACATATTACTTTATCTCTAAATTTTTCGTCTTTGACATATTTTCTTAAGGCTTTAGCTAGTGGATCATAATTTGTATCTCTAATATCACTTATTTTTACTTTAGTGGGATCTAATTTCTTACCCATACCACAGACAGTTATTAGATTTATATGTTTCTTATGACACATCTTTATTAATAATTTCTTTACTATCATGGTATCACAAGCATCTATTATGTAGTCATAATCTTCTTCAAATAATAAATCTATATTATCTTCATTTATTTTTTCTTTAATTATTTTTACTTTGACATTACTATTTATACTTAGTATTCTTTTTTTAAATTCTTCTACCTTACTATTACCAATATTTGAAGATAGGGCTATTACTTGTCTATTGATATTTGATATATCAATATTATCATAATCTACTAGTGTAATGTTTTCTATACCACTTCTTATTAGTGTCTCGACAGCATAACCACCTACTCCACCTACTCCTATTACTAAGATATTACTATTTTTTAGTTTAAGATAATTATCTTCACCAATTAGATTTATTTCTCTTTCAAACATATTATTTTTCCTTATATCTTGGTACTTTTTCTTTTAAAGTATTAGTAAGATTAGTAATATCACTATCTGACATATCTTTTTTATCTACGATTAATGCTCTAGATTTATTTATGTATAAATAATATGCTTTTTTTGTTTCTAATACTTTATATAATGAACTATAGTCTATATATTCATCTTTATTAGAGCTTAGTTTGAAGTTATTCTTTTTAAATAGATATTCTATCTTGGTATTTAAGACACTATCTTTAGCTTTTTCTAATTTATGATAATTTAATTTTGGTAACATAGTGGTATTTAGTTCTATAACCCCAAATAAACAAAATATAAATGTTGTATAATCTAGTAATACTCTATTATCTTTGGTGAAGAAATAGATAATTACTAATAGTATTAAAATATTTATTATTAATCTTGGTACTTTTACTTTTTCAAAATAATATACTTCAAGAAATTTTTTTACATTATCAGGAGTATATATTGTTTTATTTTTTATTTCCTTCATATTATTACACCTCACGTATATTAGTATATCATAATTTAAGAATAAAAAAAAGACCCAGATGGACCGACTCTGTAAGATAAAACCCGCGGCGTAAGTCACAGGTGGGTCAGCACAATAGTCTAATTAGGATCCCTATCAATGATAGGTATTCAACACATAAACTATATTAGCTCCCCGTTTAATATCTTTAGTCGGTTTTATACTAAAGATGTCGTATCCTCTAGGTATCTTAATTATATCATAGGTATATTTTATATTCAATAGATATATTATTATTTGACAATAATTGTACATTATACTATAACTATTATATATAAGCAAAATATTTAATACTGAGATAAAGATGATAATAAATATTTTCATAAGTGAGACCTTAGGCTCACTTATACCCCTTAAGACTACAGGCTTAAGGGGATATAAAGAAAAAGAGAAATTATTTCTTTCTCTTAATTAATTTATATTTACTATTATCACTAATAGTATCTTCACTAATAATAAGTTCTTCGTAAGTATTTGGATTAGTAGCAATTTCAAAAGCCGCTAATGCTAAAGCCTTATCTATTATTTCATTAATTTGACCTTCAGCATAACCATTCTTCTCTATAACTTCAGATATTCTCTTAATAGCAGTTTCTTCTACAGTTAACCTAATATTTAAACTTTCTAGAAATTTCTTAGAAATATTTAAAGAATTATCTTCATCTTTATTTATATTTGCAATATATTCTTTAGTAGTAGGCTTATCTAATTCAATAATATTCTGAATAGATATAACTAAATCTTCTAGTAGACCTTCATTAAGATAATCAATTTTTGTCATTTGTTTACTTTGGTTATTTGAAGTATTAGAAAAGCCTTTAATTGTAGGTATTTCTTCTTCATATTTCATGAAATCTCCCATTAGAACTACAAGCATTTTACTAGTATCTATTGTATAACTATCACCATCTATTTCTATAGTAAATGGTAGACCATTAATTAATCTAATTAGATCTGTTTGACATTCACCAAATAATCTAGCATCGTTTTGATCTAATATTGTTATGGTATCTATATCATCTATTGCAATAATACTTGTCTCGGCTTTCTTTATATCATAATTACATTTCTTTAAGAGACTAGTTAAGATATCATTAACTGTATTTAATGTTACATTATTTTTATATTTATTTATAATACTAGTATTTAGTACTGGAATATTTATATTGTCTTCAATTATATTAAATATTTCTTTTTTAGGAGAACTTTTTTCACCATTAATTAGTATACTTCTTGATTTGGTATTTTGATAGTTGTTGAAGTCTCTCCAGATAATAGATAGTATTTCTTTGATATGATTATCTTGATTTGGGATTTTCTTTTTTATTTCACTATATATTTTATTTATGTCTATTTCTATATTTTGTGGTACATCTTTTTTGTTATTTTCATATGTAATAATTTCAGAAAAATATCTTATATAGTAATTTGTAATGTCGTCTTCCATTAACACCTTATTTTCGTCTTTTTTTATATATCTAATAAATGGAGGGTCACTTTCATGTTTGATTCTAATATAAGTACCTTTTCTTAATTCATTTAATATTATTTTTTTAGCTATAAACATAGGCATATATTTATGTTTATTTATTAATGCTGTTATATTTTCTCTATTACAATAGCCATAGTCTTCTCCTGCTACTATGTGTTTTAGAGTAACATTATGGGCAGTAAATGTATTATTTTTTTCTAGGTATATACCTTCTGCCACATCTATTGGCATATAATAGGTAATATCATTCTCTTCTTTGACTTTTTGAAATATTGCTGCATAGTCTTTTATCATAACTTTACCCCCTATTAATTAATCTCTTACCTTGATATGTGTTTCTCTAAGTTGTTTTTCAAATACTTCACCAGGACAGCCCATCATAGCATCTGCACCATTTGCTCCTAGTGGGAAAGCGACCATTTCTCTTATGTTTTCTTCATCCTTAAGTAGCATTAGTATTCTATCGATACCAGGAGCCATTCCTGCATGAGGAGGGGCACCATATTGGAAAGCTGTATATAAGCTTCTGAATTTTGTTTCAACATCTTCTTCTGTATACCCTGCTAGTTCAAAGGCTCTCTTCATTATCTTAATATCGTGGTTTCTAACGGCTCCTGAAGCCATCTCATAACCATTACATACAAAGTCATATTGATATGCAAGAACATTTTCTAGATTATCTTCTTTTAAAGCCTCTAGGCCTCCTTGAGGCATACTAAATGGATTATGACCAAAGTCAAACTTACCATCTTCTTCATTATATTCATACATAGGGAAATCGTTTATTATGCAGAATTCATATTTATTCTTATCAATTAGATCTAGTTCACTTCCTAGTTTTATTCTAAGAAGACCTGCTAATTTATTTATTTTATTTTTAGAATCTGCTAGTACGAATAAAGCACTACCTGGAACTAGATGACATTTATCTATTAGTTCTTTTCTTAGACTATCATCTAGGAATTTATCAATTGAAGACTTAAAGGTCATATCTTCATTTACTTTAATGTATGATAGGCCTACTGCTCCTACACTCTTCATATATTCTTCCATAGATTTGTACCATGAATTAGATTTATCTATATTAGTTACTGTTATACCTCTAATATGTGATGTTTTAAATGGTTCAAAAGTACTCTTAGATAAGATATCAGTAATATCTTCAATTATTAATGGATTTCTTAAGTCTGGTTTATCTGAACCATATTTTAACATTGCTTCTCTATATGGTATTCTTCTAAATGGTCTTGGAGATACTTCTTTATCACTAAAGTGAGTGAATATATCATAAAAGATTTTTTCTCCTACTTCGTAGACATTTTCATCAGTAGCAAAAGACATTTCTAAGTCTAATTGATAGAATTCTCCATATAATCTATCGCTTCTTGGATCTTCATCTCTAAAACATGGGGCTATTTGAAAGTATCTATTAAATCCTGAGCACATAAGTAATTGTTTAAATATTTGTGGTGCTTGTGGAAGTGCATAGAATTTTCCTTTATACTTTCTTGATGGTACTATGAAGTCTCTTGCTCCCTCTGGAGATGAAGCTGTAATGATTGGAGTTTGTATTTCAGTAAACTTCATCTCTTTCATTATTTTTCTCATGTAATCTAGTACTTCTGTTCTAAATAGTATTCTATCATGTACTTTTGGGTTTCTTAAGTCTAGATATCTGTATTTTAGTCTGGTATCTTCAAATGCATCAGTACTTCTGTTAATCTCAAATGGTAAGACATTTAGAGCTTCTCCTAATACTTCAAAAGATGATACTAGTACTTCTACTTCACCAGTTTTCATATTTGGATTAGTCATACCTTCTGCTCTATGTCTTACTATTCCAGTTACAGTCATAGTACTTTCTCTAGTTATATCTTTAAAACTTTCGATATCTTCACTAATTAGCTGTATTACACCTGTTTCATCTCTTAGTGTCATGAATACTAGACTACCTAGATTTCTCTTTTGTTCAAGCCAGCCTGCCACTCTTATTTCCTCACCAATATTTGCAGTAGTTACTTCACCGCAATAGATTGTTCTGTATTTGTTTTTCATATTTATCCTTCCCTTCTAATAATATAAAAACACATTAATAATCTATAGGGACGAATATATATCCGCGGTGCCACCCTACTTCACTAATGTGCTCTTTTATTTGGTTTTTATCGGGACCAACCGTTTCTATCTTTTTATATACTATTTGTCACTCATAGTAATAGAAAATCTATATTTATTATATAATTTATCTGTGGTGTTGTCAATTATATTTTGTTATTTTTTTATGGACTAATTGGGTAATTTAAATAGTGTAATTGACTTTTTACTAATTTTGTAATATATTACTTTGTGAAAAGAGTTTGTATCACTGAACGTTTTGGACGTTAGTCTAGGGATTTTGCATTGGACACAGTGAAGGAACTCTTTTTGCATAATACTTTAATTAAATAAGATTTTTTCACTCTTATATATTTTACTTATTAATGATATTAATATTATTATGTAAATAGTTGATGATATTATGGTTATTAATATGTTATTAGTGTTTATTGTACCAGTTAAAATATCATTTATTACTATGGTATGATTTACTATTGGAATAAAATTTAATATGCCATTTAGATTAATATTTAACATACTTAAAAACATTGGTACACAAGTAATTAAACTTATTGGAGTAAGAGCACTTTGTGCTTCTTTGAAAGTCTTAGTAAAGCTTGCTATTGCTATACATAGACCTGATATGAATAGTGTATAAAATATTAATATGATGATAGTTAAAACTATTGTGATAGGAGTCATATTAAATATGACATTATCATAGATAGTAAAGTTATTTTTTACAAAGAATAATGATGTTATAGATAAGATTACTCCTATTGACATGGTGATAATACCTGATATGCATATTGAGAAGTATTTGCCTAATATTAATTCTTTTCTTGCTATTGGAAATGTAAGAATGGTCTCTAGAGTACCACGCTCTTTTTCACCAGCGGTACTATCGGTTGAAGCATAGATACTTGATAGTGTTATAGCCATTATTGTGAAAGTTATAGCCATTAAAACTACTTCACTAGCAAACATTGATTCTCCTTTTAATTCATTTGTAGTATAGTTAATGTTATTATATACTTTACTTATATCAATGTTATTTTCTAATAAGTAATTTTGCCCTAGATAATTATTATAACTATCTAAATAATTTGTTATGTACATTAGAACCATACTACCATCTTCTGTTTTACTATTAGCATATATATTATAGCTATTATTTTCTTTAGTGATATAGGCTATAATGTTATCTTTTTTATAGGCTTCCTCCATGTCTTTTTGACTATTATATTTAGTTACTTCTATATCAGGACTTAATAATTCTTTTTCGGTAGTACTTAAATTATAATTTACTCCTACTTGATATTTTGTTTCTTTATTATCACTAGTTAGTGTTTCATACATATAAGACATTAATATTACAAATATTGGAATAAATAATGGGGTTAGTGCCATCATAAGTAATGATTTTTTATCTCTTATTACCGATCTTAATTCTTTTTTTATGGTTATTTTTATATTATTCATCACTATCACCCGCTAATGCAAAAAAGGCATCTCTTAAATTATTGGTATTTGTTTTCTTTTTTATTTCACTTGGAGTACCCGTAGCAATTATTTTACCTTTATTTATAAATATTATTTGGTCACATATAGTATCTGCTTCTTCCATATAATGGGTTGAATATAAGATACAGTTTCCTTTATTTCTTTCTTCTTTGATGGTATCTAGTATTACTTTACTAGATATGATGTCTAACCCACTAGTGGGTTCATCTAAAATATAGTATTTAGGGTTATGTACTAAACATCTAGCTATTGATACTCTTTGAGTTTGCCCAGTAGATAGTGAACTTATTCTTTGATATAAAAAGTCTTTCATTTTAAATCTATCTGTTAAGTCTTTTATTCTATTATTTATTTCTTTTGTACTTAAACCATAATATTCACCACACATAGTAAGTAATTCATAAGCTGATAGATCTTTATATAATTTGGTATTTCCTGTTAAAAAAGATATTCTTTTCTTGATTTCTAATTCATTATCTTTATAGTTTAAGTTATCAATGGTGATGGTACCACTGGAAGGAGTCATAATACCGGATATCATTCTAAGTAATGTTGTTTTTCCTGCTCCATTAGGGCCAAGGATACCTAGTATCTCTCCATCTTTTGCTTCAAAAGTAATGTCTTTATCTGCATAGAACTCTATTTTTTCTTTATTCTTTATTTCTTTAATAAATTTTTTTGATATGTTTTCTACCTTTATCATGTTAGCCTCCTAGTTGATTATACAATATTTTTTATATTATGACAATAATACAGGCTAGCTATTTTATAATTTTAATAATAATTATGGTTTACAAAAAAGTGTAAATCTGCTACAATATTAAATTGTTATAGGAGGAAGATTATGAAAATTAGAGAATTAAAAGAAAATGAACCATTAAAAGTAACAAGGGTAACATACCATTTCCCTGCTTGGCCTGATCCAAGTACTGGTAAAGTAGATAAGGATGCTAAACCTATTGAGGATGAACGTATTAAAACAATAATATTCACCGATGGTGAAATAGAAAAGCAAACTGAAGAAACTTTTCAAAGTATAGATGAATTTTATATTGGTAAATCTAAATATCATATGACTGTAGACACTTTAGAAACAAAAAATATATATTTTAAAAATCATAGTTATGTTATAACTTATTTATTAGCAAAAGAATTTATGATTAAAGGACATGTCAGAGGCTGGTTTGATGTTATTAAAGATGTTTCAATATATTTAGAAAATGGAAAAGATAAAAAGGCATTAAGAGAAGCTAAGAGATTTATTAAACAAATTAATGAGTGCAATGATTATACTAATTATTTATCAAGTTGGGGACTACAGTTACCAGAATATGAAGAGCTAGAAAAAATTTCTAAAAATGCATATACTTTAAAAAAAACTAAATAAAATAATACTTAAGTTTAGAGACTACAGGCTCTAAACTTTTTTTCTAATGACCTTAGGCATTAGAAAACCTTGAGTGACTATAGGCACGAGAGGAATAAAAGAAAAAAGTAGATAACTCTACTTCTCTAGCATTATGGTAATTGGACCATCATTTATTAGTTCTACTTGCATATAAGCACCAAAGATACCGGTCTCTACCTTGACGTTTTTTTCTTTTAACTTTTTATTGAAGTCATCGTATAGAACTATGGCTTCGTCTCCATTTAGGGCATTTATGTATGATGGCCTGCGGCCTTTGGAACTATCGGCATATAGAGTGAACTGACTAACTGATAGGATGCTACCCCCAGTGTCAAGTAAGCTTTTGTTCATCACACCATTCTCATCATCAAATATACGAAGATTTATCACTTTATCTACCATGTAGTCTATTTCTTTTGTGGTATCACTTTGAGTAAAGCCTACTAATAAGAGTATTCCTCTATTTATTTCTCCTACTACTTTGCTGTTTACTTTAACATTTGCAGATGTTACTCTTTGTACTAATACTTTCATTAATTAACACTTCTTTCTACTTTTTGAACGAAATTTAGGTTTAATAAATCGTTGATGAATTTTTCTAGTTTATCTTTGTTTTCTACTAGAACTGTCATATTGTAGACTTTGTAATCACTCTTGTTAATTGTGGAGATGCTATCTATGATGATACCGCTGGAAGAGGCTTTTGTGATTATATCTAGTAGATTGTCAAAGGTGTTTGTGTATACTAGAATATCTGAAGGATACTTTTTGGTAACATTATCATTCCATTTGACATTGATTAGTCTTTCGTCAATGTCAATGATGTTTCTGCAGGTACTACGATGAACTGTTATACCTGATCCTCTAGTGATGTATCCTATGATGTTGTCTCCTGGAATTGGCTTGCAACAGGAACTTAGGCTGGCTTTTATTTCATTCATACCTTCTACTAGGACATCGTTATTGGAAAAACTTGTTTTGCTATAGTTTGTTTCGTTAATTTTAGCGGCGATGTCTATTTTTTCTTCTTCGGGTTTGTTAACTATTTTTATTATTTGATTTGGAGTGTATTTACCTAGGGCTATGTTGACATATAGGTCATCGATATCTTTTAGTTTTAGTTCGTCTAGGATGATGTCGATGTTTTTGTTGGTTAAAAATTCGTTTATTGATAGATTATTTTTCCGTAATTCTTTTTCTAGTGCGTCACTGCCTTTTTCGATATTTTCATCTTTTTCTAGTCTACTGAAGTAGGCTCTGATTTTGTTTTTTGCTCCGGTTGTAACAACAAATGATAGCCAGTCTTTACTTGGTGTACTTGCTTTGTTGGTATTTATTTTAATGATGTCGCCGGTATTTAATTTGTAGTCTAGGGGGACTATGTTATCATTGACAATGGCTCCTATCATGCGATCCCCTACTTCACTATGAACTTTATAGGCAAAATCTACTGGAGTGCTGCCTTCTGGTAGTTCGATTACATCACCTTTTGGTGTGTAGACATAAATTACATCACTTGATAGAATGTCTTTCTTTACTGATGATACAAATTCTTCAGGAGTTGATGAGTCTTCATTTAGTTCGATGATGTTTCTGAATATTTGAAGTTTCTGTTCCATGATATCTTTTGAAGCAGTTGCTCCGTCTTTGTGCTCTTTGTATGACCAATGGGAGGCAATACCGTATTCTGCTATTTTATCCATCTCATAGGTTCTAATTTGTATTTCAAACAGTTCACCATCTATGCCAAATACTGTTGTGTGTAATGATTGGTATAGGTTGGTTTTGGGCATGGCGATGTAGTCTTTGAATCTCTTGGGAACTGGTTTGTATTTTGAATGTATTAAACCTAGGGCTATGTAGCATTCCTGCTCGGTGTCCACGAATACCCTAAGTGCTAAGATGTCATATATGTCACTGAATGGTTTTCCTTTGGCTAATTTGTTGTATATGCTATAAATGCTTTTACTACGGCCCTTTATTTCGTGGGGAATGTTGTGTTCTTTTAAAAGGCTGGACACTTCGTCCATCATTTTGCTAACCGCGGCATCTCGTTCGACTTTCTTTTGATTTAGTTTTTCTACAATGTCAAAATAGGCATCTGGTTTTAGGTATCGTAATGAGAGGTCTTCTAGCTCGCTCTTGATTTTATAGATACCAAGTCTATGGGCTACGGGGGTTAGTATTTCAAGGGTTTCTTTGGCTTTTTTCTTTTGCTTTTCTTCAGACATGACATCAAGGGTACGCATGTTGTGTAGTCTATCTGCTAGTTTGATTATTATTACTCTTACATCTTCGGATAGGCCTACGAGGATTTTTCTTTGATATGCTGCTGAGGCTTCGGAATCGGATGTGAAGTTTATTTTGTTTAGTTTTGTTACGCCATCTACTAGAAGGGCAACTTCGCTGCCGAATAGTTTTTCTATTTCTTCTTTGGTGGCATCTGAGTCTTCAATTGTGTCATGAAGTAAGGCTGCAGCCATGCATGGGGCGTCAGCGGATATTTCTGTTAGTATTAAAGCAACATTTAAGGGATGTAGTATGTAATCATCACCGGATATTCTTTTTTGACCAAAATGTTTTTTCTCAGCATAGTCGTATGCTCTTCTTATTAGTTCTATATCTTTTTCGTTGTTATTGTATTTTTTGAACTTTTCAATTAATTCATCTATTGTTATGTTTATTGTTTTAACACTCATAGTTTCACCTTCTAATCTACTATATTTTTATTTTCTCTTTTTAGATGGTCTTTTAAAAATAAATCTACTTTGGTTATATCTATCTCTATAATGTCATTGACCATTTCTGATAGTGTTAGATTTTTGGCTTTGCACCATTTGTTTATTTTTAAATAGTTCCATATGTCTATTTTTTTTATGTAATTATATTCTTTATTTATTAATCTTAATTTAACATTAAAAGCACCGCTTAATAGGTTAAATAATTCTTCTTGACTTTTATACATCTAATCACCTACTTCATAATTATACTATATTTTATTAATTTATTAAATATATATAAGAAAAAAATAGTCATTTTTTGACTATTTTTCTTCATTGTCTTCTCTTTTTTCAAATAATAATTCTATATCAATATCGAGGGCATTTGCTATATTACTAACTGCATCTATCGAAAAATTTTTCTTACTGTTTGGGGCTTCTATTCTTCTTATGAATTCGTGAGAATATTCAGTTTTTTCTGCTAGTTCTGCTTGTGTCATGTTTCTACTCTTGCGATAATATTTAATGTTTTTTGCAATAAGCTCATAAACATCTATATGCTTATCTTTTTTCTTCATAAGACATCACCTTAATTTAATTTTCTCATAAAATATGTATTTTTTATGTAAACTATTTGGTTACATTTTGAAGATTTATTGCTCGTTTAAATTACATTTTGGTAATTATTTCTTATTTTTTTTAATACTTTTGATTCTCCTCTGGAGATTTCTACTTGATTCATGCCTAAAATTTGAGCTACTTCATTTTGCGTTTTGTCCTCATAATACCTTAGTTTTATTACCTCTTTCCAAGGCTCCGGAAGACTGTTTATTTCTTCATTTAACATTAGAAGATCTATGTTATAATAATCCTTATTATCTCTAACCATGTCAGATAATAATACGTCTTTATTCGTTATAGTTCTTTCTAAACTGTCAATGTTTTGCATACTAGCGATTATATTTTCTACTAATCTATAATCTAGTTCTAGGAATGAAGATAGCTCATATGTTGATGGTTCTTTCATAAGTTTTTGCCTTAATACATTTTGTGCTTCGGTTATTTTTTTATATAAAGAATAATTTTCTCTAGCCAGTTTTATTCCTCGTTGATTATTTATATATGTATATATTTCTCCGTAGATATATGTATAAGCATAAGTTGAAAATTTTGTGTTATGATCTTTTTTGTAATTGTTATATGCTTTTATTACACCAATTACACCGACTTGATATAGGTCTTCTTTGTCGTAGCCTTTGAAATATCTGTTTATTATCATATATATCATTCCACTGGTAGAGGTTATTACTTCTTCATATTTGTTCATCTATATCATCCTTTCAAATAATTTAAATGCATCATATTCATTACTTATTTTAGGAATGTCCTTTAGAAGTCTACTGGTAGTGTTATATTTATCGCAAATTATTAATTTTCCATCTTCATATTCAATGTTTTTGCGTATTTTATTTATGTATTTTATACTATAGCTATCTATTGAGTACATATTATCTAGGTTTAATACAACATATTTGAAATCTTCATCTATCACTCCCTTTATGGTATTTTTGTTTAGATCCCCTTTTAATCTAATAAATAGAATCCCCCGTCTAAATTCCATTCGCGTCCTTAGCAATGCTATTCACCTCTCTTATAATTTAGCACATAAATATTTTTATTTATACTAATTCGACAAAACTAGCTAAAATATAACATCGACTTTTTTTGCAGTATCTTTGTCGTAAACAAGAAAAATATTTATTATCACCATGAGGTGATATATTTCTGCTCTTTTATAGTTGTTTTAACTATAGTTACAGACATAAATTCCGATATTGCCTACCGTACTTTGTATTTAGTTTAAAGAAATAGTGCGTTTACCTAGTACTAAGATTTTTCATTGGTGCCATTATATGTAGCTTTAAACCTTCAAACATTATGTTTACACTGGCATTAAAGTCTCTATCTAGTTTACTATAGCAGCGATTACACTCATACATTCTTTCATCTAAATTTTTATATTTTTTATCTATATTGTTGCAAACACTACATATTTGACTAGATGGATAGTAAGGACTTATTTTATAAAAATATTTTCCTCTTTCTTTAGCTTTATACTCTAATTGCTCTAATATTTCATTGAATGTGGCGTCACTTATGGCTTTAGAAAGATGATGCTCTTTATCCATAATCATCTTACTTATAGTTAATGACTCTGTACTTATAATGTCATAATTTTCTGTTATTTCTTTAGTTATTTTATGATTATAATATCTTCTATTGTTGGATAACTTTATATAAAGACCATTTAGTTTTTTTATATTTTTATAATAGTTCTTACTTCCTTTTTGCTTTCTTGATAAATTTTTCTGTTCTCTCTTGATTTTTTCTTCATATTTAGTTATATATCTATTGTTCTCATAGGTTTTACCACTTGAGAGTGTTATTAATTTTTTTATACCTAAATCTAATCCCACAATTGTTTCAGGAGTAACTTTTTGAATGTCAGATAGTTCATATAGTACTGCTATATAGTATTTGCCATTCTTTTCTCTCGATATTGTGTAATTAATTATTCGACCATCTATTTGTTTGAGATTCCTATAACCTCTTATTTCTAAATTTCCTAAGTTTGGCAACTTAATTAGTTTATTTTCTAAATCTAGTTTTATATTTTTATAATCTATAGTTTTATTACTGTGAATAATATTAATTGTATAACTATTTTTATTATATTTACTCTTAAACTTAGGATATCCTCCTGTTTTATTAAATAATTTTTTATAAGCATCATCTAAATTAAATAAAGACTTTCTTATTACTATACTATCTATTTCTTGTAAGAATACTGCATCATATTTTAATGTACTAGTATAATCTTTTATATTAGTATAAGCTGGTACATAACCATTATTTTTCATTTTATCTAAATAATAATTATATACATATCTACCACTTCCAAATGTTTTATTTATTAATTCTAATTGCTTATTATTAGGATATAATCTAAATTTATATGCTTTAAACATTAACCTCACCACCTTACATATAAATGATATCATACTCTTAAAATACTGTCAATGTATTTTAATACAATTGTTTGCTTATTTTTTACATATTTTTATAAAAAATACTTTTACTTTCATTAATAAAATACTATAATAATATCAATAAAGTAATT
>OLOB01001329.1_pt1 | contig 16615 bp, 13 predicted proteins | sample 1671911 | NCBI WGS metagenome assembly OLOB01 (sample SAMEA3136625, study PRJEB25190) | human gut metagenome | biome: human gut; feature: human-associated habitat; material: faeces | place: Austria | collected 2013
CCGCAGCTGGTTCTCGGACTTGGTGAGGCTCTCCTTCACCTTCTGCAGCGACGCAATGGAGCGGTCTATCTGCTCTATTGCCTCCGAGAAGCGCTTGGAGGCCTGCTCGTAGTTGCGTCCAAAGCCCTGCTTGAACTTCTCGAGCTTCTCCTCAAAGTTGGTTACATCGAGGTTCTGCTGACGTACCTCGGCAAGCTCGCGCCGAGCCGAGACCGCGTTCAGGCCGGCGTTTCTCAGGAGGCTGATGATTGGCAGGAAGAACTGCGGGCGCACCACGTACATCTTGGGGTAGCGATACGAGACGTCCACGATGCCCGCGTTGTAGAGCTCGCTCTCGGGCTCAAGCGTAGAGACGAGAACGGCGTATTCGCAGTGCTTGTTGCGGCGGTCTCGGTCGAGCTTGGCGAAGTGGTCCTCGTTGCGCTTGCGGTTGACGGAGTTGTCGTCCTCGTTCTTCATGTCGAACATGATCGAGACGATCTCTGTGCCAGATTCGTCGCACTCCCTAAAGACGTAGTCGCCCTTGCTGCCATCGACCACGTCGTTGTCCTTCTCGAAGTACGCCTTCGGGAAGGCGGCGGCGCGCATCTTGTTGAACTCGATCTCGCAGTGCTGCTCGAGCGACTCTCCCACCATCTTGGTGGAAAGACGGGCCTTCATCTCCTTGTAGCGGGCGATTTCCTCTTCCTTGTAAGCGATGAGCTCGTCTTTTGCGCGAAGCTTGGTCGCCATCTCCTCGCGCAGCGCGCTTACCTTCTGCTCACCTTCGGCGGCCTTGAGCTTCACCTGCGCAGCAAGGTCGTCACGCTCGCGCTCAACCTGGGTCCGCGCCTGCGTAACAGCAAGCTCCTTCTCGGTCGCGAAGGACGTCTTTTGTGCCTCGAGCTTCTGCGTGAGCTCAGCGATCTTCGCATCACGGGAGGCGGTCGCGTCAGCCAAGGCTCGCTTATGGTCGGCCTCGGTCACGCGCGCATCGGATGCGCGCTCGTCAGCAAGGCGCGCGAGCTTCGACTTGAGCTCGGCGATTTCGGCGTCTTTGCTCGCGGTAACTTTAGAGAGTGCCGCAACCTGCTCTGCCTGCGCCGCACGGAAAGCCGCGTCGTTTTCCCGTTTGATCGCGGCGAGGTTCTGGGTCAGCTTCGCGATTTCCGCATCGCGGGAAGCGATCTCGTCGCGCGCCTCCCCGCGCACCTTCTCGCCCGCAAGCGCCACGGCCTGTTCACGCTGTTCGGCGAAGAGTTTCTCGCGACGCTCGATTTCCCGATTGAACTCCGCGTCGCGCACCTGCTTCACGATGTCCGCAAAGCCCGACTCGTCCACCTGAAACACCGTCCCACAATGCGGACACTTAATCTCATTCATAGGAACCTCCCCGTAACGACTTTTGGAGCTTAACCTTACTTCAATTAGCGACGAGTTTAACGGAACCTAATTTGAAGATTTAGATTGATAAAGAACCCACCATCTTCTTCGTAAACGCTCCCGAAGCCGTGCCTTGAGGTCGACGCCGTCTCAAACTTCGTGCTTTCGAGCAAGTAATCCTCGAACATATCCCTATTGTAAATATGAAATGCCAGAACCTTGCCGTCATCGCGAACAATGACATAGCCGCCTGTTGCATCGTCGCGCCCACTCCATTCTTTCGCAGGCGTCATACCCAGGGCTGATGCACAGAGGAACTTTTTGAACTTGTACTCATACATTCCCGAGCCCATACCGAAGGTGTCTTCGCGCTCCATTGACTCGACAATTTGCGAACACATTACGCCCTCACCCGAGTAATATCGCAACACCGCGTTTGCCATCAACTGCGGAAAGAAGCTATCAATCAATCGCATATTTCGGTCAAAAGTTGAATGAGCGACGCGCTCGAAGACGAGCTCGCATTCAGTCCTCAATAGAGAAATGCGGTCTTTAAGCTTGGTCGATGTATTAATCGCATTGACCTGCTCCATAATTTCTTGACTACAGCCGCGGATTCTGAAGACGAAATTAGTAGTCGCTCCCGCATTGAGCAGAGTCGGGGGATTACCAAGCTCCGACTTGATGCTCCACCCGCAAATCGGGTTGAAGCCGGTATGCACATCGTGGATTTGAAGCACTATGTCCGATTTATCTTTCGATGGAGCTTTAAGAGTATGCAGCCCAAGTTCGTCCATAAACTCCTCGGTCAGAGGAACGGCAAAAGCCCCCTTGGTATGGCTGGAAACTATCTCACGGGAGAGACTTTCGGCCTCATTGGAGACCTTTAGACTTTCAGCCTGAGCGATATCTTCACCATTGTCAAGTTTAGCCTGAACCAAATCCCCGGCATAGTAGCTGATGCGCGGAGAGTTTTTCTCTTCCCTAATAATTCTCACAACTGGAATTGCCGGCTCATCGTTAAGCACATTGAGATTGGCATCGGCTGGCTCGATCTCGCCGTCGGCGAGAATACGCAAGAAAGCGTAAACCTCACTCCACTCGCCCCTGTTCCCCTTGAGCATCGAGCACCTCCTTAATCCTTACGGCAATGGCTTTGATAACTGGCACTGTCACGGAATTACCAAACTGCTTGTAAAGCTGAGTGTCCGACAGCGTTAGCTTGTAGGTGTCTGGGAAACCCTGCAAACGTGCCCATTCGCGGGGGGTCATTTTCCGGATGTCTTCCGTATTGATATGTCCCTTGATACGCGTCACGGGCACCATGGAGTGCTCACGGTGATCGACAATCAAATTGCGCTCTCGCCCCATGCCGCCGCAAACGATAGCACCCGCAATATCATCAAGGTCCCTAATCTCGTAACCAAATCCATGGCCAAGCGCCTCATGATGAGCCCGATGCCGTCGAAGCGTCTCCATATAAGTGTCCGAAAGATAGTACTTCGGGCTAATCGGAGCTTCCTCCATAATGTCTCGAATTACCTTTTTTCGACCAGCGTGCGTGGGAAATATAAATTCACGAGGAGCAATGTCTTCCCTAAACGCGACGATGTAAATGCGCTCACGATTTTGGGGAACTCCAAAATTCTTCGAATTAAGAACCTTGTAAAAAGGCACATATCCGTCTTCTTCCAATGCGCCCAAAATGGTTTTGAACGTGCGCCCTTTATCGTGGATAGGCAACCCCTTCACGTTTTCGCAAAAGATAACCTTCGGTTTGTTGAGCCTGTCGGTGCAAATTCGCAACGTATCAAAAAAGAGTGTTCCGCGTGCTCGGCCTTTATAGTCGTCTTCGAAGCCTTTGCGGCGCCCCGCCAAGCTGAAAGCTTGGCAGGGAAAACCTGCGAGGCAGATGTCGAAATCGGGAACTTCCGAAGCGTTAATATTCGTAATATCGCCAGCAATTTCAAAAGCATCATTAAAATTCGCGCGGTATGTCTTGCAAGCAGGCTCATCAAATTCGCTTGCAAAAACTGTCTCTACGTCATCACCAAACGCCTGGTCAAAGCCCATGCGGATTCCACCGATACCAGCAAATAAGTCAATAGCTTTATATACCGTCATTTTTCTCCTACAACGATATAGAACTCTCAAAGGAATCTCGAATTCTATCATGCTTTTCGGCCTTAATTATACTCACAAGGCTGTGCGAGAAATCAGCGCATGACGAGACACACTACAACGGGACAACACATGAGCTCAACTTAACCCGTTTTATCGTAATCACAAACTCATACCACCGATAACTATAAGTATCCAAATGCGAGCGGGGGCCTTGCTTTGAAGGCCCCCGCTGTCGGCATCGTTCGCTCTCTTCGTTCGCTATTGCTGCGCGTCCCAGATGGCTCCCGTCTTGTGCCAATTATTGAAGTCGGTGGCCCAGCCGGTGATGTCGTATTCCACGATGGAGACGTCGTTTTTGCCATCGCTCGTCGTCGTGTAGAACTTGCGCACGCGGTTGTCGAACGGAACCTGTGCAAGCGTCTCACCGTACTTGGATGAGTCGCCGCCAACAGCCTGAATGATGGTCGGCTGCACGTTCACGTGCGCGACCGGCGTCGATACCGTCTTGATTGGCTGCGCGTCCGCCTCTGCCGATTGCGCCGGCTTGTAGAACATGATCGCGTTCGACGAGGAATCCCAATCCTCGTAGATGCCCCAATCGCCATGGTCGCTCGTCACGAGAATCGCGGTGTTGTCGTAGAGCCCCATGTCCTTCAGCTGACGGATGTACTCGGAAAGCATCTTCAAGCTGCCGCGAATCTGACGGATCGCATCGGAGTTGTCCGTGCCGATGTCGTTACCGTTCTCGTCGAGGTTGAACGGATAGTGGCCGCCGAGCAAATGGATGAAGCGGAAAGCACCCGTCTCACCGTCGTCAGTCGCGGAAAGCTTCGTCGTCTTGAGCTTATCGTAATAAGCGCCGTCGTTCATCGTGTAAAGCGTGCTCTGCTGAGCTTCCCCGTCGTCGCTTTCCACCTGCAGCGTCATGCCGTTGTTGACCTCGTCGGTATAGAACCAGAAATACGGCTTGAACGCCCACGGCAAATCGCGGTACATCGCGCACTTCCACAACGTGAAGAGGGTGCCCTCCCGATCGAGCAGCGAGGGGGAATCCTCCTGGTTCATGGGATGGTAGTTCATGGTGAGGCCCGCCACATGGCGCTGCACGTCCTCACTCGAATATTCGGTTCCGAACGTGTCGGTGTAGATGCCCATGCTGTAGCCGGCGTTGTGAATGTCGTCGAGGTACGTGCTGCGCTCATAGCGCGTAGAAAGATACTGCGAGAAGAGCTCACCCTGCTGCGGCAGCTGGCCGGTCAAGAGGAACGGCACGCCGTAGCGCGTGGGAACCATGGAGCCCGCAACATTGTTGTACCAGGTGAAACCCGTCCAGTCGTTGAATTCCTCCGGGTGCTCCTGCATGATCTGTGACATCTGCTTCGTGTCGGTGAAATCGAGCACGAAGACGATGACGTTGCTTTTCTCGGAAACGGTGAACAGGCCGTCCTCGGTCATGCGCAAGTCGGCGACGTTGACCTGATCAGGCTCTTTCGTGGCCGCCTCGAATGTGCCCGACGCGAACAGGCTGCCCACGCCGACTCCCTGCACGATGATGAGCGCAAGAGAAAGCGCAACCGCACCGCCGCGAGCGAGGTTCGTCTTCAAATGCCCCACGACAAGCGGAATCGCCACGATGACGACCCACACCACAGTGCTCACCAGCATGATTGACGTATAGTCGCCCCAGTTCACCGACTTACCGTCCGCGGTGGGCAGCTCGGAGTTCAACAGGAGCACCTGAACATAGGCGGCAACGCCGAGCGCGAACAGGAAGAGCAGCACAATATCGAACGCCCTGCCGCGCAGAAGCGAAACGGCAAGCGCGAGAACCACCGCAACCACAACGCCTGCAATCGCGAAGATCGGCCAGATGTCGGAGAGGCCGAACACAAGATCGGCTCCAGCGCCGGCAACGATTTCATACGGCGGAACCACGAGTAGGGTAAACGAGAAGAACGCGCACACGATGAGCGCGCAAACCACGCGCACGCCCCATTTTGCGCGAGGATAATCGTCAGATGCGCGCCCCTTTCGGGAAGCCTTCTTCGAAGACATCGACTCCGCATCGGCGGCAATCTCGCCAGGCGCGAGGATGGGCTTGCCGTCCTCGTCGAGCCTGTGAACCGGCGCTTCCACCACCTTGCCGACATTCTCGTCGATTTTGAGCATCTTGAAGAGCATCTTGCGCGTACGGCGAAGCGCCACACCGAGCACGGCCGAAAGCGCGACCGCGACGCCGGCGAGCGCCTGGATCGTGTAGGTCATGACCGAAGGGTCGACATATGCGTAGGCGGGCGTTATCCATGCAAGCGAAAGCACACCTGCGACCAGCGCAAACGAAAAAACATCGAACGCGCCCACAATAAGACGATTACGCTTCATGGCGGCCCGCCTTCCTCGCATGCATCCCACGCGCTTCGCTGCCATCGTGCTTTCCCATGCGCTCCCCCTCATTATGCGACGCCGCTTCGGCATCGGCCGCCGCGCGCTCACCCGCGGCAAGAGAGTCGTCGGACACACCGCCATCGCGCTTGGATTCCTGAATATCTATCATGCGATCGAGCAGGTAGCGCCCAGCCACTTCCCCACCATGCCCGACGTTGAAGATGAAGCTGTCGAGCACCTTGTTTATACGGTCGCTCCACGCGTAGCGCTTCGCGAGCATCTCCTCGGCCACATCGCCGAAGGTGGCCGCGTCCTCGGGACGGATCGACACGCCAACCTCGCTGCGCAGCGCGATGTCGGTCGGCTCGATGCCGAGTTCCTTCCAGTCGGGGTTGCCCACCTTCATCGGAGTGTCAATGAAGATGGCAGGCTTGCGCGTCGAGAAGCAGAACTCGCAGAAGATCGACGACCAGTCGGTCACGAGAATGTCGGAGGTGAAGACGGTCTTGTTCGAGCTGAAATCGTGCTCGAAGTATAGATCGGACTCGGGGACGTCTGCCCAGCGAGCCAAAAGGGCGTTCCACCTGGCGGAATAGCGCTTCGTGTATTCGGGGTGCGGGCGCACGATGACGCGCATGCCGCGCCCGAGCACGCTTTTCAGCATGTCGTCGATGCAGGTGTCGAGGATGTTGCCCTCCTGCCACGACGGCGCGATGAGCACCACATCCCGCCGTGACGGGTCGCGCTCAACGGCGGAGGCGGCGAGCTCGTATTCGGCAATCTCGCGATCGAGCAGGTCGTAGCCGCATTTCACAAGATTTTTGCGCTTGGTGCCGTAGAGCTCCTCGGCACGGCGCAACTCGCGCACCTGATGAGGGCCCGCGCACAGCACCGTGTCGTAATGGTCGTAGGCGCCCTTCTGGGGCGTGAGATGGGTCGAGGTCATGTGGTGGAACATGAACACGTACTCGATGTCCTTGCGGATATAGGAGCGCTTGATGTAGTAGTTCTCCAAGTCCTCGAGCGTGGACACGACCAGATCGGCGTCCATCTTCATCATGAGCGTGATGATCTTGCGCTGCCCGATGTAATAGGGCTTCAGGCGCGGCTCGGCCTCGGCCAGCTTGAACACCTGGTCATTGGGGTCGTTCGTCACGTAGTGAATGTCGGCATCGGAATGCGCGAGCAGCCACTCGATCGCGCCCTGGAAGTACTTGTAGAAGCCACTTCCCTCGGAATAGAAGACAATGTGCTTACCGACGATCTTGAAGAAACGCTTGTAGTCGGCCTTCTCGCGCTTGGCAAGCGGATCGCGCTCGTACCATTTCTTCTTGGGGCCCGAGAAGTTCTCGAGCTCCTCAAGCTCGGCGCGGCTTGCCTCGAGGTCCTCGTAGTCAATGTATTTCGCAGGCTTTACCAGGACATTCGCAAGCGCCTGGATGGCGATGGAGGTCAGGTTCGAGCACACCCAGTAGAAGCCCATGCCCGTGGCGACGAACACGCCCAAGATGAACGAAAGACCGATGGACAGGCCGTTCGTCATGTTCTTCTCCGCTCGCGACTGCTCGCGCTGCAGCGGGTTGATGCGGTTCTGTGCAAAGCCCATGATGATAGCGGAAAGCCCCGCGAAAAGCGGCATGATCCACGCCGCGCCGCCGTCCTCAAAGGGAATCTGGCCCAAGAACTCAGTGCCCGGCGCGCCGCCGTCGGTGATCGTATGGATGACGTCGACCAGGCCGAACAGGATGATGATCTGTACAGCAAGCGGAATCAGGGAGAGCATCGGGTGGTAATGCTGCTCCTTGTAAAGCTTGTTCTGCTCCTCGCCGATCGTCTCGCGGTCGCCGTAGTACTTCACCTTCAGGCGATTCAAGGCGGGCATAAGCTGCACCATGACGATCGAGTTCTTCTGGCACCAAAGCGACATCGGGATGAGGATGATCTTCACGATGATGGTGAACAGCAGGATGGCTATCCACCAATTGCCGCTTATCGCGTAACAGGGCTGCAAGATAAGCGAGAGCAGCCATGCAAGTGCTTCCATGCGAGCAAGTCCTTTCGCATCGCGCGCTGCGAGCGCGATGAAGTGAAATCGAGGCAAAACTGAGGTAAAAACGCAGAATTAGAATAGTACTACAAATCATGCCGCATGAGCGCCCAATCAGGTACTGGGGCGTACTAAATCCGTAGACGCTCCGTTCGGCTCGATGTGACGATCCCCTTCGGAGGTGCGACGATGTCTCTCCTCCGATGATGCAACGTCAGTCCCCCTCCAAGATGTCGCCGCTACCGTTTATGGAGGAGAAACGCGATTGGCTGCGACCATTGTTTCTATCATGTTAATTAGAGGCAACGGAGCCGTTGTGCAAACTTATAATGGCCGCGGTTGGGAACAAGTAAACCCCGAGGAGGTTACATGAGTTACGTCCAGAGAATTATCGACCAAGTTAAGGCGAAGGACCCCGATCAGCCCGAGTTCATCCAGGCCGTCACCGAGGTCATGAGCACCCTCGAGCCGGTCATCGAGGCGCATCCGGAATACGAGGAAGCAAAGATCCTCGAGCGCATCGTCGAGCCCGAGCGCATCATCCAGTTCCGCGTTCCGTGGGTTGACGACAAAGGTGAAGTCCAGGTCAACCGCGGCTTCCGCGTCGAGTACAACTCCGCAATCGGCCCCTACAAGGGCGGCCTGCGCTTCAACCCCACGGTTTATCTGGGCATGTTGAAGTTCCTGGGCTTCGAGCAGATCTTCAAGAACGCGCTGACCACGCTGCCGATGGGCGGCGGCAAGGGCGGCTCCGACTTCGACCCGAAGGGCAAGTCCAACAACGAGATCATGCGCTTCTGCCAGTCGTTCATGACCGAGCTCTACCGCCACGTTGGCCCGAACACCGACGTTCCCGCAGGTGACCTTGGCGTCGGCGGCCGCGAAGTCGCTTACATGTTCGGCCAGTACAAGCGCATCTGCAACGAATGGACCGGCGTGCTCACCGGCAAGGGCCTCTCCTTCGGCGGCTCGCTCGCCCGCACCGAGGCAACCGGGTACGGCCTTGTCTACTTCGTCGACGAGTACCTCAAGAGCAAGGGCGACTCCTTCGAGGGCAAGAAGGTCGTCGTGCACGGCTCCGGCAACGTGGCCATCTACGCGATCCAGAAGGTCTCGCAGCTCGGCGGCAAGGTGATCGCCTGCTCCGACACCCACGGCTGGGTCGAGGACCAGGAAGGCATCGACTACCAGGTGCTCGAGCACATCTACAACAAGAAGCGCTCCGGCCACGACAAGGGCGTCACGCTCGCGATGTACGTCGAAGAGCGTCCGAACGCGACATGGCATGAGGAGGACGGCCGCGGCGTGTGGCAGCTCCCCTGCGACATCGCGCTCCCCTGCGCCCGTGAGAACACCCTTGGCATCGAGGACGCGAAGGCCCTCGTCGCGAACGGCTGCAAGGCAGTCGGCGAAGGCGCCAACATGCCGACCACGATCGAAGCGACCGAGTACTTCCAGAACAACGGCGTCGCGTTCTTCCCTGGCAAGGCGGCCAACGCGGGCGGCGTGCTCGTGTCCGGCCTGGAGATGAGCCAGAACGCCGAGCATCTTTCCTGGACCTTCGAGGAGGTCGACGGCAAGCTCGAGACGCTCATGCGCGGTATGTTCCACAACGTCAACGACACGGCGAAGGAATACGGCCATGAAGGCAACTTCGTGATGGGCGCCAACATCGCCGGCTTCAAGAAGGTTGCCGACGCCATGATGGCTCAGGGCATCGTGTAAGCGACAACTTCAAGCAATCCTTTTAGGAAGGCGGGCTCCTCGCACAGGAACCCGCCTTTTTCTTTGCCCGAAGTCCCGAAAACGGGGCAGGCAAGCTCTTTCCCGCATGTATCTTGGCCGTGCGGTACGCATGTGCACATCGTTTGGGCCGCTGGTCACTTCGTAAACGAGACCTCGCAAGGCACAATACCGATAAAAGCTGACTTCGTCGGGAAGGGCGGAGTGCGAAGCGGCTTGCACGATGCAACGGGAAAGGGAGTGATGAATATGTTGAAGCCCATGATGAGGAAGGTCGCGCTCGGTGTGCCCGCCGTTGCGTTGACGGCAGCCCTTGCGTTCACGATGGCCGGCTGCGGCGGTGGCGCCGAGGAGCAGAAGAAGGCGAGCGACGACACGGCAACGACGCAGCCTGCGGAAGAGCCGAAGGCTGAAGAGACCCCAGAGCCCGCCGTTGAGGCCAAAACCGGCGTCGACTACCCTTCGTACAGCTTAGAGCCAACTGATGGCTGGAAACCCGGCACCAGATCGATGAACGAGAAGTACGAAGAGTGCGAGTTCACGCTCGGCGATGACACCTTCGCCTTCATCGACATTCGCACGTTCAAGACCGAGCCGATGACCGAAGCGGAAGCCAGAATGGGCTCCAAGAAAGACGGCACCATCGACGAAGTCGACGTCAACGGCATCACCTGGGTGCGTCACACCGCGTCCAATGGCACCGTTAACCTGTTCACCAAGGCACCTTCCGGAATGACAGTCGGCGTGGTCATAGGCTCCAAAGTCGATTGGAACGACGCACTGCCCATGATCGAGAACATCATCTTGAAGTAGCGACGACCCACCCAAAGAGGAGCGTCGATTGACCAGATGCAGGAGCCCCGAATAGCCTGACCCTTTTCGGAAAGGCGATTCACGAAGCGACCCCGCCGAATGTGCGATTGCACGAGGCGGGGTCGTTTGCTGTTTCGGTCGCCGCTCATTGCCAGGCGGCAGAGATAACCCCAGAGGGTTTACAGCTCGGAAATAGTCTTCGCGGAGACGACATTGCTCGGCGAGATGAGGATCGCCCCGACCGAGCCGATCTTCGGCGTACTCACGTAGAAGGCGCCGTTCCTCGATTCGCCCATCGACGAGATCGTCGAGTCTGCCGTGGTGATGACGATGTCGATGTTCTCGGCATTCTTGAGATACGACTCCTCGGGACAAAGAGCAATGACGTAGTCTACCTTTTGATCGGTGAAGTACTTAACCTTCTCATCGATAAGGATCCTCGAATACTCGCGGGTGACCGAGAAGATGCCGTAGCGCTTGCCGCCGCGCTTCAGAATCGTTCCCTCTTCATAGGCGGAGGGATCGGCCGTATGAAGCGAGATGACGTTTGCGCCCTTGTCTTGGTAGAGCGCATCGACATCGGAGAGGGCGACCGGCTCCTTCTCCTTTTTGTGCCCCGCGAGCGGTGCAGCGGAGCTCGCCTGGGAATCTAAGGCTCTATCAGGGGAAACAGTTGCAGAAACCCCTTCCCCGGCAGCGCTTTCCCCTACGACGCCTTCGGACGCGGAGCCTTCCGCAGCAGCAGGTTCCGATGCGGTCGAAACTCCCTGATCGACAGAGCCGGTGCCCTGCGCGCTTGCGCTCGTTGGAGAAGCCGAATTCTCGCTCGAGGTGGCACGAGAAGAAGCGGTCTGTTTGTCGGAAGGCGAAGCGGCAGAAGATGCCTGGCCGTTTTCCAAAGAGGAAGCAGAGGCTTGATTGCCGTCGGAAGAGGATGAAGAGGAAGCGGGGGCTTGACCATCCCCCGCCTTCGAGTCCCCGGGAAGCGATTCGGCATCACCCGCATTCTTTGAGCTAGCGGAGCCGTTGGCAGCTGATGCCGCAGAAGCCGTCGATTGCGCGGCGCTTTCTTCCTCTTCGATGGTTCCCTCGTAGACGATGGCGGTGTAGCCTTCCATGTTACCGAACGCATCGTCGATATTCGAGGCGGTGACGTTCCATGAATGGCCAGCAAACACGTAGCCGAACAGGATACACCCCATCCCAATAGCAAGGATGAGGAACACGATGAGCGCGATTTTCTCTCGGGATGTCTTTTCCATAGCAGCGTTCATTATAGGCAAACGAGCATGAGCTGCCAGCCCTCATCTCCCGAAGACAGACAATCTCGATGCCAGGCTGCAGGCATTCGAAGGCATTTGAAGGCGGCGCCAGCCCGCTTGCGGCTACAATTCAATTTCCGCGGGCGCGGGATGTTCCCTGAGGAACTCATCCAAGGGTAACGCACCATCCCCGTACAGGAAGTCTGCCGCCTCGGGGCAGAGCAGCCTGAGAAGCCCCACAGCGTCGGCGTCCACCTTCCTAGGCGAGAGCTCTCCGCGCTTGGGGTCGAAGAGTCGCTCGCTGTGGGCAACGCGGTTGCGCAACCGCAGAATCCCGTAGAGCCTCTCCTGGAGCTCGCCGCGGTTCGTGCCCTTGGGCCATGCGCGGTAGAGGCAGGAGCGCCAGATCACCGCTTCGCGGCTGCGGTCGGTGAGGTGTACCCAGAAGCCGAGTGTGAGTCCGGCGACGAGGCTTCCGGTTGTAAAGCCCCTTGGAAGTCCAGCTGCGGCGGCATCGATGGTCTTCCTGTTAATTCGGTTCGAGTCGAGCATCCCCTTTTCAGACTTCCTCATCACGGGGCGGCGCGCAGGAGACGCGTCGTCGAGCAGCCAGTGCTCCTCGCCGTCCCAGCGAGATTCCATCACGTCGTTATAGGCATTGCGGAGCGCGACTTCGAAATAGGAGATGTCTCGCATGAGAAGTTGCCCGAGTGAGACATTCCACTTGTAAAGCTCAAGGGCTTTGCTGATGTTCCCGTCACATTCTTCGAGGTATGGGGTGAGGCGTTCCGCCGAGAGCCATTTCTCGACCCATAGGCACGTTGCCGCTCCGTGCCGTATGCGAGCGGCGTCTTTCAGCGCTTGGTGATTGTCTCGCTCGTCAGGCAAGAAGCCTCCTATAAATGCAAATTGAGCCCCGGTGACTTGAATCAGAGGTCATTCCCGGGGCCGTCGCTAAGTAGTATACCCGCAGGTGGCGGGTTTATCAAATGGATTTTCGGTAACTTCGCATTATTCGTCGGCTGTTTTATATCTGGCTACGATGCAAAACCACAGATGAGCTGCCAGAGCAAAACCCGCTGAATCAAGAAGCGAATTCAATTCAAGGCAGGGACGGAGTGTCAACTTCAGCAAAACGAAGGCATCGATGCAACCCTCCTGTGATTCAAGAGAACCCCATGAGGGCGACATCAACGATAACGAACTGAAGGTTTGACGCTGGTCCATCCCAATTCATAATTCGAGACTTTTGCATTGTATTCGGCAAGCGCCTTGACTCCATTTGAGATTTCTATCTGCTGTTGCATCTGGCCGCCAATGCCTTTAAGCGTTTTTGTGTTGTCATCCAATTTGAGGGCTAAGGATTGGGCATTTTGTGCGGACAGATCCCGAATGCCATCCAGCGCCAATTCAAGATGGCACACATCTGAGATTATTCTGTTCATACCCGCTTTAATTGCCTCGCTTAGCCCAGAAATCTGAGACGAGACTGCATCAATCTTATTTTCTATTCTCATCAAACTCTGATCATGGTCGAACTGGGCGTAGGCTCCGTCGGGGCCTTCTAAGGTCAAGGCCCTTCTCTTATCCAGTAAGACGTAAATACCGCACATTGCGTTTAGGCTCTGGAAGTACTTTGGCAAATCGAGCTTCGCCCGCATCTCCTCTCTAAGCCCTTCGACTTTTTGAAGATTTTCTTTCAGGCCAATATATTCTTCACTGAAGACCACCAGTGCCTTCTCTCGAGACTCATTCGCCTCATTTACCAACCGTTGGTTTTTTCTTATTAATTAATTCCGCTTGCTTTATCGAGTCCGCATTGATTTTTTCCACACGATTTCTTTCGCTCTTCTCGAAAACGCGTCGCTTGTGACCGCTATAGATGCCCGCGCTGATACAGATAATTGCTGGAATTAACAGCCACAAGGCGAAAAAAGCAGCTCCATCCGAACCCGCAAATAGCAATGAGAGCACAGCAAGGACGGGCCATAAAGGAGAGAGAGCACCAATGAGAATTCTGTAGCCCATATCTCCGTCGCCGTCAAGGCACATTAAAAGAATTGGCTCTGTCACAATATTAAGTTGATTTTCAGAGCATACCAAGTTGTTACGTGTCGAGATATACTTCTTTCGGTAAAGCATCTACTTCGATAGCGGAGGTCTGACATGCGCATGGTGGAAACGCCGCAATCTTCTCAGATTGAAAGCGCTGGACACAAGGGCAATATTCTTCATGTACTGTTTAGGTCTGGAGCATTATATGCGTACTACGGCGTGCCAAAACCTCTTTTTATCGACCTGATTAACGACAGCTCCCCAAAAGGATATTTAAGCAAGCATATCGAGAAAAGTTATCCTTACGAAAGACTGTATTAATTCGCAACGATATAAACTGTTGCCGCACCCGTAATCGGCGAAAGCTCAATTGTTTCATACGGCTCTACATGTACAGTCTTAACATCTGGCCTACCTTCGATTTCGTTGCATAGTTCGCACATATATACAGTGCTTAAATCAATCTTTTCACTCATATTCATACCTCAATCAAATCAATTCCTGCTGCTATAAATGGCAGCTTCTAGTACACTGTTAAACGCCACACAAGTTCATATAGCTCTATCCGCATAGGGAAGTTCCTTTGGCAAAAGGTGCTTCTCCTCTTTGCTCATATCCTTATGCGGAGAAGAGCTTGTGTGGCAACAATGAGGGATGCGCTTTTGCGGGTGCGTCTCTCTTGTAGGGGCGCACTTTTTGTTTTGCGCCGTGTTGCAACAAGAGAGGACGGGCGTTATGGAATGTATCGCGAATCGACAGAGCAAGATAACTCGACGGCTCTTCAAATTGTTCGTATGCGTATTCGCAGTTTTATGTTTGGCTCTGACAGGATGCGCAACATCGCAAACTAGCTCTTCGCAGCAAATATCTAGCCGATCTTCGAGCGCTGAAATCCGCAACATTAGCGATGTTCCAGACGCTCTTTCCAAGGCCATGCAAGAGGTCAAGGGATGCAAGATGACACTTGAACCTAATAACAACAGCACTCTGTATCTCTATGAAGATTCCGAACGTGTTGGGACAGTCGAACTGTCAGAAGACGATTATTCTTTCACCGTGCGTATCGACGGAGACAGAAGCAACGAGAGCGAAGACAGGGCGCTTGAGCGAGTTGCGCACATGACGCTGGCATCAGTCATCGCTTGCAACCCCGACTACGATTATTCGAAAGCGCAAGATGTTGCCGTCAGGATAATCGAATCTGACGGAGAATACCGCGACGGGAAAATCAGCTACAAAGACGGCAAGAAGAGCTATCAGTACGTTTTGAGCGTCTATTTATAAGATGCGGATGCTACTCGGCAAAAAAGAAAGAACTCCTATAGCCAGACACCGAAACAGCGGAGCTAGGTTGATTCCAGCTCCGCTGTTTTATTTGAAGACATCAAAGGGGCAGCGACGAGTATAATCCTTAGTTAGTTACCAGCTTAAATTTCCAAATAAAATGCTTTAGAGCAGCTTACCTCGTACGGCGTTTGAAGATGATTCGCAAGTTCATCCAGACACTTCGCATTTGTTCTCAAACTCAGCCAGACACGTCCGGCTGAGTTTGAGAATTCCTTTCCAGAGGCGGGGGCCGAAAGCCCTCCCGAGGAAATGAGTTGGAAAAGTGCCGTACGAAGAGCTGGACATGACGGTCGGGGCAATCGAGGTCACTCGCCGCGAGCGCGTCCAACCAGGTGAAATCCGCCAATCGAAGCTGCACAGGCGCTAGGGGGACCAACCGCTTGCTTATCGAACCTCGGCCTTCGCCAGCACCACGCTCCGCGTCGCCACGCGCTCCGTAAGCGCAGGGGTATGGGAGACGAGCAGCATGCCGGCACCTTCCCGCTCGGCATAGTCCAGCAACACGCGCCAGATATGCGCTTGCGTGACTGCATCCAGCATCGTGGAAACTTCGTCGCAGATGAGGTAGCGCGGACGCGTGGCAAGCGCGCGGGCTATGCAGAAGCGCTGTAGCTCGCCGCCGGAGAGCTCATGTGGGTAGCGCTGCATCCACTCATCGCGAATCCCCAGGTTGTCGAGGAGTTCTTGCGGCACGTCGCCCGCCTCCGCCAGCGTTTTGCGCATGCGCAGGCGCGGATCGACCGCCTGCTCGGGATGCTGCTGGATCAGCTGCACCGGGCATACTCCGCGACGCGGAAGTGGCCGACCATCGAGCAGCACCTCGCCAGCCTGCGGACGCTCGAACCCAGCGAGCACGCGGCACAGGGTGGTCTTGCCAAATCCCGAGGGAGCCTGAAGCGCCACGCGCTCGCTGGGCTCGACTTGCAGGCTGAACCCGCTGTACAGGGGTTTTGCGCCAGGGTAACCGAACGTGATGTCTCGAGCCTTTAGCACGAGCGACCTCCCTTGTCAACCGATGCGTTGCCGCGGCCTTGCTCGTCCGTGCTCGCCGTAGCCGCGAAATCGTGCTCGGGAAGGGCATGCCACAGCGCGCGGGTGAACGGGTCGCTCAGAAGCGCGGGGTCGGCGAAGTTCGCGACCGCCGTCTCTTCCACCACGGTGCCATCCTTGAAGACGGCAACGCGATCGGCAACGCGCAGCGCGAGCTCGATATCGTGCGTGATCAGCAGCACGCCGTTGCCCTCGTTGGCAAAGGAGCGGAAGTCGTCCAGCGCTCGGACCGCGAGGTCGAGGTCGAGCCCAGGCGTTGGCTCGTCGGCCACGATCACCCGCGGATCGTCCATGAGCGCGCAGCAGAGCAGCACGCGGCGCGCCATGCCGCCAGAAAGCTCATGAGGGTAAAGGCGCGCAACCTCGGGACCGAGCCCGTAGCGCTCGAACAGCTGCTCGCGGCGCGCTTTGCGCTCGGCCTTCGACA
>OLOB01001333.1_pt1 | contig 16596 bp, 13 predicted proteins | sample 1671911 | NCBI WGS metagenome assembly OLOB01 (sample SAMEA3136625, study PRJEB25190) | human gut metagenome | biome: human gut; feature: human-associated habitat; material: faeces | place: Austria | collected 2013
AGAAGTTTGCATTCTTTTCAAAAGCAGCCTTAAGTGCACTGCCACTTCTGGATTTCAGACCGGATATCATTCACTGTCATGACTGGCAGACCGGGCTTGTTCCGATTTATCTGGATAATTTCCGCTATAACAATGAGTTTTTCCGTGGAATCAAGACTGTGATCACCATACATAACCTCAAATTCCAGGGTATCTGGGATAAGAAGACGGTTATGGATATCACCGGACTTCCGGCATACTATTTCTCACCGGATAAGCTGGAAGCATATGACAATGCCAACTATCTGAAAGGCGGAATTGTTTACGCTGATCGTGTGACAACGGTAAGCAGCAGTTACGCGGAAGAGATCAAGACACCGTTTTACGGGGAGAAGCTGGAAGGACTGATGCAGGCAAGAGCAAACTGCCTGTCAGGAATTGTCAATGGTATTGATTATGGTGATTTTAATCCGGCAACAGATACCAACATTGCAAGAACTTACTCTGTCGAAAACTTCCGCAAGGAGAAAGTGAAAAATAAAATGGCGCTGCAGGAAGAACTCGGACTGGAGAGAGATCCGCACCGTATGATGATCGGTATCGTATCCAGACTGACTGACCAGAAGGGCTTTGACCTGATCGACTGTGTGATGGATGAACTTTGCCAGGATGCGGTTCAGATCGTCGTACTCGGTACCGGAGATGAGAGATACGAGAACATGTTCCGTCATTTCGCATGGAAGTATCCGGATAAGGTATCTGCACAGATCTATTATTCAGAGCCGATGTCTCACAAGATCTATGCATCCTGTGATGCATTCCTGATGCCGTCATTATTTGAACCATGTGGACTGAGCCAGCTGATGAGTCTGAGATATGGTACGGTGCCGATCGTAAGAGAGACAGGCGGACTCAAAGATACTGTAGAAGCTTACAACGAATACGAGAAGACTGGAACCGGATTCAGCTTCACCAATTACAATGCGCATGAGATGCTTGCAACCGTAAGATATGCAGAACAGATTTACTATGACAAGAAGCGTGACTGGAACAAGATCGTAGAGCGTGGTATGGAAAAAGATTTCTCATGGAAGAATTCAGCCAAGCTTTATGAAGAACTTTACGAAAATATGTAAAATGCATTCTGGTAATTTACCGGAAAATATGGTATCATGAAATGAAAAAATTTACAGAGGAGAAACATTCGTTATGAGGATTATAGACAAAATTAAAGCAGACGGAGTACATATTTCCTTTGAAGTGTTTCCACCGAAGACGGATGCGGGCTTTGAATCCGTGTTAAAAGCAACGGATGGGATCGCAGAACTTACCCCGTCATTTATCAGTGTTACCTATGGAGCCGGTGGTGGAACCAGTAAGAATACGGTTAAGATTGCAAGTCATATCAAGAATGACCTGAAGATTCCGGCACTTGCACATCTGACCTGTGTGTCCTCAACCAAGGAAGAGGTACATAAGGTTATCGGACAGCTTCAGAAAGAAGGGATTGAGAATATCCTTGCACTCAGAGGAGATATCCCGCAGGATGGACAGTTTCCGCTTCCGGGACAGTATTCTCATGCTTGTGAACTGATCGAAGACATCAAAAAAATGGGAGACTTCTGCATCGGAGCTGCATGCTATCCGGAAGGACATGTAGAGATGGAACACAAGAAAGATGATATCCGTTATCTCAAAGAAAAGGTAGATTGTGGAGTGGATTTTATTACCACTCAGATGTTTTTCAATAATGATATTTTCTATAATTTCCTGTATCGTATCCGTGAACAGGGAATCATGATACCGGTGCTTCCGGGAATCATGCCGATCACAACGAAAAAGCAGCTCGCAAGAAGCTGTGCCCTTTCAGGAACTGCTGTTCCGCAGAGATTCCGTGCGATCGTAGATTATTTTGGAGATGATCCGGCAGCGATGAAGCAGGCGGGAATTGCATATGCGACCGACCAGATCATTGACCTGATTGCAAATGGAGTCCGCAATATCCACGTATATTCGATGAATAAACCGGAAGTAGCTGCTGCAATCATGCAGAACCTTTCAGAAATCGTAAAATAAAGGAAGATAAGAATGATGACAGATGCCAGAACGAAAGAAGCAATTCGTTATCTGGGATATGGAAGACATGCGGTAGATGAACAGACGCTTGCGCTGATCGATGTTTCCTTCGGGGAGCTCGATCAGACTACGCAGGCAAAATCCGTCTATCGCATTTTTGACTGTAAAGTTACAGGAGAAGACCAGGTGACGATCGGAAAAATGAATATTAAAAGCAGAAGTCTCGGAAAGAATCTCAGAGGCTGCAAAGAGGCAGTTGTATTTGGCGCAACACTCGGTACCAGTGTCGATATACTGATGAAACGTTATTCACTGACAGATATGGCGAAATCTGTCGTATTGCAGGCATGCGCAGCTGCATATCTGGAGGAGTACTGTGACGATCTGCAGCTTTCGATCGGAGAAGAGTTAAAAGCACAGAATAAATGGCTCAGACCGAGATTCAGTCCGGGATACGGTGATTTTGATATCCATCATCAGGACGATATCCTACGGATGCTGGATACGGCAAAGAAGATCGGACTTACTATGACAGACAGCTATATGCTCACACCGACAAAATCGGTGACTGCAATCATTGGGATCAGTGATACGCAGGAAAAATGCCACATCAAAGGCTGCGAAGTGTGTGAGAAGAAGGACTGCATTTACAGAAGAAATTAAGGAGCGTAGGGTATGAATATCAGAGAACGTTTGGGAAAAGAACTTTTATTTTTAGATGGAGGAATGGGAACTCTTCTGCAGGCAGAAGGACTTGCACCGGGAGAACTTCCGGAGACCTGGAACATCGAACATCCGGAAAAGGTGGAAGCGATTCACCGCAGATATTACGAAGCAGGAAGTGATGTGGTTCTTGCAAATACCTTTGGCGCTAATGTCTGCAAATTTCATGATGACAGATATACGGTTGAAGAAGTGATCCGTGCAGGGATTGCAAATGCAAAAAGAGCAGGGGAGCAGATTGGAAAAGAGACTTATGTGGCACTGGATATGGGACCGACCGGAAAGCTATTAAAACCAATGGGAGATCTGGATTTTGATGATGCTTATGAAACATTTGCAGAAGCCGTCCGCTATGGAGAAAAGTACGGTGCAGACCTGATCCATATCGAGACCATGAGTGACACCTATGAAGTAAAGGCAGCCATTCTTGCAGCAAAAGAAAATTCTTCTCTTCCGGTATTTGTAACCATGATCTTTGATGAAAGAGGAAAGCTTCTGACAGGTGGGGATGTCCCTTCTGTTGTGGCAATGCTGGAAGGACTCCGCGTAGATGCACTGGGGCTGAACTGTGGACTTGGGCCGAAACAGATGCTTCCAATCCTGAACGATTTAAGAAGATATACCTCCCTTCCGATCATTGTGAAGCCAAATGCCGGACTTCCGAAGCAGAAGAACGGGGAAACGTATTACGATGTAGAGCCGGATGAGTTTGCCCGGATCATGCAGGAGGTTGTAAAAGGAGGAGCCTGTGTGATCGGCGGATGCTGCGGAACGACACCGGAGCATATTAAAAAGCTGGTAGAAGAATGCAAAGATCTTCCGCTGCGCGAGATCGAGAAAAAGCATGATACGATCGTATCTTCTTATGGACAGGCTGTGATCCTGGATGATATGCCGCGTATCATCGGAGAAAGAATCAACCCGACCGGAAAGAAAAAATTCAAAGAAGCACTGAAAAATGAAGATATGGACTACATTCTGAAAGAAGCGATCACGCAGCAGGATAAGGGCGCGCACATTCTGGATGTCAATGTAGGACTTCCGGATATTGACGAAGTTGCCATGATGGAAAAAGTTGTAAAAGAACTGCAGAGCGTGACCAGTCTTCCACTTCAGATTGACACAGTAGATGGAAAGGCTATGGAACGTGCAATGCGTATCTACAATGGAAAGCCGATGATCAACTCTGTAAACGGAAAGCAGGTTTCTATGGACGAAGTCTTTCCTCTGATCCGGAAATATGGCGGTGTGGTTGTCGGACTGACCATTGATGAAGAGGGGATTCCGAAGGATGCAGAAGGCCGTGTGCGTGTTGCAGGTAAGATCATCAACGAAGCAGCCAAATACGGAATCGACAAGAAAGATATCGTGATCGATGTGCTGACCATGACCATCAGTTCGGAAAAAGACGGGGCAAAGGTTACCCTGGAAGCATTGAAGAGAGTACGGGAAGAATTCGGGGTCAGAACCGTTCTTGGAGTATCGAATATTTCTTTTGGACTTCCAAGGCGCCCGATCGTCAACAGCTATTTCTATGCGATGGCAATGCAGAACGGACTGACGGCAGGAATCATCAATCCATCCTCAGAAGATATGATGAAAGCTTATCGTTCTTATAATGCACTGATGGGCTTTGATGAAAATTGTACGAATTATATCAGTACTTATGCGGGAACCACAGAGACGGTGACAGTCCAGGCATCGCAGGCAGCTGCAACAGCCGGAAATGCACCCAAAGCTGCAGGCGTTGAGATGACACTCAAATATGCAATTGAGAGAGGGCTGAAAGAAGAGGCGCATCATATCACCCGTGACCTGATCGGTACGAGGGAACCGCTGGATATCATCCAGGAGGAACTGATCCCGGCACTCAATGTAGTCGGTGAAGGTTTTGAAAAGGGAACCGTCTTCCTTCCGCAGCTTCTGATGAGTGCGGATGCTGCGAAGATTGCCTTTGCAGTTATCAAGGATGTGCTTGCTTCATCCGGACAGGAAGAAGAAAAGAAGGAGAAGATCATCCTTGCTACCGTAAAAGGTGATATCCATGATATCGGAAAGAATATAGTGAAAGTTCTTCTTGAAAATTATGGTTTTGATGTGATCGATCTCGGAAAGGATGTGCCGCCGGAGGCAATCGTAGAAAAAGCAGTTGAGGAGAATGTCACTTTGGTAGGCTTAAGTGCGCTGATGACCACAACTGTAGTCAGCATGGAAGAGACGATCAAACTCTTAAGAGAGAAAAAACCGGACTGTAAAGTCATGGTAGGCGGGGCTGTTCTGAACCAGGATTACGCGGATATGATCGGGGCAGATTTCTATGGAAAAGATGCCATGCAGTCCGTACACTATGCGCAGAAATTTTTTGGCATGGTGGAGTAGGAACTGCAAGGCAGATACAAAAGGTCGAAATTGTATGTGAAAATGCTAAAAAAGTTTGGAAAATTTTTTTGTATATGCTATAATATGCATAAATCAAGGAGAAAAGAAAATGATAGCATGGGAGGCATGACAAGATGGCATTTTTTTCAACACTGATCTCTACGGTATTGAAGATGCTCTTTATCGGAGTGTTTGCAGTCGGAGGAGTTTTTGCAGGCAAGAAGCTTCGTGAAAGAAAAGACGCAAAGAATTCAGAGACTAAGTAGAATGGAAAAAAGAAGGAATCGCAGAAAATGCGGTTCCTTTTTAAATTCCATTATATTGACAAGCCATCAAAATCTCTTTATAATTAGAATTTAGCTGATAGAAGCGAGGAGGATAAAGATGAAAGCTTACGGAGTTAACGAACTTAGACGCATGTTTCTTGACTTTTTTGAGAGCAAAGGTCATTTAAAAATGAAAAGCTTTTCGCTGGTGCCGCACAATGATAACAGCCTTCTGTTGATTAATTCAGGAATGGCACCGCTGAAACCATATTTTACAGGACAGGAGATCCCACCGAGACGCCGTGTGACAACCTGTCAGAAATGTATCCGTACAGGAGATATCGAGAACGTAGGAAAGACTGCACGTCACGGTACTTTCTTTGAAATGCTTGGTAACTTCTCATTCGGTGATTACTTTAAGACAGAAGCGATCCACTGGTCATGGGAATTCCTGACAGAAGTGGTTGGACTGGATCCGGATCGTCTGTACCCGTCCGTATATGAAGACGATGATGAGGCATGGAAGATCTGGAACGAAGAGATTGGTATTGCACCGGAGAGAATTTTCCGTTTCGGAAAAGAAGACAACTTCTGGGAGCATGGATCAGGTCCGTGCGGTCCGTGTTCAGAGATTTACTATGACCGTGGAGAAAAATACGGATGCGGTAAACCGGGATGTACAGTAGGCTGCGAATGTGACCGTTATATGGAGATCTGGAACAACGTATTTTCACAGTTCGACAATGATGGACATGGAAACTACAGCGAACTGAAGCAGAAGAATATTGATACCGGTATGGGACTTGAGAGACTTGCATGTATCGTACAGGATGTAGACTCTATGTTCGATATTGATACTTTAAAAGCACTGCGTGACCAGGTATGTGAGGTCGCAGGAGTATCTTATGGAGATAATGAAAGCACAGACGTATCTCTGCGTGTAATCACAGACCATGTGCGTTCTGTATCTTTCATGATCTCTGATGGTATTATGCCGTCTAATGAAGGAAGAGGATATGTTCTTCGCCGTCTTCTCCGCCGTGCATGCCGTCACGGAAGACTTCTGAACATTGCACCGGGATTCCTTACAGATCTTGCTGCAACTGTGATCGAAGGCTCTAAAGACGGATATCCGGAGCTGGAAGAAAAGAAAGACTTTATCATGAATGTCATCCGCAAGGAAGAAGAGCAGTTTGAGAAGACCATCGACCAGGGACTTGTCATTCTGAATGAGATGAAAGAAAAGATGGCAGAAGAAGGAACAAAGACTCTGTCTGGAGAAGATGCGTTCAAATTATATGATACCTATGGATTCCCGATCGATCTTACCAAAGAGATCCTGGAAGAAGAAGGTATAGATATTGATGAAGAGGGATTTAAAGCCGCAATGGAAGTTCAGCGCCAGACTGCAAGAAAAGCACGTAAGGCAACGAACTACATGGGAGCAGATGCAACCGTATACGAATCCATCGATCCGTCTGTAACCTCTAAGTTTGTCGGATACGAGCATCTGGAATATGAATCGAAGATTACGGTACTTACCACAGAAGATGAGATCGTAGACGCTCTTTCTGACGGTGAGAGAGGAACCATCTTTGTAGATGAGACTCCGTTCTATGCAACAAGCGGTGGACAGGAAGCCGACCACGGTGTGATCAAATGCGGTGACGGTGAATTTGTTGTGGAAGATGTGAAGAAGATGCTTGGTGGCAAGATCGGTCATATCGGTTATATGGCAAAGGGTATGATGAAGGTTGGAGATCAGGTTACTTTGACCGTTGATTCGCAGAGACGTGTGCTTTGTGCAAGAAACCACAGTGCGACCCATCTGCTTCAGAAAGCACTCCGTACCGTACTTGGTACACATGTAGAACAGTCCGGATCTTATGTAGACGACAAGAGACTTCGTTTCGACTTCTCTCATTTCTCGGCAATGACACCGGAAGAACTGCAGAAAGTAGAAGATATGGTAAATGAAAGCATTTCCAGATCTCTGCCGGTTGTCATTAAGAATATGCCGATCGAAGAAGCAAGAAAGACCGGAGCACAGGCTCTGTTCGGTGAGAAATATGGCGACATCGTCCGTGTTGTAAATATGGGAGATTACTCTATTGAGTTCTGCGGTGGTACACATGTTGCCAATACAAGCGAGATCGGAGCATTCAAGATCCTGTCTGAAAGTGGTGTGGCAGCAGGGGTACGCCGTATCGAAGCACTTACATCCAAAGGACTGATGGATTATTATGGAGAACTGGAACAGTTGCTTCATGAAGCAGCCAAGCTCCTGAAAGCAACTCCGGATACTGTGTCTGAGAAGATCGCACACCTTCAGGCTGAGAACAAAGAACTTCACAGTGAAGTAGAAAGCCTGAAGAGCAAGCTCGCAAAAGATGCCATGGGTGATGTGATGGATCAGGTAGAAGAAGTAGCCGGCGTAAAAGTGATTGCTGTCAGCGTAGAAGATATGGACATGAACGGACTGCGTGACCTTGGAGACCAGCTCAAGGAGAAGATCGGAGAAGGCGTGGTCGTGATCGCATCCAGCGCGAACGGCAAGGTAAGCCTGATGGCTACAGCAACAGATGAAGCAATGAAGAAGGGTGCTCACGCAGGCAACCTGATCAAGGCAATCGCTTCCTGTGTAGGTGGTGGCGGCGGTGGACGTCCGAACATGGCACAGGCTGGCGGAAAGAACCCGGCTGGAATCCCGGATGCCCTTGCAAAAGTCAAAGAGGTACTGGCAGAACAGATAAAATAATGCCGGAAAATGACAGATTTATGCATATTTTTCCTATTTTTCAAAAAATTCTTGACTGAGATGAAAAATATGATATAATCTAATGTAGTGCAATAAATATACCCGAACAGTCGTATGATGCACAATACCAGGCTGGAGGGGAGGTTAGGTGTGAGACTATGTCAAATGTAATCGTTAAAGAAAACGAATCGTTAGATAGCGCTTTACGCAGATTCAAAAGAAACTGTGCAAAGGCTGGTATTCAGCAGGAAATTCGTAAAAGAGAACATTACGAAAAACCAAGCGTTAGACGTAAAAAGAAATCTGAAGCTGCTAGAAAACGTAAATATAACTAATATGTGCAGAACAATAATGGAGGGTTTATGATTCATAAACCCTCCATTTTTACAGGAAAATTTTATGTGGTGGAATAGGATAATATTTGGAATAGATGGATATGAGGTTGTGATGTGGTTTCTGACTTACAGCATGATGGGATGGCTGGTGGAATCCATCTATATGTCATTTTGTAATCATAAGATTACGAACAGGGGATTTGCAAAAGGTCCGTTTTGCCCGATCTACGGGTTTGGTGCTCTTACGGTGTTTTTTGTATTACGTCCGTATAGCGACAATAGTATACTGCTGTTTTTCCTGGGATCGTTTCTTGCAACGACGTTGGAATTTCTGACGGCACTTGTGATGAAGCACATTTTCGGTGAGATCTGGTGGGATTACCATGAGAAGCCATTTAACTACAGGGGGATCATCTGTCTGGAGAGTTCGATCGCATGGGGATTCTATACGTTGTTCCTTTTTATGTTCCTGCAGAACATAGTTGCAGCGTTTGTTGCCATGATACCGGTTCGTGCAGGGCGTGCAATTGGCAATCTGATCCTGATTGGATACATTATGGATTTTTCCGCGACAATTTATCGCCAGAAGAAAGAAAATCTTCAGGAAAGCATGGATGAGGAACAAATACAGCAGATTGAACAAGCAAAAGACAAAATGAAAGATAATTTTTTGACATAATTGTTGTTGACAAAACCATAGACTGTGGTCTATACTGTGTCTCGTAAACGACAAGGACGTCATGTACAGTTAGTACATGGCGTCTTTTTGTTTGGCGGTAAATTCCGAAGGGATTTCCTGCTAAACAAAAGGCACATTCTTTTACACATTTTTATTCGAAGTCCGGAACGAATAGCATGAAGTAGTATATGATCAAAAGAAGGAAAGCGAGGAGATTCTTATGAAACTCAAAGACACAGGACTCACAGCAGAAGAATTAAAGGACATTGTAAAAAAATATATGGTAGAAACCTATGCAAGATATGATTTTATCGCAGAACGTGCAGAAGGTATGTATCTCTACGATGAAAAAGGGGTAGCTTACCTCGACTTTTATGGTGGAGTTGCCGTAAATACACCAGGTAACAGAAATCCGAAGGTTGTCGCAGCAGTAAAAGACCAGCTTGATGACATCATGCATACATTCAATTACCCATACACAATTCCACAGGCACTTCTCGCAAAGAAGATCTGTGACACAATCGGAATGGATAAGATTTTCTTCCAGAACTCAGGAACAGAAGCCAACGAATGTATGATCAAGATGGCAAGAAAATACGGCGTTGAAAAATATGGCCCGGAACATTACCATATCGTAACAGCAATCAATGGTTTCCACGGAAGAACATACGGAGCACTTTCCGCAACAGGACAGCCGGATAACGCATGCCAGCTTGGATTCAAACCGATGCTTCCGGGATTCTCCTACGCAGAATATAACAACCTTGAAGATTTCAAGTCAAAAGTAACAGATAACACGATCGCGATCATGATCGAGCCGGTACAGGGCGAAGGTGGTGTACATCCGGCAACACAGGAATTTATCGAAGGACTTCGTAAACTCTGTGATGAAAGAGGTATGCTTCTCCTTCTCGATGAAGTACAGACCGGATGGGGACGTACAGGATCTCCAATGGCATTCATGGGATATGGTGTAAAACCTGACTGTGTAACGATGGCAAAAGCTATGGGAGGCGGAATGCCGATCGGTGCATGCTGCGCAAGCGAAGAAGTAGCTGCAGTATTTACATCAGGAACACATGGCTCTACATACGGTGGACATCCACTTGCATGTGCCGCATCTCTTGCTTCCATTTCTGAAATCCTCGACAAAGATTTAAGTGGAAATGCAAAAGTAATGGGTGAATACATGAAAGAAAAACTTGCAGAGCTTCCACATGTAAAAGAAGCAAGAGGAAAAGGACTTCTGGTAGGATGCGAATACGATATTCCGATCGCTCTTGAAGTAAAATGGGCATGCTTCAGAAGAAGACTTCTGATCACAGCGATCGGCGACAGCGTAAACCGTATGATCCCGCCACTGATCCTTGCAAAAGAACACGTAGATCAGGCAATCGAGATCATGAGAGATGCAATCAACGAAGCTGCTGCAAAATATGAGGTAGATCAGAAGACTGCATAGTATAGACATTCCTCCGACTTATTGATATAATTGTATAAAAAATAGAGTACCGGCACAGAAATCCCCCAGTTTCTGTGCCGGTTTTTGAGGTGAAAAATATGTTAGAAAGAATGCAGCTTTTTCCGCTGAATTTTTATAAAAAAGCGAAATTTAACGGAAGTATGGGAAAAATGAACTATCGCCTGGCGAAAGAAGAAAAAAAGACCGATGAGGAAAATTCAGAAACGATTCTTGTCGGAAGTATCTGGGAGGGACCGTTTATTTATGATAAGATTCCGCAGGAAAAGATCACAAAGAGAGAATTCCCATTTGCAGAAGAAGGAATCTGTCAGGCAATGGACTGGTTCAATGAGGAAGGCGAAAAAATGAACCGGGAAGTGTAAAGAAAGGTTCTATTTTCCTGTCAGAAGGCTTATTTATATAATATCGATGGATGGAAAAAAGGAGTCTTATGATGCGCAAATTTCTGGCAGGTCTGCTTGGCATGGTTCTGTGCGTGCAGACCGTATATGGGATCCCGGTCCGGGCGGCAGATGTTTTCGAGCCGGGAGAAAGACCGAAAGCTATGCAGGATGTGATCCGGCAGGAGGATCCGGAGCAGACGAACAGAGACAATTCGGGCAATCTGACCGGTCTGGAACTATCTGCTGAGTCCGCAGTTATTATGGAAGCTTCCGGAGGTCAGGTTCTCTTAGAAAAAAATGCGGATGAGAAAAAGCCCCCGGCGAGTGTGACAAAGGTTATGACGCTGCTTCTGATCTTTGATGCACTGGCAGACGGAACGATCACGCCGGATACCGAAGTCACAACTTCTGAGTATGCTGCATCGATGGGCGGATCTCAGGTATTTCTGGAAGCTGGTGAGAAGCAGACTGTGGATACAATGATCAAGTGCATTGCTGTGGCAAGTGCCAATGATGCCTGCGTGGCGATGGCAGAAAAGATTGCCGGGAGTGAACCGGCTTTTGTGGAAAAGATGAATCAGAGATCGGCAGGACTTGGAATGACGAATACCCATTTTGTCAACTGTAATGGACTGGACACGGAAGGGCATCTGACGACAGCGAGAGATATTGCACTGATGTCACGGGAACTGATCACGAAGTATCCACAGATCGAGGACTACTCAACGATCTGGATGGAAAATATTACCCACACTACGGCAAAGGGCAGCAGTGAATTCGGACTGAGTAATACCAACAAACTGATCCGGCAGTATGAATACGCAACCGGACTGAAGACCGGATCCACAAGCGGTGCGAAGTTCTGCCTGTCTGCAACGGCAAGAAAAGACGGGGTCAATATGATTGCGGTTGTGATGGCAGAGCCGGATTCTAAGACACGGATAAAGGATGCCATTGCCATGTTAAACTATGGCTTTGGGAAATGCAGTATTTACCAGGATGAAAAGGCACTGGAAAAAATTGTGTATGCCGAAGTGAAACATGGAATGCAGGAGAAGGCAAAGGGAGAGACGCTGGAGGGCTTCCGGTATGTGGATACCAGTGGATCAGATCTGTCTGCCGTGGAAAAAGAGGTACAGATACAGAAACAGACTGCCCCGGTAAAGAAAGGCGACCAGATCGGAGAAGTCATTTACCGGCTGAATGAGAAAACCATCGGAAGCGTTCCGGTTTATGCGACAGAAGGTGTCGGGGAGTTGACATTTGGGGGCGCATTCCTTAAAATTCTGGAAGAAATGATGGTATAACGAAAGAGGAAAGAGATGAAGGTAACAGGGATTATCGTATTGATACTGGTGATTTTTGCAGCAGCAGTTCTTGCAGAAGTATGGCGGGAGCTGCACTGCTTCAAGATTACAAGATACCGGATCAGAACCAGTAAAATAAAGGGAGATGCCGGAAAAGTACGGATTGCTTTCTTAAGTGATCTGCATAATCATGTCTATGGAAAAGAGAATGAGGAGCTGCTTTTGGCGATCAGGGAAGCAAAGCCGGATCTGATACTGGCAGGCGGCGATATGCTGGTCGGGAAAGCCGGAAGAGACTGGACAGCGGCAGCGGATTTGATGAAAAACCTTCCACAGATCGCACCGGTCTGGTGCTGTAATGGCAATCATGAGCAGAGAATGCATGAGCAGCAGGAGATTTACGGCAAAGAATATGGATATTATGAGAATGAACTGAAAAAGGCAGGGATTCATGTCCTGGTGAATGGATCAGAAGAGATCCCGGTAAACGGGATGAAGCTGCGCTTATATGGGATGGAGCTTCCATTTGGATGCTATAAAAAAGGATGGAAGGTGTGTCCGCTTACGACTGGCGAGATGGAAGAACGGATTGGCAGTGCAGAGACGGACGCATACTGCATTTTAATGGCACATCATCCGCTTTACGCAGAAACCTACTGGAAGTGGGGAGCAGACCTGGTGCTGTCCGGACATTTACATGGCGGGATTGCCAGACTTCCACTGCTTGGCGGTGTGATCAGTCCGCAGTTCCGTCTGTTTCCACGCTACAGCGGGGACTGTTATGAAAAAGACGGGAAATATATTGTGGTCAGCAAAGGGCTCGGAACCCACACGATCAATTTCCGCTTCTGGAATCCGGCAGAGTTAGTCGTACTTGATATCATCCCGGCTTTCCTGTATAATAAATAAGGTTATCGACAATTTGACTGGAAAGGATATCTATGGGAAAAGGAATACCGGTAAAGCTGCAGGTTTTTGAGGGACCTCTGGATCTGCTCTTACATTTGATCGATAAAAATAAAATAGACATCTACGATATTCCGATCGTAGAGATCACCAACCAGTATATGGAATATATCCAGGCGATGGACAGAGCAGACCTGAATGTCATGAGTGAATTTCTGGTCATGGCGGCGACACTTCTGGACATCAAATGCAAGATGCTTCTTCCAAAGGAAGTCAATGAAGAGGGCGAGGAAGAAGATCCGCGTCAGGAACTGGTAGAGCAGCTTTTGCAGTACAAGATGTACAAATACATGTCTTATGAACTGCGTGACCGCCAAGTGGACGGAGAAAAGCTGTTCTATAAGGGAGCGACCATTCCGGATGAAGTAAAGGAATACGAAGAACCGGTAGATCTGGATACGCTTCTTGACGGGCTGACCCTGACGAAGCTGAATGATATTTTTCAGGATATCCTGAAAAGACAGGCAGATAAGACGGATCCGATCCGAAGTAAGTTCGGCAAGATCGAGAAAGAAGAGGTTACGCTTCCGGAGAAACTGGAATATGTTTATGAGTATGCAAAGGTACATCACAGATTCAGTTTCCGGGATCTCCTGAAAAAGCAGGCATCCAAGGTACAGATCATTGTCACCTTCCTGGCGGTGCTGGAGCTGATGAAGACAGGAGAGATACAGGTATATCAGGAACATACGTTTGATGATATCATCATTACATCGGACGAGGGACTGCGGCAAGGAGTATAGAAGAAAATGAGAACAAAACAGTTGGAGAGTATCATAGAGGCAATCCTGTTCACTATGGGAGATTCGGTCGAGGTGAGTAAGATCGCATCCGCGATCGAGCAGGATGTGCCGACGACGGAGAAACTTATCCATAATATGATGGACAAGTATCAGAAAGAGGAGCGTGGCATCCGGATCATCGAACTGGATCATGCATATCAGCTCTGTAGCAAACCGGAGATGTATGAGTATCTGATCCGGATCGCAAAGCAGCCGAAAAAGTATGTCCTGACAGATGTCATGCTGGAGACGCTTTCAATTATTGCTTACCGTCAGCCGATCACCAAACTGGAGATTGAGAAGATTCGCGGAGTCAAATCGGATCATGCGGTAAACAAGCTGATCGAGTACAATCTGGTCTGCGAGCTTGGGCGCCTTGATGCACCGGGACGTCCGCTGCTTTTTGGAACAACCGAAGAATTTCTGCGCAGATTCAGTGTGCAGTCTTTAGATGATCTCCCGGGCATTGAACCGGAGAAGCTGGAGACATTCAAAGAAGAAGCGGAAGATGAGGCACAGATCCGGCTGAATATTTAAAATGGAATCCATAGTATAAACGCCCGTCCCTGTTCATAAAATGGAACAGAAAAGAGCAGGAGGGAGACCGGGGCGCATGAAAAAGAAAGAAAAGAAGAGGAATGGAATACCGGCACGGACCAGAAGAGGGATTCTGGCAGCGTGCATGGTATTCTTTTTTAGTTTGCAGATTTTTCAAGGAAAGATGCTATGGAGAGAATCCACAGGAGAAAGTCCGGGTAAGGTCTTATCTGGGAAAGTGCCTGCGGAAGAAAATGAACGGACACAGATAATGGAGACTACGCAGCAAAAGGAACCGGTTTCGGATGCGCAGACTGCACAGGAAAAAGAAACCCGTGAGCAGGAAAGGGAGCAGCTTCTTACCCGGCTCTATGCCCGTTCCGCTGCGCTGGTGGATGCGGACAGCGGCAGGGTTCTGCTCGGAAAAGAAGAGCATGTAATGCGCCCGATGGCAAGTACAACGAAGATCATGACCTGCATTCTTGCGCTGGAAAAGGGAAATCCGAAGGACCTGGTGACAGCCTCTGCAAATGCGGTCGCACAGCCGAAGGTTCATCTGGGAATGCACGAAGGGGAAGCGTTTTATCTGGGGGATCTTCTATATTCCCTGATGCTGGAATCACACAATGACAGTGCAGTTATGATAGCGGAGCATATCGGAGGAAGTGTCCGAGGCTTCGCTTCTCTTATGAATAAAAAGGCAGAAGAGATCGGATGCACTGAGGCACATTTTGTTACGCCAAACGGATTGGATGGAGAGGATGTGGGCGGTGTGCACAGCATTTCAGCTGCAGATCTGGCAAAAATCATGAGCTACTGTGTCCTGCGTTCTCCCAAAGCTGCAGAATTTCTTGCGATCACGCAAATGCCGGTATACAGTTTTTCTGATGCTGAGGGAAAGGAAAATTTTAGCTGCAGCAACCACAATGCATTTCTTCAGATGATGGATGGTGCGATTTCCGGGAAAACAGGGTTTACCGGGGATGCCGGATATTGCTATGTAGGGGCTTTGCAGAGTGAGGATCGTACATTTGTAGTGGCACTGCTTGCCTGTGGCTGGCCAAACAACAAGAATTATAAATGGACAGATACCAGAAAACTGATGGAGTACGGAATGGCACATTATCGTTATGATGAGGTGTGGAAAATACCGGAGCTTTCGAAAATACTCGTGGAAAACGGTGTTTCCCAAAATGGTTTGTTTGGAAAAGCAGCAGTGGAAGTGGAAATCAAAGGAAAAGAAAGTCCGGGTAAGATTCTGGTCGGAGATGATGATGTGGCAGAAGAAAAGACAGAAGTACCGGAAAAACTGGATGCGCCGGTGAAAAGCGGAACACCGGTCGGACAGATCACGTATCTCTTAAACGGGGAGAAATGGGGGAGCTGCCAGGCTGTTGTAAAAGAAACAGTCAGACGGAGAACATTTACCTGGATAGCCATGAAAATGTGTGAAATGTTTTATCAATTTAATTTTTAAAACACGAGAAGAATAAAATAGATCAAGAAAATTGCTTAAATTCATCAATGGACTTTCGCGATAAGATATGTTAGCATTAGCTAGACAACAAAATAAGACAAGAAAGTTGACGGATATTTGTGAAAAGTCAGGAATTAGGCAAATTGTGTGATTTTTATGAAAAATTTCTTGTTTTTTCATATGAACAGAAGAAAAAGCAGATGCCGCCCTTTCCAATTAAATAAAAGGAGAGAAACAAAATGGAAAATTGTAAAAAATACGAGAGACAATATTTTATGCCTCCGAAATTTGAATATGATTGGGTGAAAAAAGATTATGTAGACGCACCGCCGATCTGGTGCAGCGTTGACCTGCGTGATGGAAACCAGGCACTGATTGAGCCGATGAGTCTGGATGAAAAGCTGGAATTCTTCCAGTTATTGGTCGATGTGGGATTCAAAGAGATCGAAGTCGGATTCCCGGCAGC
>OLOB01001343.1_pt1 | contig 16493 bp, 15 predicted proteins | sample 1671911 | NCBI WGS metagenome assembly OLOB01 (sample SAMEA3136625, study PRJEB25190) | human gut metagenome | biome: human gut; feature: human-associated habitat; material: faeces | place: Austria | collected 2013
GAGCTGGGCAGTCTCACCGATGCCGCCCACCGCGAGGAGGTGGCCCGGGCCGAGCAGCGCATGCGGCTGGAGGCTCTGGCGGAGCGCGCCATGAGCGAGCTCGGCCTGGAGCTGGACCCCCTCGTGGAGGAGTACGGACCGCACATGCTCGTCCCCGAGCTCATCGAGGACGCTGATAACGCCTCCGACCCTGGCTCCACCACGGACCGGGACGCTGCTCAGGCGTCGGCCGGTGGCTCAGACCACCTGGGCCGTCCCTACGTGCGTTCCGAGCAGGAGAAGCGCCTGGCCAAGGCCTCGCGCGACCTCGCCCGGCTCGGCAAGGTCAACCCGCTGGCCCTGGAGGAGCACGCGGCCCTGGAGCAGCGTCACCAGTTCCTGGCCGAGCAGCTGGCCGACCTCAAGCGCTCGCGTGACGATCTGCTGAGCATCGTCGAGGAGATCGACTCGCGGGTTCAGGAGGTCTTCACCCAGGCCTACGAGGACACCGCCCGTCAGTTCGCCTCCGTCTTCGACCGGCTCTTCCCCGGCGGGGAGGGGCGGCTGGTGCTCACGGATCCCGATGACATGCTCACCACCGGCATCGAGATCGAGGCGCGCCCCGCCGGCAAGAAGGTCAAGCGACTCTCCCTGCTCTCAGGAGGGGAGCGCTCGCTGGCCGCCGTGGCACTCCTGGTGGCGATCTTCAAGGCGCGGCCCTCGCCCTTCTACGTCATGGACGAGGTCGAGGCGGCCCTGGACGACACGAACCTGGGGCGGTTGCTGGAGATTTTCACCGAGCTGCGGCGCTCCAGCCAGCTCATCATCATCACCCACCAGAAACGGACCATGGAGGTGGCCGACGCCCTCTACGGCATCACGATGCGCGATGGGGTCACCAAGGCGGTCTCGCAGAGGCTGGCCCAGCCCGACCGCGGTACGGCTGTGACTCCTGATGTCTGAGTGAAACGTGATGATAATGTGATAGACTGCTGACAGCATGACGCTCGTTTTCAGATATGAGCCATTGTTGTGTCAGGAAGTTGTCAGGTTTTGTTGTTGATTGGACGACAAGTGCGTGCAAAGTCTGGTCAGATCGTATTTCGCAAGGCAGAATCCTAACTATGGGTGTCATGATTCTTCCCCTCGTTGTCGTGCTGGTTGCCGGCCTGCTTGTGCTCGGCATGGTTTGTGCGGAGCGCTTCCCGGTGCGCTCTTGGCCCTCACGCATTCGCAGCGTGGTCCGCAACTCCCAGGAAGTGCGCCTGGAGGAGCAGGACGTCGAGGTCGAGGTCGTGCCCCAGGAGGTCAGCCTGTCCGACCTCATGACGCGTGAGGGGCCGGCGGCCTATGCCGGCACCGAGGGCTTCGGAGGGTTGGTCGGCGTCGTCGGAAAGGCGATGGACGCTGCCGAGAGGACCCGTGGCTCCGCCGGCTCCCGGCGTCGCGCGCAGGCACATGAGCCGGCAGCCGGTGGTCTGTCGCAGCCTCAGAGTTGAGTGGCGGCGGTCGTCTCGTGAAAACTGCGATCGACGTTTTTTTCACGACTATGTGATGCCGCGATGACGCTACTTCTCGATGAAATCCTGGCCGTGGGAGATCGCCGCTCCGATACCCTCTCGCACTTTCTCTCACCGTCCTAGAGCTGCCTCGGTCTCAGGGCGATACGGCTCAATGGGCAATGCCGTCACGACGGCGGCCCGTCCTGCAGCACGTCAACAGACGTGCTGCAGTTTTCTTCATGCCGCAGCTGCATCGCACGCCATGGCCCTCGTGCCTTCCGCGGGCGAGAGTCGATCCTGGCAGACCGACCCCGCCACAGGGAGCCCATGATCGGGCATGATGGGCCCATGGAACCGATCCTCATCGTTCTCGGCATCATCCTGGTCATCGTCATCGGAGGAGGGCTGTGGCTCTACGCCGGCCGACGGCGGGGCCAGGTCTCCGACGAGATCAGCGCCCACCAGCCGATGTCCGTGGAGGACCTTCTGCCCTCGGAGGACGAGGACGCCGATGAGGATGAGGAAGGGGCGGGGGCCGCCAAGCCGGCCGCGACGCTGGAGTCCCCCGAGTCCATCCCGGGCCGCATGCAGCGCCTACGCGCCCGCCTGGCCGGTGCAGGCGGCTTCGGCAAGGCGGTACTGTCCGTCCTGTCCCGAGGAGACCTCACCGAGGAGGACTGGGAGGAGATCGAGGACACTCTGCTCACCTCCGACCTCGGCATCGAGGTGACCACCTCCCTCATGGACGAGCTGCGCACCCAGGCCAAGGTCCTGGGAACCTCCGACCCCGAGGCGGTACGCACTGTCCTGCGCGCCGAGCTGCTCAAGCTCGTCGACCCCTCACTGGACCGTTCCCTCAACCTGGAGCGCCCCACCCCGGCCGAAGGTGCCCAGGGCAAGCCTGCGGCGGCCATCCTCATGGTGGGGGTCAACGGCACCGGCAAGACCACCACCTGCGGCAAGCTCGCCCGCGTCCTGGTGGCTCAGGACAGGACCGTCGTCCTGGGGGCGGCCGACACCTTCCGCGCCGCGGCGGCCGAGCAGCTGAGCACCTGGGGCGAACGCGTGGGCGTTGACGTCGTGCGCTCCGAGAAGGAGGGGGCCGACCCCGCCTCAGTCGCCTACGACGCAGCCTGTGAGGCCGCCGCCCAGGAGGCGGACGTCGTCGTCGTCGACACCGCCGGGCGCCTGCAGAACAAGGCCGGCCTCATGGACGAGCTGGGCAAGATCAAGCGCGTCATGGAGAAGATCGCCCCGGTTGGCGAGATCCTGCTGGTGCTGGACGCCACCACCGGCCAGAACGGCATGCGTCAGGCCCAGGTCTTCTCCGAGGCCGTGGGCGTCACCGGCATCGTGCTCACCAAGCTCGACGGCACCGCCAAGGGCGGCATCGTCGTTACAGTCCAGAAGGAGCTGGGCGTGCCCGTCAAGCTCGTGGGCCTGGGGGAGGGCGCCGACGACCTGGCCCCCTTCGACCCGGAGGGCTTCGTCGACGCGCTGCTGGGCTGAGCCTAAGAACCGACGCCCAGGGAACCACGCCGCAACACCGGTGGCCACCCGCCTCGTCTCAGGGCGCGGGTGGCCACTGGTGTCAAGGCCGGTCGGAGCGGGGCCTGCTCTCTGTCGCCGCCCCCGCGCTACTCGATGATCCACCCCTTCTGGGCGGCGATGTGCACCGCCGCGGCCCGGGTGGGGGCGCCGGTCTTGGCCATGGCCTGGGACAGGTGGTTACGGGTGGTTCCCTCCGAGAGATGGACCCGCCGGGCGACCTCGGAGACGGTGGCGCCGTCGGCCGCCGCCTGAAGCACCTCGGTCTCCCTGGCGGTCAAGGGGGAGTCCCCGAAGACGAGCGAGTCGGCGGCCAGCGCCGGGTCGACGACGCGCAGCCCGGCATGGACCCGGCGCACCGACTCGGCCAGCTCGGTGGCCGGGGCGTCCTTGACGACGAAGCCGTGGGCCCCGGACTGAATGGCGCGCCGCAGGAATCCGGGACGCCCGAAGGTGGTGACGATGAGGACCCTCGTGGCCGGCAACCGCTCCAGGAGACTCGCGGTCGCGCTCAGCCCGTCGGTACCGGGCATGTCGACGTCCATGAGAACAACGTCGGGTCGGTGCTCGAGCGCGACGGGCAGGACGTCGTCCCCGTTCCCGACCTGCGCGACGACCTCGATATCGGCCTCCAGGGCGAGCAGAGCGGCCAGCGCCCCGCGCACCATGGCCTGGTCATCGGCCAGCATCACTCGGATCATCGCTCAGCTCCGTCTACTCGGGGGTCCTCAGGGCCGACGGCACGAGTGCTCGCCGGAGTTCGGGGTGTCCGACCGGCTCACCGGCTCGCGTCGGGTGCCATAGGTGAGGATAGATGGCGGGCGCGCACCCTCAGGACGGTGCCGCTGCCACTGGAGGGCGTCTCGATGGTGAGGTCGGCGCCGTTGTCCTGACAACGCTGGCGCAGCCCCTCCAATCCGTGACCGTCACCGGTGCCGGCCGAGTTCAGCCCGACACCGTCGTCGGCCACCTCAATGGAGTTGGCGGTCAGCGCCACCCTGCAGTGCGAGGCGTGGGCGTGGCGCACGATGTTGGTGACGCCCTCGCGCACTACCCAGGCGAAGAGCTCGCGCAGCTCGGGATCGACGATCTCGACGGTCAGCGGGAGGTCGGCGCGGACACCGGCAGAGGTCAGGACGTTCGTGGCTCGGGCCAGCTCGCCGGCCAGGCTCAGCTCACGGTAGCTGTTGACGGTGGCGCGCACGTCGGCCAGGGCGGAGCGTGCCAGAGACTGAACCTCGGTCAGCTCCGCCTTGGCCTGATCGGGGGCGGCATCGACGAGTCTGGTGGCGAGCTCGGTCTTCAAGGCGATGACTGTCAGCGAGTGCCCCAGGATGTCGTGCATGTCCCGGGCCATGCGGTTGCGCTCCTCGTTGATCTCCAGTTCGTGGGTGCGCTGCTCCAGAATGCGGGCCACCCGCCGCTGCTCCATGATGTAGCGCCCGAAGACGCAGGCGCCGCCCGCGCCGAGCAGAGCGATCCAGGCGCCTTCACTTGCGGACCAGGAAGGACTCATCCTGGGAACGAGGAACAACGTGCCGGCAAGGATCGCGATGGGCCCGATGGCCGCCTGCCAAGGCAGGGAGAAGGCCAGGACAACGGCCAGGTAGACCACCAGCTGCAGGCTCTGAGGGCCCACGCCAAGGGCCGCCCCGATCGCTGTGAGCGCGCCGACGACAATGAGCAACAGACTCAGGCGGCCGGGCCAGGTCAGGCCCTGGCGCACCCGTCTCACGCTGAGCGAGCAGGCGGCGTACAGGCATGCGCAGGAGACAACGGCGCTGACAGCGCCCCACACCCCACCGCTGGATCCTTGGGCCAGCCCGACCCTGACGACCGGAACCATGGAGGCGGCCCACACGATCCCCCAGCCGACCGCCACAACGCGAGTGCGGCGAGCCCGCGCCTCGTCGGGGGACAGGGCGCGGGCTTTCATGACCCTGATGGTACTCACGGTCTCACACCCGGGCGGTGTCTCGGCCCATCTTCCAGGCGGCCCCGCCCAGGAAGACGACGAGCCAGGTCAGCACGTTGACCACCCACCACCAGGAGAAGCTCTCGGCGCCCATGGGCCACAGCGCCAGGTTGTGCAGCCCGTACATGGGGGTGAAGCTGCCGATGCGATCCATGGTGGAGCCCGGTGTCAACGGGATGAACATGCCGCCGAGGAAGGCGAGCAGGGCCATGAGCGGGCCGACCACCTGCATGGCATTGTCCGAGGGCAGGAGGTAGCCGACGAACAGTCCGAAGGCGACGAAGACCAGGGAGCCCAGCCAGATGATGAGGGCCGAGGTGATCCAGGCCCTCGCAGGCATCTGCGCGTGACGCACAGGGCCGCAGGCATAGACGGCGCCGATGGCCAGGGCGCTGATGAGCATCCCTACGATCGCCTTGGCGGTGATGTAGGCGATGGGCTTCAGCGGCGTCAGACGCAGCTGGCGGCTCCAGCCTGAGGCCCGCTCGTTGCTCACGGCCGCGCCGGCCCCGGTGGTGGTCATGAGGGCGCCGTACAGGGCCATGCCGATCATCATGTTGGCCACGACATTGCCGTTGCCGTAGGGCGTGGCCGAGTAGTCGGTGGTGGTGAACATCAGGAAGAAGGCCACCGGAAGAACGATCGAGAAGATGACGGAGCGACGGTTGCGCAGGCGGCGGCGTACCTCGAGTGACAGCAGGGGAAGGCTCAACCCTCCCAGCGGGGGCGCGGTCCGGGAGGACAGATCGAGGCGCTTGACAACTGATGAGGCGGAGGAGGACGAGAAGGACTGAGAAGAGGACATTGCGGTTCCGGTGGAGGTAGTAGGCGGAAGGGTGACGGTGCTGCTGGGGCGGACGGAACGGCTCATGCTGACGCTCCGGCACTGGGGGTGGAGGCGCTGTCGCTGGTCAGGGCCATGAAGGCGTCCTCCAGGCCTCGGCTGGTGATCTCCAGGTCCTGGGCGAGGTGCTCACTGAGGAGGAGCGCGGCCACGGCGTCGGTATCGGTCGAGCTCAGGGTGAGCGAGCTGCCCAGGATCTCGACGTCGTGGACCTGCCCGCGGATCTGCGGATCGGTCAGGGCGTCGCGCAGCCTTCCGGGAGCGCAGGTCAGGGTGGCCCTCAGGGAGCGGCCGCTCACGGAGGCGCGGATCTCCGCGGCGGTGCCGTCGGCGATGATGCGCCCATGACGCATCAGGACGATCCGGTCGGCGAAGGCGTCGGCCTCCTCGAGGTAGTGCGTGGCGAAGACGATGGTGCGCCCGCGCTCGGCATCGGCGTGGATGGCCTCCCAGAAGCTGCGGCGCCCCTCGACGTCCATGCCTGTGGTCGGCTCATCGAGGATGAGCAGTGCCGGATCGCTGACGAGCGCCATGGCGAAGCGCAGGCGCTGCTGCTGGCCTCCGGAGCACTTCTTGACGATGCGCGAGGCGAAGTCGGTGACGCCGGCGCGGCGCATGGCGTCCTCGGCATCGATTCGATGGGAGAAGAGGCTCGCCGTCAGCTGCACCGTCTCACGCACGGTGATGTCGGGCAGGAGGCCGGCGGTCTGCATGACTGCGGCGACCAGGCCCCGGTCGACCGCCTGGCGCGGGCTCATCCCGAAGACTCTCGCATCGCCGCTGGTAGGGCGGCTCAGTCCCAGGATCATGTCGATCGTCGTCGTCTTGCCCGCACCGTTGGGGCCCAGGAGGGCGACGACTTCGCCGGGGCTGATGGTCAGGTCGACACCGTCGACGGCGGTGACGTCACCGAAGGACTTGTGTAGATCGGTCAGTCGGACGGCGTCCAAACGGTCTGTTCGAGGGGCTTCCGAGACGGAGGCATCCCGGCTGCTCCGAGGCGTTGCTGTGCTCATGGCTCAAGACTCGCCCCGTGTCGGCTGCGGTCCATGGCCCATCGGTCACTACTTGCTCATGACATATCTCAGGGGTCGACGAGTCGTGAAATACCTTGGAATACCGGGAGAAAGCCCTTGCTCGGACTGGGGGAGGGCGTCATGGCGAATCGAGGACTTCAGGCATGACGCATCCGAGGTCGCCGACCGGGGAGTGTGGGCTCAGTCCCGGTCCGGGCGCGGGGGAGAGGACTGGCCCGTCTTGCCGCTATCCTGGGTCGCAGTCAGCGGAGTCGCCATGGCTCACGGCCATGGATGTTCCTCCCTCACCCGCCCTGAAGTCTCCCGACCAACGCGCCCGACGGCGCCAGGAAGGACCATCGCGTGTTCGGCAACCTCTCCGATCGCATCACCGCCTCCTTCAACCAGCTGCGCGGCAAGGGTCGTCTCACTGAGGCCGACGTCAACGCCACGGTCACCGAGATCCGCCGCGCCCTCCTGGAGGCCGACGTCGCCCTGCCCGTGGTGCGCGCCTTCACCGCAGCGGTGCGCGAGAAGGCGGTCGACGCCGCCCGCTCCCAGGCCCTCAACCCGGGCCAGCAGGTCGTCAAGATCGTCAACGAGGAGCTCATCGAGGTCCTGGGAGGCCAGACCCGGGAGATCCACTGGGCCGACCGCGGCCCCACGATCATCATGCTCGCCGGTCTCCAGGGCGCCGGTAAGACCACCCTGGCCGGAAAGCTCGGACGCTGGCTGCGCGACCAGGGCAAGCGCGTCCTGCTGGTGGCCTCCGACCTTCAGCGCCCCAACGCCGTGACCCAGCTGAGCGTCGTCGCCGAGCGCGCCGGGGTGCACGTGTGGGCGCCCGAGCCCGGCAACGGCGTGGGCGACCCGGTGGCGGTGGCCCGCTCCGGCGTCGAGCACGCGCGCACCAACGGCTATGACGTCGTCGTCGTGGACACCGCCGGCCGCCTGGGCGTGGACGCCGAGATGATGGACCAGGCGATCCGCATCCGCGACGCCGTCTCCCCCCACGAGATCCTCTTCGTCCTGGACGCCATGGTCGGTCAGGACGCCGTCAACACCTCGGTAGCCTTCCGGGACGGCGTCGGCTTCACCGGCGTGGTCCTCTCCAAGCTCGACGGCGACGCGCGCGGCGGTGCGGCCCTGTCCGTGCGCGGCGTCACCGGCGCCCCGGTCCTGTTCTCCTCCACCGGTGAGGGCCTGACCGACTTCGAGCGCTTCCATGCCGACCGCATGGCCTCGCGCATCCTGGACATGGGTGACCTGCTCACCCTCATCGAGCAGGCCGAGAGGACCCTGGACCGCCAGGAGGCTGAGGACGCCGCCGCCAAGCTCGCCAAGGGAACCTTCACCCTGGACGACTTCCTGGGTCAGCTGCGCCAGATCCGCAAGATGGGCTCCATGAAGAAGCTCCTGGGCATGATGCCCGGCATGGGGCAGATGCGTGAGGCCCTGGACAACTTCGATGAGCGCGAGGTCGACCGCATCGAGGCGATCGTGTGCTCCATGACGCCCGCCGAGCGCAAGGACCTGTCCATCCTCAACGGCTCTCGCCGCAGCCGTATCGCCAAGGGCTCGGGGACCACGGTCCAGGCCGTCAACGAGCTCGTGGACCGCTTCGAGCAGGCCAAGAAGATGATGGAGGCCATGGCCTCCGGTGGCATGGGCGGACTCGGTGAGGGCGGTCCTATGCCCGGCATGGGGTCGCTGCCCGGCATGGGCAAGCACTCCAAGGCCCGTCAGGCCCCCAAGGCCAAGCGCGGCAAGGGCGGCAAGAAGGGGCGCAGCGGCAACCCCGCCAAGGCCGCCCGTCAGGCCAAGGAGGCGGCGGCCGCCAAGCAGGCGAAGATCGAGGGCGGACAGGGAGCTGCGCCCGCAGCCGGCTCCTCCTTCGGGCTCGGGGGCGGCCAGGGCGATGCCTCCGGCTACGGGATCATGCCTCAGGGCCAGCCGCAGGGTCAGGCCGGAGCGCAGCCCTCGGGCGACGACGTCGCCGACGCCATGAGCGCCCTGCCCGAGGACCTGCGCCGCCACCTCGGACTGTAGAAGCGACCGGAGAAGCCGGGCCCGCTCACAACCAGCCGTTGGTCTCGGCGGTGCGGGCCGCCTCGGTGCGGTTGCGGGCGTGGGTCTTGGCGATCGCCGAGGACAGGTAGTTGCGCACCGTGCCCTCGCCCAGGCTCAGCCGCGTTGCGATCTCTCGGGCGTCCGAACCCGTGGCCGCCGCCAGCAGAACCTCCTTCTCCCGCTCGGTGAGAGGGTTCGGCCCGAGCAGTACCGACTCCTGGGCGAGCTCGGGGTCGATGACCCGCAGGCCCGCATGAACTTTGCGGATCGCCTCGGCCAGCGCCTCGGGCGGGGTGTCCTTGACGATGAAGCCCGCTGCTCCCGCCTCCATGCCCCGTGAGAGGTAGCCCGGGCGACCGAAGGTCGTCACGATGAGGCACCGGCACGGCAGATCCGAGCTGACGACCTCGGCGGTCGCCGCCAGCCCGTCGCGCCCCGGCATGTCGATATCCACCAGGGCCACGTCCACGGCGTGCTCGCGCACGGCGGGGAGGACCTCGTCGCCCCGCCCCACCTGGGCCACGACCTTTAGATCACTCTCGAGCCCCAGGAGCGTCGCCAGAGCACCGCGCACGAGTGCCTGGTCATCGGCGATGAGCACACGGATCGGGCTCACGGCAGCCTCACCTCCAGTCTGGTTCCGCCGGTCGTCACGTCAGCGGAGTCTGTCGTGCCGGCGCCGGATGAGTCAGTGCGACCGGTGAGCGGACTGGTCATGGTGAGCGAACCGCCCTCCTGCTCACAGCGGGAGCGCAGACCTGCCAACCCGTTGCCGGGCTGGTCACCGGCCAGGCCGACACCGTCGTCGCTCACCCGCAGCAGCCCCGGCTCCAGATGTACCGTCACAGTGGCCGCCTGCGCGTGCCGGACGACGTTCGTGGTGGCCTCACGCAGGGCCCAGGCCATGAGGGCACGCTGACGCTCAGGAATGTCCTGGGCGCTGCCGGTCACATCCACACGGATCCTGGCGGCGCTCAAGGCGGTACGCGTGGCCTCCATCTGGCTGGCCAGGTCCGGGGACCGCAGGCGTGTCACCGTGGAGCGCACGTCGGCAAGGGCTCCACGAGCCAGGGTGATGACCTCGTCGAGCTCCCGGGAGGCGGCGGCCGGGTCACGCTCGATGAGCCGGCGGGCGACCTCGGCCTTGAGAGTGAGCACCGTCAAGGAGTGCCCCAGGATGTCGTGGACGTCGCGCCCGAGCGCCTCTCGCTGGGAGACGAGGGCGAGCTCGCGCTCAGCGGCTGTTCTGCGCTCCTGGAGCTCCAACGCGATGCGGGCGATGATGATGGGAATCTCGGTGAGCGATATGCCCAGTACCTGCCAGTGCGACTCCGGATGCGTGTTCCATAACAGCGAGGCGGCAACCAGAAGACCCGTCGCCATGACGACGGTGGGGATGCCTCGGCGCAACGTCGTGGAGAACAGGATCAACGAGCAGAAGAAGGGGAAGAAGCAGACCGCCCACCATCCCAGTGCCGGCAGCGTCAGTACGGTGAAGAAGCTCTGGACCGCAAGCTCTCTGAGAAGGACTCGAGCCGGGAGGTCAGTAGAAGGGACGCTGACCCTCGATGCACGGTCGTTCGGCGTCGAGAACGCCCAGACGTAGCCGGCGATGAACCCCAGCACCCCGGTGAGGCCCAGCAGACGCTGCCACCAGGTGAAGGAACCGAGGAGAAGCTGGATGATGGGAAGGGCCAGGAACAGCACCCATACTGTGGCGTCCCAGACGATATGACGGCGATAGCGGTACCAGGGGCGGGAACGGGGCCGCCCTGCCCCAGACGATGATGCCTTCAGGTCGGCTGAGTCATGCGGAGGCTGCGGCATGGTCATCTCCGGTCTCACAGGCGCCTGGTCGCCCGACGTCGGGCCCCGATCACGAGCAGCCCGAAGATGAGTGTCCACACCACCAGGTTAGCCAACGGCATCCACAACGGGTCCTGAATACCCGCTTGCCGATCCGGTACGTAGGCCCACCCCTCGCCCAGCGGCCACCGGGCCAGCGCCGTCGCTCCGTACATCGGCGTGAAGCGACTGATCGTCAGCAGCGTGTGGCTCAGGGGCATGAAGGCGTTGCCGATGAAGGCGAACAAGGAGACCAAGGAGGTCGCGATACCGATCGATGCCGAGGACGGCAGCCACATCCCGGCGGCCAGCCCCCACAGGACGAAGGGTAGGACCCCGATCAGACAGATGAGGGGACTGACGACCCAGACCCAGCCCTCCATCTGCGAGTCCGTCAGTGCCCCGGCGGTGAGCACGACGACGACGGGAAGAGCCGCCGTTCCCACCGCGGTTCCGGTCTTGACCACCAGGTAGCCGCGCAGGCCCCGGGAGGTGACCGCCATCTGCCGGCCCCAGCCCGCCGACTGCTCGACGGCGGCCGCCGCCGAGGCGCTCGTGGCACCCAGACAGGCACTGAAGGAGGCCATCGCAAGCATCACCGAGGCCGAGACATTGCCGTGAGCGTGCGGGCCGTAGTCCCCTGCCGACGCGTTCAACCGACCGAAGACGAGGTACATCGCCACAGGGAAGGTGACGACGAAGAAGAGGTTGGCGGGCTCGCGCAGACTCCGGTAGAGGTCGAGCCAGAGGTAGGTCAGAAGAGGGCGAGCGGGCCTGAGTCCTCCCAATTGGCGTGACTGGCCGCCGGGGCTGCCGGTAGAGGGATTCACGGGGGAGGTGGGGAGATCGGAGCTTGCCCGGGGTATCGCGGTCATGATGTGGCCTCAATGCAGGTGGTGATGGTGGTCAGGTTGAAGGGTGGGGCTCAGGCCTCTACGGGGCTGTCTCATCAGAGCGGTCTGAGGTCAGCGCGGTGAAGACCTCGTTGAGGCTTGCGGCGCCGATCCCCAGGTGCTCGGCAGGGGTGGCGCTCAGCAGCCAGCGGGCGACGGCGTCGGAGTCCGTCGTGCGCAGCTCCACGTGCTCACCGTGGACGACCGCGTGCCCGATGCTGCCGGCCGCGGGACAGTCGGCCAGGCGCTGCCCCAGTGACTCCTCGGAGAGCCCGGGCCAGGTGGCGGTGACCAGGGCGCCTTCGCCCAGGGCTCGGATCTCGTCGACACTGCCGTCGGCGACCAGGCGGCCGTGGGCGATGATGACGATGCGGTCGGCGAAGGAGGCCGCCTCCTCCAGGTAGTGGGTGGCGAACAGGACGGTGCGGCCGCGGCGGGTCTGGGTGCGCATCGTCTCCCAGAAGGCGATCCGGGCGCTGACGTCCATGCCGGCGGTGGGCTCGTCCATCACGAGGAGGTCGGGGTCCGGCAGCAGAGCAAGGGCCAGGCGCAGGCGCTGGCGCTCGCCTCCCGAGCAGCGGCTCACTTTGCGGGTGAGGAGCTTTCCAAGACTTGCCTGGTCGACGACGTCGTCGAGCCTGGAAGCGTGCGAGATGCTGTCGCAGTGCCGGGGTCCCATCGAGGCCACGACCCGCAGGATCTCCCCGACGGTGAAGTCGTCCAGAAGACCGCCGTCCTGGAAGATGACACCAACGCGACCTGCCTGGACCGCATGGTCGGGGGAGGTTCCCAGAAGCTCGATCGTCCCGGCGTCGGGCAGGGTCAGCCCGAGGACCATGTCGAGGGTGGTGGACTTGCCTGCACCATTGGGACCCAGGAAGGCAACCACCTCTCCGGACCGGATGGTCAGGTCGAGGTCGTCGACGGCGACGAGGCTGCCGAATGTCTTGCGCAGGCCACGGGCGTTAATCGCGGGGGCTGGAGCCGTGCGCCCGACCTGAGAACAGGACCCCGAGGAGTCAGTGGTGGCGGCTGCGGTGGTTCGGATCATGGCCCCAGGCTCGCGCCGCCCTACGGCTCCCGGTACTGAGCGCTGTCACCGAAGCTGCATGACAGGTGTCATATGACAGGGGCGCTGCCGTGGTGCACTGGAGCGCCCCTAGTTCCGCCTTGGGTGGCTCACTCCTCGTTGCGAGGTCGATTCAGGATGAATCGCAGGAGCAGGGGGTAGACAACTGATGCTACGAGGAGATAAGAGACGTACCCGAGTAGACCTGAACGAAAAGCATGAGGAATAATGAGGTAGGAGATTGGATTCATGAGTAGGACAGTTGGTACGACAACGGCGGCGGTACCTCCAGAACTTAAGTACCTGTTCGCTATACTCATACATACTGACGCAATAACCCCTGGGAATGCGCCCACTGGAACGAGGAACCAGAGATAAGGGCCGATTCCAGTGTGCTGTATCATGTAGACATCTGCAACTCTGACACCCCCTGGGGTGATGTCCAAGACAGCACAGCACCCCATACTGATGGCGATGAGTGCGGTGGTCGCCCAGGCAAATATTATGGCGACTCTCCAAATTTCCCGTGACGTGACGCCTGCGAGCAGAAGAGGACGCTCTGTTCGGGTGAGTGTGAAACCAGTGGCGACACCTCCAATGATGAATAAAATGGTGCCATTGTAGACGTAGTTGACATGTCTTTGGTTCGCCAACAGGCCGATGGTGGGGATGGTGAAGGTGTACACCAAGAGTAATATCCAGAGGTGCAGATGAGGCCTCGCCAGTGCCTTGGCTATCTGGATTGCTCGACGCCACTCGCTTTCGAGGGAATGAGTGGTGGTGACTGGGTTCAGCGTTCCGACGGATTCTCTCACCGACTCGCTGCTCTCCTGGGTGGCGAGCCGGCTCTGGAATGAAGGGGCCGTGAGTTTGTGCATAGTTCTGCTCCTTCTAGGACCAGTACTCTCAGTAGAGAGATCTTTGAAAAGGCGGTGGATGTGTCTCAGTGAGCAGTGCTCGCCGTAGGGCCGGTGCTCGTCATATCCACGAGCGCATCAGTCAGCGATGCCAGCGGCGCGTCAGGGGCGGTGGCGGTGGCACGCAGCTCATCGGCGCTCGCCGCAGCGACAAGGCCGCCCTGCTGCAGCACGACGACGTCCTCCACAAGATCCTCAATGTCATCAACCTCGTGAGAAGAGATAATGATTGTGGGGCGATCCCGCACGTAGAGATCGAGCAGAGCGTTCCAGAACGTTCGCCTCACCACTGCATCCATACCCAGTTGAATCTCGTCCAGAAGCAGGACTGGGCAGTGGCACGCCAGAGCGAAGACTGCATCGAGCGCTGATCGCTGTCCCTGAGACAGGCGTGCCGGCACACTCTTCACCGAAACCTCGAACAGGTCGAGGTACTGCTCGGCGTCCTGCCGGTTCCAATGTGGCCGAGTGGCCTCCCACAGCGCCAACGAGTCCTTGACCGGTGCTCGTTCCAGCAGGCCCCTGCGGGTTCCCAGCAGGCAGATCGATGAGCGCGCCGCGGAGTCCTCAACTGCATTCAGCCTGGATGCGGAGACCGAGCCACGCGTGGGGCGGCGCATCTCTGCCGCAAGATCCAGCAACGTCGACTTCCCTGAGCCGTTCCTTCCCAAGAGCCCGGTGATCGTTCCCGGCCTGAAGGTATGAGTAATGTTGTGCAGTGCCCAGTTGCCCCAACGATGCCTGTATCCGACGTCGGAGAAAGCGATGGAGAGTCCGTCATCCGCTGCGTCCCCCTCCCGAGTGGGACCGGAGCTCAAAGAAGCTGAGGCGGGTGTGGAAGGTGAGGAAGTTGTCATGATGCTCCTTAGTTTCTCTTAGGAGTATTTCGATGATGGTGGGTCGGTGGTGGTCATTGCAGTGGTGGTGTCCTCAGGATCAGCTGGCGGCAGGTGATGAATCCGAGAACAAGTGTCACTGCGATGAACTGAACAGAGAAGGTGGTCAGCGATGAAAGCGGGGGAAGTGCTGGAAAAGCGATCGGGAACATGTGGCGAAAATGCGCCAGAGGCATGCTATAGGCCGGAATGCCTATGATGAAGGCGATTCCTATGAATGTCCTGGCGACGGTGCTGCACATCGGGTGGCGTAGTTTAATTGCGCCCATCGAAACTCCGAGGTAATAGCTCAATGTAATGATTGCCGGCATAAGGGTCCACCTGATCGTCGCTGGAAAGCTGGACCAGATATTGGTCGGTTCGGCGTCTCCTCCGGCGATGATCAGCTCACATCCGGCACACGCCAGCGCATAGAGCGCGCTCATTGCCAGAATCCGCCTCGCTGTCGACGTGTGTGTCCTCCAAACCTCCCTTCCTGTGGCGCCCGCGTACCGTTCGGCAAGCTCGCGACAAGCCGCGCCATCGCCAAAAAGCAACGCAACCAGCGCAGGAGCGGTGCAGGTCGCCAGTAGTGCCGTTGAGAGGGGGAAGAGCAGTCTGTGGTCGTTGGCGGAAAGCCGCAGCGCTGCACTGACCAGAAGGTTGACGGAGGCGCCGACGATGAGGATCTGTCCCAGTGCTCTGGTCGGCACCTCTCTGAGAGAGGCGAGAGCTCTCCGATAGTGGGGGTCGCCTGGTGTGGTGGGTGAGTCCTTCGTGGTTGCTGCCGTCATGCCGGCTCCTTGAATGGGTTGATGGGTGAGTCCCTCAGGTAGGTCCTCGCTGCTTCGACCAGATCGTCATCACTCAGTCCCAGGACTCTCCCTGCGTGCAGAGCCGGGCCGAGAGTGGTGTCCACGTACGTGCGCGCCCGTTCGTTTCGCAGATGCTCGTAGGCGCCGTGCGCCACGAACATCCCGATGCCGCGCCGCTTGACGACAAGCCCCTCGTCAACCAGGAGCGTGATGGCCTTGTTCGCCGTCGCCGGGTTGATGCGGTATCGGGTGGCGTACTCAGTGGTGGAGGTGAGCCGATCCCCGTCCGAGAGATCCCCGGAGAGGATCTGGGTGCGGACCTCCTCTGCGATCTGGAGGTAGATAGGGGTTGAGTCCTCGAAATGGCGCGACATCCGGATCACCTCCTGTTCGCTGTGTTGATCCTGCCCGGCTGGAGACGGTCATCCAGACGGACGTAGTTCCTTGGTTCATTAGTCGACTAATGAACCAGAGAACCTTGGTGGTGTCAACCTGTGGGTGTTGTGAGCTGTTCGCTACCTGTGGGCGATCTCGCACCGAGTGGTGGGGTGGTGCCCCGGCTCGGGCTGGCGACCCCTCGGAGGCTCTGGCAGAATGTCCGGCTGTACTCGGTCGGACGTCGGTCCCTCTCCCGGCCCCGGTCGCGTCTCGGCTCACGCCGGAAACCGTTGCTTGACCCCACCGGGGACCAGCGCGCGCCAAACCATCCAGAACCAGGAGTTCAACCAAGTGGCAGTCAAGATTCGCCTCAAGCGCATGGGCAAGAAGTTCGCCCCCTTCTACCGGGTCGTCGTCCTCGACTCCCGCAAGAAGCGCGATGGCCGTGTCATCGAGGAGATCGGCGTCTACGACCCGATGCAGGAGCCCTCGCTCATCAGCATCGACTCCGAGCGAGTCCAGTACTGGCTCGGCGTGGGCGCTCAGCCCTCCGACGCTGTCTACAAGCTGATTAAGATCACCGGCGACTATCACCAGTTCAAGGGCCTCAAGGGTGTCGAGAGCACCCTCAAGGTCAAGGACGCCGACGCCGCCGCGGTGGCCAAGGAGGCCGCGGTCAAGGCCGCCGCCGACGACGCTGAGAAGCGCAAGGCCGCCGCCGCCAAGGCCAAGGCTGACGAGGAGGCCGCTGCGGCGGCCGAGGCCGC
>OLOB01001347.1_pt1 | contig 16434 bp, 10 predicted proteins | sample 1671911 | NCBI WGS metagenome assembly OLOB01 (sample SAMEA3136625, study PRJEB25190) | human gut metagenome | biome: human gut; feature: human-associated habitat; material: faeces | place: Austria | collected 2013
CTTTGTTCTTTACCTGGTTGCGGGAATCGTACCGTGGTTCTTCTTTCAGGACGCATTGATCGGAGGAACGAATTCCCTGCTGGAATATAATTATCTGGTAAAAAAAGTAGTATTTAACATTCGGATCCTTCCGGTAGTGAAAGTATTTTCAGCGGTATTTGTACATTGTTTTTTTGTTGTGATCGTACTGGTGATCTATACCTGCATGGGATATCCGCCGAGTCTGTATGCACTGCAACTGGTATACTACAGCTTCTGCATTTTTATGCTGATTCTGGCAATCACATATATGACAAGTGCGGCGGTTGTATTCTTCAGAGATCTGAGTCAGATCATCAATATTATGCTCCAGGTTGGTGTATGGGTTACCCCGATCATGTGGGATTTTAATGATCTTGGTCTTGGAGGACTTCTGGCAAATATACTGAAACTGAATCCGGTATTCTATATTGTGCAGGGATACAGGGATTCTCTGATCAACAAAGTAGCAATCTGGGAGCATCCGGTGCTGACACTTTACTTCTGGGGATTTACCCTGATCGTATTTGTGCTTGGAACCAGACTGTTTAAAAAACTTCAGGTACATTTTGCAGATGTACTGTAAGCGGAGAGTAGAATGAGTGAATTTGCAATTCAGGTAAAACATCTGGATAAGATGTATAAATTATATAATAAGCCGTCTGACCGGTTGAAAGAGGCTCTGGGAATGAAAGTTCCTGTAAGAGAGCATTATGCACTACGGGATGTCAGCTTTGATGTAAAAAGAGGAGAAACAGTGGGAATTATTGGGACAAATGGTTCCGGTAAATCCACGATCCTCAAGATCATTACCGGTGTATTGAATCCTACCGGCGGAGAAGTCACAGTAGATGGGAGAATTTCCGCTCTGCTGGAACTGGGAGCCGGGTTTAATATGGAGTATACCGGGATTGAGAACGTATATCTCAATGGAACTATGATGGGTTTTTCCAAAGAGGAGATTGATGCCAGACTGCAGGATATTCTGGATTTTGCAGACATCGGCGATTTTGTACATCAGCCGGTCAAAGCATATTCCAGTGGTATGTTCGTTCGTCTGGCTTTTGCCGTTGCAATCAATATCGATCCTGAAATTCTGATCGTTGATGAGGCACTTTCTGTAGGGGATGTGTTCTTTCAGGCAAAATGTTATCGTAAATTCGAAGAATTTAAGAAAATGGGCCGGACGATCCTTTTTGTAAGCCACGATCTGAGCAGTATTTCCAGATACTGTGACAGAGTTATCCTTCTGAATAAGGGTGTGAAGCTGGAAGAAGGTTCTCCAAAGCAGATGGTAGATATGTACAAGCAGCTTCTGGTAGGCCAGGATCCGACCAGGAAAGTGGAAAAAGAAGTAAAGAAAAAGGAAAACTGGAGTGAAAAATTCCAGGTAAATCCGAATATGCTGGAATATGGCAGCAAACTTGCTGAGATCACAGATTTTGTTGTGATGGATGAAAAGGGCCGTTATACCAATACCATCGACAAGGGAACAACCTTTACGATCAAGATGAGGGTTGCATTTCATGAGAATATTCAGGAACCGATCATGGCATATACATTTAAGGATATTCGTGGAACAGAAATTACAGGAACCAACACGATGTTTGAAAAAATGCATATTGAGCATTCTGAAGCCGGAGATGTATGTACCGTAACCTTTACACAGGATATGTTCCTGCAGGGTGGGGAGTATCTGCTTTCCTTTGGATGTACCGGCTATAAGGATGGAGACTTTACGGTATTCCACAGATTATATGATGCATGTAATATTACGGTGATCTCAACGCAGAATACCGTAGGATTTTATGATATGAATTCAAAAGTAGAAATCTACTGTGGAGATGAGGATTAATGGAAAAAATCGGACAGGTAATTCTGGATGATACACTATATCCGGGCAAAGATTTGTATACAGATGGTGCAATTGAGGATGAGATGCTGGAAATAGCACGCAATTACCGGGAAAAACAATGGAACGGAGTTATTGCAGAGCGGGCGAGCTGGCCGATTCTCTATCATTTTTCTCATATCAGGGAAAATATACTGAGCTGGATTCCGTTTACAGGTGAAGAGAATGTTCTTGAAATCGGTTCCGGATGTGGTGCTGTGACCGGCGCTCTCTGCAAAAAAGCCAAAAAGGTTACCTGTATTGAACTTTCAAGAAAGCGAAGCCAGATCAATGCATGGAGACACAGAGACTGTGACAATCTGAAGATCCTTATGGGGAATTTTCAGGAAGTCGAGAAGACGCTTACCGAAAAATATGATTATATTACACTGATCGGTGTGTTTGAATATGGAGAAGCTTATATACAGAGTGAGACTCCTTATGTGGATTTCCTTAAGATTATATCCAGACATCTGAAACCGGATGGTAAGATCGTTCTTGCAATCGAAAATCGTCTGGGGCTGAAGTACTGGGCAGGATGTACGGAAGATCATTTTGGAACTCTCTTTGAAGGTCTGGAAGGTTATCCGACAACAAGTGGCGTTAAGACATTTTCCAGAAAAGAAATGTCAGCAATCCTGAAAGAGGCAGGAGATCTTAAAGCATCCTGGTATTATCCATTTCCGGATTACAAATTACCAATGACGATTTATTCAGACCGTCGCCTTCCTTTGAAGGGAGAACTGAATCGTCTGGAAACAAATTATGACAGACTGCGTTTGCAGCTTTTCCAGGAATCTGCGGTATATGATTCACTTCTTGCGAATGATATGTATCCGGATTTTGCCAATTCTTTTCTTCTTCTGATCGGAAAAGAAAAGAAAGAAGCAGAAACCATTTATGTAAAGTTTTCCAATGAAAGAGATCCGGCATTTTCTGTGCGTACGGAAATCTGTGAAAACTCTTCAGGGAGAAGATATGTCCGTAAGTTACCGACAGAAAAAACTTCTGAAGAACATGTGAAGAATCTGGAAAAAATCTCCAGGGAACTGGGAACCTTTTACGGAAGAGAAGGGCTGGAACTGAATACCTGTACAGTTGAGAATGATGGAGTACGTCTGGAATATCTGCAGGGAGAGACACTGGAAGGAAGACTGGACGAACTTCTGGAGGCAGGAAAGACAGAAGAGCTTGAGAAGCTGTTTTTCAGCTATATCAAAAAGATCCGTCGTATCCATGAAGGAGAGATGTTCTTTAAAACACCGGAATTCGTGCAGGTCTTTGGTGATGCAGAAATCAGTGAAAGCTGTCGTTGCAGCGGCATGTCCAATATTGATCTTGTGCCAGCTAATATTCTGCTTCAGGATTCCGGAGTGTCCGTAATCGATTATGAATGGACCTTCCGCTTTCCGATTCCGTGCAATTTCATCCTTTACAGAATGATCCATTACTATCTGGAAAGTGATGGAAAGCGTGCTGTACTGCGTGATCTTGATTTCTATAAAAAGGCAGGAATCAGTGAGAAAGAACTGGAAATTTATGCAGAGATGGAGCGTAATTTCCAGAAATATATGGAAGGCGGTCATGTGCCTCTTCGGGAAATGTATGATGAGGTTTCACCTGGCAAGGTAGATATCATGGCATATTATGACCGGATCCGTGCCGCATGTGCAACGAGAAGACTGCAGGTATTTTATGACCGAGGAAATGACTTTTCGGAAGCGGATTCAGATATCTATCCAATGACAAAACATGGAATTGATTTCGGAATCACTGTTCCGCAGAATGTGCGCCGACTGCGTCTGGATCCCGGGGAAGCTGCCGGGGGACTGGTTCTTAAAAAACTTGTATTTGAAAACGGAAAAGAGGCGGATTTTTCTTCTAATGGTTTTCCGATAGGAAACGGAAGATACTATTTTGGAGGCGGAGATCCGCAGTTTGTAATAGAGAGTCTGCCAAAGAATACAGGCAAACTTTATATAGAGATTGAAGTGATGAAGGAATCTGAAGCACAGGAGGCGTTCTGGATGAGTTTTTCACGGATCTCAGCAGAAAAAGACAAAGAGATTCAGAAACTAAAACATCAGATTTCTGAAATGGAAAATACAAAGGCATGGAAGCTGTACCGGAGTATTAAAAAGAAATAGGGGAATATTTATGGACAAACTTTGTTTCAGCATTGATGAAGAGAGATACGATGACAGACATGGACATGTGCTGAGCCTTGTAGGTTGGTATATGCATCCTGAAAAAAAGAAATGCATCTTTCAGTTGCTTGGGGATGGTTATGAAGTAATCGATATACCGGAAATCGAGAGATATGAACGCCCGGATGTGGCGCAGTCTCTGGATGTGGAGACAGAAGGATTTCTTCCGGGTTTTACTGTGACGATTCCAGAGGTACTGGAACTTCGCAGAAAATACGATCTGTTAGAACTTCTTTTGCTGGACGGAGAAGAAAAAACACTGCTTTGGGAGTGTGCGGGTGATGACCTGGATGAACTGGTCAAGGATAAACTGGTAGAATTTCATATTGACCGTGTAGAGGTACTTTATGGACTGATGCTGGAAATCCAGGGATGGACAACGGACCAGAGAGGAAATGTGGAAGTGACGGTTCACAAAGAAAACACGGAGCTTCTGGACTGCAAGATCACAAGAGGACGCAGACCGGATGTTGTGGAACGTCGTCATCTCGATGATGATTACAAAAATCAGGAGATCGGATTCAGTATTTCAGCAGCTTTTCTGGAAATTCCGGGGAATCGTATCGTACTTCATTTTTGTGGAGATTCCACAACAAAGACTTATGAAATCGATATTAAAGCACTCCGTAAAGAGCAGAAATCCAAAGGATTCTGGGGACGCCTTTTTCATAAAGACAAAGATGGAGAACACAAGGAAGACTATGAAGAGTGGTTCAAACGCCATAAAGCTGACCGGCGTACACTCAGAAAACAGAGACATACACATTTTGAGCAGAATCCGCTGATCAGTATTGTGATTCCGCTGTACTGTACTCCAACCCCATATCTCAAGGAATTGATCGATTCTGTTCGGGCACAGAGTTACACAAACTGGCAGCTTTGTCTGGCAGACGGAAGTCCGGATCAGAAAGTAGAAGAATATATTCAGAAGCGTTATGGAAAAGACAGCCGTATCCTGTACAAACATCTGGAGGAAAATGGCGGTATTTCCATTAATACAAATAAAGCGATTGAGATGGCGACGGGGGAATATCTGATGCTCAGTGATCACGACGATACGCTGGAACCGGATGCGTTATATGAAATCGTCAAAGCCATCAATGACCATCAGGGGCCGGAGATTGTTTATACAGATGAAGACAAGCTGAGTATGGATGGGGAATTTTATTTTGAACCCCATTTTAAATCAGATTATAACCTGTTTCGTTTAAGAGATAATAATTATATCTGCCACATTTTTGCAGTCAAAAAAGCCCTGGTAGATCAGGTAGGCGGTCTGAGACAGGAGTATGACGGTTCTCAGGATTATGATTTTATCCTGCGTTGCTGCGAACAGGCAAAACAGGTAATCCATATTCCGAGAGTACTGTATCACTGGAGATGTCATATGAATTCCGTTGCGGCAAATCCAGAGAGTAAGACGTATGCGTATGAAGCCGGATGCCGTGCAATTCAGGAACATTACAGAAGAGTTGGTATTGAGGCTGAAGTGGAGATGACGAAACATCCGGGCTGGTATCGCAGTCATGTGAAGATTCAGGGTGAGCCGCTTGTTTCCATCCTTATTCCAAATAAAGACCACATTGATGATCTTGAAAAATGTCTTTCTTCCATTTATGAGAAATCAACATGGAAAAATTACGAGATACTGGTAGTTGAAAATAACAGCGAAAAGCCAGAAACATTTGAGTATTATAAAAATCTTTCCTGGCGTTATCCAAAAGCAAGGGTGCTCACCTGGAAAGAGGGATTTAATTATGCCGCAATCAATAATTTTGCAGCAAAGGATGCAAAGGGCAGTTATCTGCTGTTCCTGAATAATGATGTAGAAGTCATTACTCCGGGATGGATCGAAGAAATGTTGATGATCTGCCAGCAGCCAGATGTCGCAATCGTTGGTGCTAAACTTTATTATCCGGATAATCTGATCCAGCATGCAGGTGTTGTCCTGGGGATGGGCGGAATTGCAGGACATATCATGTGCCAGGCATCATGCGAAGACAAAGGATATTTCGGAAGAGCCGTAAATGTTCAGGAAATCAGTGCGGTAACGGCGGCATGCATGCTTATGAAAGTCGAAGATTTTGAAGCTGTGGGTGGTTTTGACGAAGAGTTTGTGGTTGCATTTAATGATATTGATCTTTGCATGAAAGAGCGGGCAGCTGGAAAGAAAGTTGTATTTACACCATATGCGGAACTTTATCACTATGAATCCAAGTCAAGGGGAATGGAAGACACACCGGAAAAACAGTTCCGTTTCGAAAAGGAAACAAAACATTTCGAAGAGAAATGGGGCGAACAGATGAGCAAGGGAGATCCGTATTATAATCCGAATCTGTCACTGAAAGAAGCAGACTGTTCCCTGAGAGAAGACTGAGAAATGAGGTAGGATAATTCTATATGGCAAGAGAAATTTTTGAGGTAACAAAGGACCGATTCCATCTGCAGGATCCATGTTGTTATATTCTGCAGGGCACATGGCCCAAAGAGGCCAAAATGCGTGCGAAACTGGACGGATCTGAGGTAAAGGCAGAAATTCAGCGACTGGAAGTCGTCAGTGCACTGGAACGATTTAAAGATCCAGACCTGATGCGGGGCGAGCGGATCACAGCGGCTGTACAGCTTCCGGAATCTCTGGAGGGATACCAGAAACTTAGTATTTATGCGGAGATGCCGGAAAAAACATTTTGCTGGTTTTCGATTTCAGTAAAGAATCTTGAAAAAAGAAGGGGAAAACCACAGTTTTACATTGAAGAGGAAAAAGTGCAGCAGGGATTTCTGCGTGTCCGGGGATGGGCAGTGGCAGCAGAACCAGTACGTATCCAGATCTTTGATGAAAATAAAGAAAAAATCCAGGCGGAAGTACTTCGGACGGAGCGTGTGGATGTAGAACAGCTTTATGAAGAGATGGAACAGATGGAAAACAAAGACAAATCAGGATTCTTTGTGGAGCTGACAAATCTAAAAGGCAAAGTTGTTTACATTGTTTTTTATGCCGGAAATACAAAATCTGTGCATGTGGTTCCGTTGCAGCATACGGTGGTGATCCGGAAAAAAATCGAAAAATATGCAAAAAAAGGAATCCGTTACTGGAAAACACAGGGAAGTGCCGCTCTTGTCGGAAAAGTTGCAGCTAAGGTCAGAACGGCATCTACCAGGGAAATTCCATATCAGAAGTGGATCGTCAGACATCTTCCGGGACCGAAGGAACTGGAACGTCAGAGAAGAGAAAAATTTGATTTTCAACCAAAGATTTCCATTGTGATCCCACTGTATAAAACACAGGAAAAATATCTTCGACAGTTGGTTGAGACGATCAAAGAGCAGACATATCCGAACTGGGAGCTTTGTCTGTCAGATGGAAGTGGGGCAAATTCACCAATCGCCGGTTTGCTTGAATCACTTGCAGCATCGGATGAGCGGATTAAAGTAGTGTCTCATGAGGAATCACTGCAGATTTCTGAAAATACAAATGCTGCGATTGAGATTGCAACGGGTGATTATATTGCGTTTGCAGATCATGATGATGAACTGACACCAAATGCGCTGTTTGAATGTGTGAAGGCACTGAATAAAAACAGAGATGTGAAGGTCCTTTATTCTGATGAGGATAAGATGTCGATGGATGGACATAAATTCTTCCAGCCGCATTTCAAACCAGACTACAATCCGGATCTTCTGTGCACAGTAAATTACATCTGTCATTTATTTGTTGTTGACAGAAAAGTTATTGAACAGGTCGGAACTCTCCGTAAGGAATTTGACGGAGCGCAGGATTATGACTTTATTTTCCGCTGTATAGAGGCTGTTAGCCCGGAAGAGATCTGTCATGTACCGAAGATCCTGTATCACTGGAGATGTCATGAGGAATCCACCGCGGAAAATCCGGAGAGCAAAACTTATGCATTTGAATCCGGGAAGCGTGCGATTGAAGAGCACTACAGAAGAACGGGTATCGACGCAGAAGTATATCAGGGAGAGTTTCTGGGACTCTACAGGACAAGATTTCACAGAGACCATGATCCACTGATTTCCATCATTATTCCGAATAAAGATCATATTGATGATCTGAAACGGTGTATGGATTCCATTGATCAGAAATCTACTTACAAAAATTATGAATATATCATTGTTGAAAATAACAGTACAGATGATGCTACTTTCCAGTATTACAAAAAACTGGAAGCAGAGAATCCAAAAGCCCATGTGGTTTACTGGGATAAGGAGTTCAATTATTCTGCAATCAATAATTATGGAGCTGCTTTTGCAAAGGGTGAATATCTCCTTCTGCTGAATAACGATACGGAAATCATTAATGAGGATTGTCTGGAAGAACTGCTTGGTTACTGTATGCGCAGTGATGTTGGAGCTGTCGGTGCCAGAATGTATTATGAGGACGATACGATTCAGCACGCAGGTGTAGTCATTGGTTTCGGCGGAATTGCAGGGCATTGTTTTGTTCTGCAGCCGAGAGGAACGACAGGCTACTGCCACAGAATCATCTGTGCACAGGATTACAGTGCAGTTACTGCTGCATGTATGATGGTGAAGCGCGAAGCTTTTGACAAAGTCGGAGGGCTTACAGAAGAACTTGCAGTTGCATTTAATGACATTGATTTCTGTATGAAACTGCGAGAAGCCGGTTATCTGATCGTATATAATCCATACGCAGAACTGTATCATTATGAATCCAAGTCCAGAGGATTGGAGGATACACCGGAAAAAGTAGCACGATTTAATAAAGAAATTCAGATTTTTGAAAGACGTTGGCCGGATATCATGCGTGACGGGGACCCATATTACAACCCGAATCTGACATTAAAGAGCCAGGATTTTTCACTGAAACGGATATAGGAGGATTTTGCATGAAAGTATTAGTAACAGGTGTAAAAGGACAGCTGGGTTATGATGTTATGAATGAGCTGGCCAAAAGAGGTTATGAAGGCGTTGGTGTGGATGTGGATGAAATGGATATCACAGACAGAGCTGCTGTTGAGCGTGTGATCGGAGAAGTACATCCGGACAAAGTTGTTCATTGTGCTGCATGGACAGCAGTAGATGCGGCTGAGGATAACCAGGAAGTCTGCCACAAAGTCAATGCAGAAGGTACGGAAAATATTGCCAGAATTTGTGGAAAACTTGATATTCCAATGGTGTATATCAGTACAGATTACGTATTTGACGGACAGGGAACTCGTCCGTGGGAGCCGGATGATCCGGTTGTAAAACCATTGAATGTTTATGGACAGGCAAAATATGATGGAGAGGTTGCTGTAGAAAAATATGCTCCAAAACATTATATTGTACGTATTGCATGGGTATTTGGACTTAATGGCAAGAACTTTATCAAAACTATGCTGAATCTTGGCAAGACGCATGATACTCTGACAGTTGTTGATGACCAGATCGGAACACCTACTTATACTTATGATCTTGCGAGACTTCTGGTGGATATGCTCGAAAAAGAAGAGTATGGTAAATATCATGCAACAAATGAAGGTGGATACATTTCCTGGTGTGATTTTGCAAAAGAAATTTTCCGTCAGGCAGGTATGTATGTAAAAGTACTTCCGGTAAGTTCAGCAGAATATCCGGCAAAGGCAAAACGTCCGACAAACAGCCGTCTTGAAAAGAAAAAACTGGAAGAACATGGTTTCACAAGACTGCCAGACTGGAAAGATGCACTTGGTCGTTATCTGAAAGAAATTCAGCAAAATAATTGAGAAGCAGAGAATAAAAGATAAAAAGAACCGGCTGCTGTCTGAAAAGACAGTGGCCGGTTCTTGCATGTTCGTAAGTTTGACAGGAATCAGGATTTTGCAACCTTCACGATGCGGAAAAGGATCAGGAGAAGCAGAAAAAGTCCGATACCGCCGATCACAAAGTATGGAACAGAAGTATGACTGACTGTATAATCCTGGGCATTTGTCAGATTCTGTGTGCTGGCTTCAATAACAGCAGTATCTTCTTCCGGTGAAGTTACAGACATAACCGCATTGCCGACCGGAGTTCCATTAAAGAGAAACTGACGGTTGTACTGTCCATCCTGAACTTCGCCATCCTGTGTTGTAAGTGCATCAGCAGTAGTACCGTTTGGTACAAATACGTTTCCACCGGATGCCATATCAAAATCATTATCTCCAAGAGAAAGGAGCTGGAAGTTGTCAAATCCATAGTTGAGAAGACTGACTGCTTCGGCAGCAGTTGTGCCGGATGCACCCTGGAGAATAAAGGCGATCAGAGAAACTCCGTTTTTTTCTGCTCCGCAGACCAAAGTACTTCCGGAAGCTTCTGTGTATCCCTCGCGTCCACCGAGACAATACTGATAATAAGAAGCATTTGTATTGTTCAGCATAGAGAAGTTGTTGGTCAGTACACGTTCACCGCCAGATACATTGGTGGCCGGAATCGTATAGGAAGTGGTTTCTGCAATGGCTCGAAAAGATTCGTTGTCGATAGCCGCTTTTGTGATCAATGCCATATCATGAGCGGTTGTATGCTGATTTTCGTCAGGAAGTCCGGTAGGATTAGTGAATACGGTATTGGTACATCCAAGTTCGACAGCACGGTTGTTCATCATCTGAACAAATCCGTCAACGGAACCACCGATCTGTTCTGCAATCTGAAGAGCAACATCATTGGCAGATGCAAGCATGATCGCATACAGACATTGTTCTACAGTAAAGACTTCATCCAGCTGAGCGGAAATACTTGCACCGCCGTCCGTGACACCGGAAACACCGGTCGCGGTCATAGTAACCTGATCGCTCAGCTGTGCATTTTCCAGAGTCAGAAGTGTGGTCATAACTTTTACTGTAGCACCGGGGTAAAGAACCTGGTCCATGTTTTTAGCATAAACGGTAGTCTGTGTACTGTCTTCCATGATCATTGCAGCTGTGGAGGTGATATCCGGACCCTGTGGCCAGCCGGAGATGCTGTTGGTCGAAATGGAAGAGGTCTGCGTTTCGGCCGTTTCTTCGGCTGCCAGGACAGGTGTCTGGAATATCAGTGTACATGCAAGCCCAAGAGCCATCAGACCACTATATAATCTATTTGATTTCATAAATCTGTACTCCCATTATATTTCTTATCTTAAGGTTTCAATAGAATCTATCATATCCCATTTTAGCGCTTAATTCAAGCAGAATGACATACGCCCTTGCAAAAACAGGGGCAGGATGATAAAATGATATCCGATTATATATAAAAACAAAGAAAAATAACCTGAGGGTATCAATAAAATATGAGTAAAAATAAAGATGTGGCAGGGCATATCGAATGGGGAAGGATGCTGAAAAAATTAAACCCTTATACGATCAAAAAAGGACTGCGTTATTTTAAGCATTACGGACCAAAAGAATTCTGGATACGCCTTCATGAACGTTTTGAACCGGAAGAAGTACCATATGGCCCCTGGTATGAGGCCTATATACCGGATGAGGCAGAGCTTGAGAAACAGCGTCATCACAGATTTTCAAGTGCTCCCCTGATCAGTGTGGCGGTTCCGGCATACCGGACGCCGGAAACATTCCTGCGTCAGATGATCGATTCACTTCTGGCACAGACTTACGGCAACTGGGAGCTGTGTATTGCAAACGGCAGTCCGGATGATGAACAGATGAAACAGGTACTTGCTGAGTATACACAGAGGGACAGCCGCATACGTGTACAGGAATTAAAAGAGAATCTTGGAATTGCAGGGAACACAAATGCAGCACTTGCAATGACGGAAGGTGAGTTTGCCGGAATACTGGATCATGATGATCTGCTTGCACCAAATGCGCTTTATGAGATTGCGCTTGCTCTGGAAAAAGATCCGGAACTGGACGCTGTTTATACGGATGAAGATAAGGTGACTACAGACCTGAGCGAGCATTTTCAGCCGCATCTGAAGCCCGATTTTAATCTGGATCTTCTGCGCTCCAATAACTATATCTGTCATTTTTTTGTTGCCAGACAGTCTGTTATACGTAAAGCTGGCGGCTTCAGGCAGGAATTTGACGGAGCGCAGGATCATGATTTTATCTTTCGCTGTGTAGAGGAGGCCGGCAAGATCGGACATGTTCCGGAAATCCTTTATCACTGGCGGACGCATAAAGCATCTACGGCAGATAATCCTGCAAGCAAGATGTATGCATTTGAAGCAGGCAGGCGTGCAATTGAAGCACATCTGAAACGCACCGGTACAGAGGGAACAGTAACACATACACCGGATCTCGGATTTTTCCGGGTACAGTATCCGGTCCATGGAGAACCGCTTGTTTCGATCATCATTCCAAATAAAGATGAGAAAGAAGCGCTTCATGCGTGTATTGCATCTATAAAAGAAAAAACAAAATATCAGAATTATGAGATCATCATTGTAGAGAATAACAGTACTTCTGAGGAGATTTTTGCATATTACGAAGAACTGAAGAAAGATCCGAAGATTCGAGTCATTCGCTGGGAAAAAGAATTTAATTATTCTGCAATCAACAATTATGGAGCACGTTATGCAAATGGGGAGTATCTTCTGTTCCTGAATAATGATGTGACAGTTATTACAGAAGGCTGGTTGACAGAAATGCTTGGAATGTGTCAGCGCAGGGAGGTCGGAGCAGTAGGTGTAAAGCTGCTTTATCCGGATGATACGATCCAGCATGCAGGCTGTGTAATTGGAATTGGCGGAATTGCCGGACATATGTTCGTGAATATGCCGGCAAATCGTACCGGATATCTGCATAAGGCTTCAATCCTTCAGGACATGAGTGCAGTGACTGCAGCATGCATGATGATGAAAAAAGCAGCTTTTGAGGAAGTTGGTGGATTTACCGAGGAACTGTCCGTTGCATTCAATGATGTAGATCTTTGTCTGAAGGTCAGAGAGACTGGCAGACTGATCGTTTATGATCCATATGTACAGCTGTATCATATGGAATCAAAAACACGAGGTGCAGAAGACAGCCAGGAGAAGGTACGGCGTTTTCAGGAAGAAATCGAGTATATCCGGTGTCACTGGATCGATATTCTGAAAAAAGGAGATCCGTACTATAATAAGAACCTTTCTCTTTCAAAATGGAATTATTCTCTTCGTCCATTGAAAGGAATGGAGTTAAAAGAGAAAGAAAACAGATAGGAGATAATATGGAAGTATCGGTGATCATACCGAATTTTAATGGAATCGCATTTCTGGACAGCGTTTTGGGAAGTCTGGAAGGGCAGACACTGAAAAATTTTGAAGTGATCCTGGTGGATAACGGATCCGCAGACGGAAGCTGTTCGTTTGTAAGTGCAAATTATCCATGGGTGCATATTATTGAGCTGCCGGATAACTTTGGATTCTGCCGGGCTGTCAATGAGGGAATAAAAGCAGCAAAAGCACCATATGTACTGCTTCTGAATAATGATACGGAAGTAAAGGAAGATTTTGTGGAGCAGATGCTGCTGGCGATAAGAAGACATAAAAATGCTTTTTCGTGTGCGGCACGAATGGTACAGTATCATGACAGAGATAAGCTGGATGATGCAGGAAATTATTACTGTGCGCTGGGCTGGTCTTTTGCGCGGGGAAAAGGAAAAAATATTGATCTGTATCAGAAAGAAGAAAAAATTTTTTCAGCCTGCGGAGGTGCAGCTATTTATCGTAAAAAGATCATGGAAAAGATCGGATATTTTGATGAGGAGCATTTCGCATATCTGGAGGATACGGATATCGGATACCGTGCCAGAATTTATGGATATGAAAACTGGTATGCACCGGATGCAGTCGTATATCATGTGGGAAGTGGTACGAGTGGATCCAGATATAATCATTTCAAGACCAGATATTCTTCCAGAAATAATATTTATCTGATCTATAAAAATATGCCTCTCCTTCAGATCATCCTGAATCTGCCGTTTCTGGCAGCGGGTTTTCTGATCAAGTTTCTGTTCTTTGCACTAAAAGGAATGGGAAAAGAATACCTGGCCGGTATCAAAAACGGATTTTCTATCAGCATGAATCACAGGAAAGTTCCGTTTTCGGTTAAACATCTTCCCAATTACTGTAAGATACAGCTTGAATTGTGGGAAAATATGTTCCGCAGAATTCGGGCATAAAGTCATTTTTACAGTGGTTTATGGAAATTTAATATAATAAAAGATAAGATTTTATTGATTTTGAAGGACAACTATTATAATATAAACGTGTCTGTCCAGACATGGGATTCAGAATGTACGGACAGAGATGCTTAAAACACAATGAAATGGATAGAGGTGGCAGAGATTGATTCAGGACAATCAGAAGAATTTCAGTCGTCTCCAGATGTTAATTGATGCCATTGTCATTGCTGTGACCTATGTACTTGCCTGGATGATCCGTTTTATCGGTCCGTTTGCATATTCAGCAGTCCGGGCACTTGCGTTTGAAGAGTACATGTTTGCATTGATATTTATCATACCGGGGTATCTGCTTCTGTATCAGGCATTTACTTTATATGAGCCTTTGCATATGCAGGGGCGCAGACTGGTTCTGGCAAATATCATCAAGGCAAATGTACTCGGACTTCTGCTGATCGTATTCAGTCTGTATATGATGGGAGAGTCTGATTTCTCCCGACTGACGGTTTACATTTTCTGTGTGATCAACATCTTTGCAGAATGGGGAGTAAGGCTCTTTATTTTCTCCATGCTGAGAAAAATGAGAAAGCGCGGACTGAATCAGAAGCAGATGATACTGGTAGGTTACAGCCGGGCAGCGGAAGAATATATTGACAGAATTCAGCAGAATCCACAGTGGGGTTATGTTGTCAGAGGAATCCTTGATGATAATGTTCCGGCAGGAACTGTTTATAATGGAATCAAGGTTATCGGACGAATTGCAAATCTTTCTGTGATACTTCCTGCAAACAGGCTGGATGAGATTGCAATTACACTGGGACTGAGTGAATATTACCGACTGGAGGAAATTGTCGGAATGTGTGAGAAATCCGGTGTTCATACCAAATTTATACCGGATTATAATAAGATCATTCCTACGAAACCATATACGGAAGATATACTGGGACTTCCGGTGATCAACATCCGTTATGTTCCATTGAGTAATACATTTAATGCAATGGTCAAACGCTTGATGGATGTTGTTGGGGCGATCATGGCGATCATTGTTTCTTCACCGGTCATGCTGCTGATGTGCATACTCATCAAATTGACATCACCGGGACCACTTATATACCGACAGGAGCGTGTCGGACTTCATAATAAGAATTTCTGGATGTACAAATTCCGTTCTATGGAAATTCAGCCGGAGGCCGAAGAAAAGAAGGCCTGGACAGTTAAGAATGATCCGAGGGTAACCGGAATCGGTAAATTTATGAGAAGGACCAGCATTGATGAACTGCCTCAGCTGTTTAATATTCTGAAGGGTGATATGAGTCTGGTGGGACCGAGACCGGAGAGACCGTTTTTTGTTGAGAAATTCCGTGAGGAAATTCCAAGATATATGGTGAAACAGAAGCACTGTATCCAAACCAGTCGACAAATTTTTCACGCGCAAATTCATCAAACTGCAACGTAAACTGATGGAAGAATGTTGTAAAGCGAACCACATTTACATCATTGCGTTCCTGACAGAATTTTCTAAATTTATCCAGTACATACTTTTGGGTTTTTGGCTGTCTAACATCATATGTCATCTGATGTTCTTCATCTTTCCAGTCATTTGTGATCGCATTATACATATGCACAGGATCCCAGATCACAAAAGCCAAAAAGCTTACAGTATAAGCATGATAAGGGATTGCATCATGGATGATAACTTCCATTGTTTCTTCATCATAATCCCAGTTGGTCATCACTTCATCTGTTGTACGGTCAATAATTTCCCACCATCTGTGATTATCTTTTGTGTTTGGCTTAAGCTGATCCTTATAAAAGTGCTCCATGATTTTAATTCTAAGTTCATTTGAGCGAGCTGTTACAAAATCACTCATCAAATACATTTGTTGTATTTCATCAGGATTTGCTTTTGCCCAAGCATTATCTTTTCTTGTTGTGTAATAAGTGGCATAAACTTTCGCACCTGTGTCGCGAAGTTCCTGCGGAAATTCTGTTCCGTCACAGTCACGAATAGCGTCTGCACCCCATTCATCCATAATTTCAAGGGTTTCTTTAACAACATCCATATCTGTCGGAATTGTTACTCTGCCTTTGCTGTTTGCCATTTTGTATCCTCCGTTTTATTTCTCTATTTTTATAACTTTGTTGTTTTTCAGCGTCATTTTTCCGTGCATTCTTTTTCTTACAAAAGGAACGCCCGGCCTTACATAAAATGTATTGTTTGCAACATAAGCGTCAGGATTG
>OLOB01001348.1_pt1 | contig 16434 bp, 18 predicted proteins | sample 1671911 | NCBI WGS metagenome assembly OLOB01 (sample SAMEA3136625, study PRJEB25190) | human gut metagenome | biome: human gut; feature: human-associated habitat; material: faeces | place: Austria | collected 2013
TGGAAGGCCCTTGTCAGCACGAATGCAATTTCATCAAACGAGAAGTGCGGTGACTATGCAGAAATTACTCATAACGGTGATAAGAAAGAAACTTATGTAGATGTATATGCAAAAGTTTCAAATCGGGCTATTAAAGATTAGGAGGTGATCCGATATCTCCCAGCGATAGGGTTATCATGCAATGACGATTGAAAGGAAAGGTTATGGCTAGGACTAAGAAAAAGCTTGGCAATCAGAATCCTACTCAATCGGTAATTCTTCCATATACTAAGAAGAAATCATTATATAAAGATGCTATTGATATTTATGAGCGGACTGGGCTTTCTAGTTATCCATGGCAGCAGAATTTATTAAAGGCTATTATGGCTGTTGATAAGACTGGGGTATGGGTACATCAGAAGTTTGGTTATTCTATTCCTCGACGAAATGGGAAGAGTGAAATTCTTTATATTCTTGAATTGTGGGGACTTGAACATGGTTTGAACATGCTTCATACTGCTCACAGAATTAGCACATCCCATTCTTCATTTGAAAAAGTGAAGCGATATTTGGAAAAAATGGGTTATGAGGACGGTGAGGATTTTAACTCCATTCGTGCGAAAGGTCAAGAGCGTATTGAACTTTATAAAAGTGGTGGAGTGGTTCAATTTCGTACTAGGACCTCAAATGGTGGTCTTGGTGAAGGTTTTGACTTGCTTATCATTGATGAAGCACAGGAGTACACAACGGAGCAGGAATCAGCACTTAAGTACACGGTGACTGATAGTGATAATCCAATGACTATTATGTGTGGTACTCCTCCGACACCAGTATCAAGTGGGACGGTATTTACAAAATATCGTGAAGCTTGTTTGTTTGGTAAAGGAAAATATTCTGGTTGGGCTGAATGGTCAGTAAATGAGGAAAAAGAGATTGATGATGTTGAGGCTTGGTACAACTCCAACCCCTCAATGGGATTCCACTTAAACGAGCGGAAGATAGAGGCTGAACTTGGCGAGGATAAACTTGACCATAATGTTCAGCGGTTGGGTTTTTGGCCGACATATAATCAAAAATCAGCTATTTCTGAAACAGAATGGAATGTGCTTAAAGTTGAGGAAATACCTAAATTATCAGGACGCTTATTTGTTGGTATAAAGTATGGACAAGACGGTACGAACGTATCAATGAGTATTGCTGTGCGAACTGCGGATAAGCGAATCTTTATTGAGACAATTGACTGTCAATCTGTGAGAAACGGCAATCATTGGATTGCTGCTTTTCTGAAACAGGCGGATGTGTCGCAAATTGTGGTTGATGGTGCAAGTGGGCAGAAAGTTTTAGATGATGAGTTAAAAGACTATAAGATTAAAAATGTCATCTTGCCAACAGTCAAAGAAATCATCACTGCTAATTCGCTTTGGGAACAGGGGATTTATCAGCATACTATCTGTCATAATGGTCAGCCATCTCTTGCTAAAGTTGCAACAAACTGCGATAAGCGGAATATTGGCTCAAATGGTGGTTTCGGCTATAGGTCTCATTTTAGTGATATGGATATTAGTCTTATGGATAGTGCTTTGCTTGCGCACTGGGCTTGTGTAACAACTAAGCCTAAGAAAAAGCAAAAAATTAGTTATTAGAGGAGCTGCTAAAAAGCGGCTTTTTTAATGCTCAAAAAAATTACCGAACTGCCGGGGAAGCAGGAGAAAGGAGACATGAGAATGTCAGAATTTAAAGCAATTACCACACAAGAAGAATTCGATGCAGCTATCAAGTCGCGTTTGGTTCGTGAAAAAGAGAAGTATTCTGATTATGACCAGCTGAAATCTCGTGTAGCAGAATTGGAAACTGAAAACGGGGGCTTGAAATCATCTATTGAGGCTTCTAATCAATCAAAAGCAGAGGCAGATAAGCAAGTTGCAGATTTGCAATCACAAATTGCAGGTTTTGAAACAGAAAAGCTGCGAACTCGTGTAGCGCTGGAGCATGGTTTGCCACTTGATTTAGCCGCTCGACTTCGAGGAGACGACGAAGAAGCACTCAAGGCAGATGCAGAAAAATTGGCAGGCTTTATGAAAATTAAAGAGCCAGTACCACCGTTAAAAGATAATGAGCCTAATTTAGGCAATGATGAAGATGCAGCATTGAGAGGAATGCTGCGAAATATGAGAGGAGAATAATTATATGGCAACATTGCAATCAGGGGATCTGTTCCCTGTACAAACAGTACAAGATATTTTTAGTAAAGTAAAAGGGCATTCAACCCTTGCGAAACTTACCACACAAGAACCTATTCCATTTACTGGTACAGAAACATTTGTATTCAACCTTGAAGGAAATGCTGAAATTGTAGGTGAAGGAAATCCTTCAAGTGCTGGAAGTGCGACTTTGAAACCAAAAGTGATCAAACCAGTTTTAATCACTTATCAAGCGCGGGTTTCGGAAGAATTTGTACATTGTTCAGAAGAAAAACAATTATCCTATCTTAAATCATTTATTGATGGTTTGGCTAAGAAAGTGGCACAAGCAATTGATATTGCTTCTTTCCATGGTTTAGAACCCAAATCGATGACAGATGCTTCTTTTAAAACAACGAACTCATTTGACGGTTTGATTACAGGAAATGTAGTAACTTTTGAAGCGGATAAAATTGATGAAAATATTGATGCTGCTGTTGCGACTATTACAGCAAATGATTGTGAAGTGAACGGGATTGCGTTATCTCCAGCAGCAGGAGCGGCACTTGGTAAAATTAAAGTAAACGGGGTAGTTCAATATCCTGAATATCGCTTTGGTCAAAATCCAGATTCATTTTACGGAATGAAGTCTGATGTTAATAAAACATTGACAACTGTTGCAAGTACAGCTAAAAAAGACCATGTTATCGTGGGAGATTTTGAAAATGCGGTGAAGTGGGGATATGCAGAAAATATTCCACTTGAAATTATTGAATACGGCGACCCTGACGGAGCAGGTCGAGACTTGAAACGTTATCGAGAAGTATGCCTGCGTACAGAAGTATATGCTGGTTGGGGAATTCTTGATGAGCAAGCATTTGCTCGTGTGGAGGCTTAATATGGAATATATTAATAAAGAAACTCTTGTAAGTATTGAAACAGACTGCGAACTTGGCGGGGATTGGGTCCCCGCTTCGGAGCTTAAAGAGAGCTATAAGTTGACTGTTCCTGAAATCAAGTCTAAACTTGATGAACTTGGAATTGAATACGATAGCAAAGCAGTGAAAGCAGACTTGATTGCCTTATTAGAACAACACGAAGGGTAAGAGATATGAAGAACTTTGCAACAGTAGATGAGCTGCAGGAATTGTGGCGACCTTTAAAGCTTGATGAACAAAAACGAGCTGAGGCACTGTTGAAAGTTGTCTCTGCTTTGTTGCGTGTTGAAGCTGAAAAGGTTGGTAAAGACTTAGACAAATTGGTTGTAGCCAATGAATCGTATGCCTGTGTTGTTAAGTCTGTGGTAGTGGATGTTGTGGCTAGAACTTTGATGACTTCACCAGATCAAGAACCAATGACACAAGTTTCTGAGGGCGCTCTGGGGTACACTTGGAGTGGCTCTTATCTTGTGCCAGGCGGTGGTCTGTTTATCAAAGATTCAGAACTAAAACGACTTGGTTTTAAAAAACAAAGATATGGGGTGATTGATATTTATGGTACGGATTAAAGGTATCACCGTGGTCTTAATAGATAAGGTCAAGACGGGTCAAGATGATTTCGGGCACTCAATCTTTGAAGATAAAGAAATCGAAGTTGAGAATGTGCTAGTCAGTCCAGCTACATCAGAGGATATTACAACACAGCTTAATTTAACCGGTCGAAAGGCAGCCTATACATTAGCTATTCCGAAAGGTGATACTCATGATTGGGAGAACAAAGAGGTACGTTTTTTTGGAAAACGTTGGCAGGTATTTGGTCTTCCACTTGAGGGAATTGAAGATTTAATCCCACTTGACTGGAACAAGAAAGTGACGGTAGAGCGGTATGAAATTTAAGCTAAATCGTGCGGGTGTAGCTGATCTTATGAAATCAGGAGCTATGCAAACTATTTTGAACAAACATGCTAGCAATATCAAAAATCGGTGTGGTGATGGATACGAGCAGGATGTCTATGTCGGGCGTAATCGTGCAAATGCTATGGTGAGCGCTAAGACAACCAAAGCTAAAAAAGATAATCTAAAAAACAATACTTTACTCAAGGCGGTGCGTTAAATGATTGAAATTATTATTAAAAAATATCTTGACGGTCATTTACATGTACCGTCTTTTTTTGAACATGAAACAAAAATGCCTGATAGTTTTATCTTGATTGAAAAGACTAGTGGCAGTGAGCGAGACCATTCTAAATCGGCAACTTTTGCTTTTCAAAGTTATGCAAGCTCTATGCAGAAAGCAGCAGAACTGAATGAAAAAGTCAAAGAAGTTGTTAAAGAAATGGTTGAGCTCAATTCCATTAGTGGCGTTCATCTCAATAGTGATTATAATTATACAGACACGGAAACAAAGCGATACAGATATCAAGCAGTATTTGATATCAATTATTTTTAAAAAAGGAGAAATTATATGTCTAAATCATCAAATGTGACAACGGCAAAACCTAAGGTCGGAGGTGCGATTTATTCAGCCCCTCTTGGCACAGAATTGCCTACAGATGCAACAACTGCACTCAATGCAGCTTTTAAATCGTTGGGATATATTTCAGAAGATGGCATGACGAATACCAACTCGCCTGAATCAGAAGATATTAAGGCTTGGGGTGGTGACGTTGTTAATTCATCTCAAACTGAAAAGAAAGATACTTTTGGTTTCACGCTGATTGAAGCCTTAAATGTAGAGGTTTTGAAAGAGGTTTATGGCTCTGAAAATGTGTCTGGAGATCTTTCAACGGGTATCGAAGTTAAAGCTAATTCAAAGGAATTAAAGGATCATTGCTTGGTTGCTGAAATCGTTATGAAAAATGGTGTGCTAAAACGGATTGTTGTTCCACAAGGGAAAGTGACTGAAATCGGCGAGATTAGCTATAAAGATGGTGAAACAGTCGGCTATCAAACAACCGTGACAGCTTTTCCAGATAAAGACCAGAACACCCACTATGAATACATCAAAGGAGCTTAAAGATGTCAAAATCTAAAAAAAATAAAGTAAAAACACCGTCTAAACAAGTTACTAAAATGAATCTTCCGGAATTAAATTCTAATGTCATCAAAGGAACAACTTCAACTGGTTTTAAATTTGAAGTATCACAAGAGCGACTGGCGAATTATGAACTAGTAGAGGCGATTGCAGAGGTTGACGAAAATCCGCTTGTATTACCTAAATTGGTTAAAAAATTACTCGGTCCACAAGCTGAAGATTTAAAAGAACATGTTCGAGATGAAAATGGACTGGTACCTCTTAACAGACTGATGGCTGAAATTGAAGAGATCTTTAATAGCAAAACATCGTTAAAAAACTAACTATCCTTGCCGGAATGATAAAGGCTGATGAAGATGCGTTGATTTGTGATTTGGCTGAAACATACCATATTTATGATTATAGGCAGTTACCAGCTCTTAAGGTAGCTGTATTTTCTATTGGTTTAAGAGATGATTCGAGAATCAAGATGAAATTGTCTAATCAGAAAGTATCAACGGAAACACTACTTTTGGCTGGCATTTTTGATAGACTTTCTACTTTAGCTTGGTTTAAGACGGCAGATGGTCAGAAAGGAACGAATAGACCAGAATCAATTGTGGAACAATTGACAGCAGAACCACAAGAACGCAAAGAAATGGTCTTTACTTCTGGCGAGGAGTTTGAAAAAGCAAGAAAAGAAATTTTAGAAAAGATTGGAGGTGAACATTAGTGGCAACAGAATTAGGACAGGCTTATGTGCAGATTATGCCCTCAGCAAAAGGGATTAGTGGATCTATTCAAAGTGCATTGGCTCCTGAAGCAACTGCAGCAGGGAATAGTGCTGGTTCAAGTATTGGTTCTAGCCTTGTTAAGGCTGCGACTGGTATTATTGCCGCTGCAGGGATTGGTAAAGCATTTTCAGCGGCTATCAATGAAGGAGCTGCTCTTCAACAATCGCTTGGAGGCATTGAAACACTCTTTAAAGGTTCGGCTGACAAGGTTAAAGCCTACGCCAATGAAGCTTATCGGACAACAGGATTGTCAGCCAATACCTACATGGAGAATGTCACTGGTTTTAGTGCTAGTTTGCTTCAATCTTTAGGTGGAGATACCAATAAAGCAGCAGAAATAGCAAATATGGCTATGGTGGATATGTCTGATAATGCAAATAAGATGGGTACATCCATGGATCGTATCCAAGACGCCTATCAAGGATTCGCCAAACAAAACTATACCATGCTAGATAACCTTAAACTTGGTTATGGTGGTACTAAAACGGAAATGGAACGCTTACTGGCAGATGCTACTAAACTAACCGGAGTCAAATATGACATCAACAATCTTTCTGATGTTTATCAAGCGATTCATGCGATTCAAGGGAAACTGGATATTACTGGCACAACTGCGAAAGAAGCAGCAACTACTTTTAGTGGTTCTTTTGCTTCTATGAAAGCGGCAGCTCAAAATGTTCTGGGGAAATTGGCTCTTGGTGAAGATATCATGCCATCGCTAAAAGCTCTGGCAGAGACGACATCAACGTTTCTATTTAAAAACTTCATTCCGATGGTTGGAAATATCCTGCGGGGCTTACCGACTGTCATCGGGACAGTTTTGAAAGAGGGAATTGCTGCAATCTTTGGTGATGGAATTGCTAAAAGTATCACTGATAAAATTTATGATATCTATACTAATGTCAGCGGTGTTCTTAATGCACTGTCTGATATGATCTTTGGTTCCGGAGATAAGGCAGACAACAAGGACTTTTTAAAAAGCTATCTTGGCCTTGACGAAAAGACAGCTTCCAGCATTGTAAACATCGGCGAGAACATCCGCGTCACCTTTGAAAATATTGGCTCTACTATCGGGAATATAGCTGGTATTGTTAGTAACTTTGTCAGTGATTTGTTAGGTATAGCCGGGAGTAAGCAAGGTGTAAATGCCATTGGTTCTGCATTTGAATCTGTGACAGGTTTTATCAAGTCAGCTTCTGGGGCAATCAAGAATTTCACAACTTGGCTTAAAAGTAATGAAACAGCAATGGCTGTGCTTAAGTCAACGATGGCAGGACTATTAGCGGGATTTTTAGCCTTTAAAACTGTAGCTACGATTAAAACGATTATTTCTGGTTTTACGGCAGCTATCAGCACGGCTAAAGGAGCGGTTTTGGCTTTTAATGCTGCTATAGTAGCAAATCCAATCGGTGCTATAGCAGCTGCGATTGCTGCTGTTGTAGCAGGTTTAGTTTGGTTCTTTACTCAAACAAAAATTGGTCAAAAGATTTGGTCTGGATTCGTGAGTTGGATTAAGCAAGCATGGCAAGGAATTGCTGATTTCTTTGTTGGTATCTGGTCTGGTATTTCTGATGGTGCGAAGAACCTTTGGAATGGCGTGACGGACGTATGGAATGCAGTGGTTGAAACGATTAGAAATTCTTGGAATGGGATTGTAGAGTTCTTTTCAAATCTTTGGTCTGGTATCACATCAGGCGTTAGTGCTGCATGGACTGCAATAACGCAGACTATCATGACAATTGTTCAGCCGTTCATTGACGGCTTTCTAAATATTTGGAATGGTATAAAAGATGGACTTTCTCAGATGTGGGAAGGTGTTAAGATGATTTTTCAAGGAGCATGGGATTTCATCAAATCCATTGTATTAGGGGCTGTTTTGATCGTCATTGATATTATTACAGGCAATTTTGGGAAACTCGGCGAAGACCTTGGTTTGATTTGGCAAGGCATTTCAGACGCTGTAAGTATGGTTTGGGAAGGCATCAAAACCTATTTTATGGGAGTTGTGAGTGCAATTGTTGGATATGGTCAATCCGTGTTTGAGAACTTTTCAAATATCTTATCTGCTATCTGGGATTTTATTAAAAATGCAGCTTCTGCAGCGTGGGAGTGGATCAAAACTACTATATCAAATCTGATAACTGGACTAGTACAGGGCGCTCAAAACATTTGGAATGGCTTTATGAATTTCTTGTCTAATTTATGGAATTCTATTTCATCCACTGCTGTCAGTGCATGGAATGGTCTAAAATCTTCAGTACAAGCTATCATCAACGGGATTGTTCAAGGTGCTCAGAACGCTTGGAACAGTATGAAACAGGGTGTTTCAAATTTAGTATCAGGAATCGCTAATATTTTCAATGGTTTGCGCAACATTAATCTTTGGGATGCCGGTCGAGCTATTCTTGATGGTTTTCTTGGTGGTTTAAAATCTGCTTGGAAAGGTGTAACTGACTTTGTCGGTGGCATTGCAGGTTGGATTCGTGATCATAAAGGACCAATTGAATATGACCGCAAACTCTTGATTCCGGCCGGTCGAGCTATTATGAATGGTTTAGATGAGGGATTACGAAATCAATTTAGATCAGTTAAATCAACTGTTAGCAATATGGCTGGAGAGATTACTGATAGTTTAGAGGATCAACCTTTATCCATTGGCTTATCTGGCTTTGAATCTGTGAATCCACAAATGGATGTGTCAAATGCTATTTTAACAACTAAGATGGCTAATGTAGCACAACCTCAAAGCAGAGAGATTGAGTTACTAAGTATTATTGCTAAGTTGGCAAATCGTCCTACTATTGTCTCTCAAGAACTTGATAAGAGAGAAATTTCAAGAATAATAGCAGAGCCAGTTGCTGAAGAACAAGCAAGAAAGCGGGCTATTTTAAATGCTGTAGATGGATTGGGGTGGCGAATGAATTGATAAAAGTATATTTTAATGATGTTGAATTAACAAAATGGATTACTGTTTTAGATGGGTTCACCGCCTTTGGTGGTGCAGATTATGATCCAACTTTCCAAGACTATCCAATACTTGATGGATCGGAATTTGTCAAGACTCGCAAGAAGCTGAAAAAGATTCCAGTACCGTTTTATGTAAAATATGAAAGCGTGGCTGACTATGATGCACTGCAGGTAGCGCTGAACGTGGAGGAGCCGAAAAAGCTGACTTTCAGTCATCTGCCTGATCGTGTTTTTTACGCTATTCCGAGCAGCGATCTTGATTTTAAAGAAATCAAGTTCAGCGGTAAAGGGACAATCAATTTTTCGATTGCTGATGGATTGGCACACGCTAAGAATCCACGCTATTTTGAATTTAAAAAGAATGCGCAAGGTGTGTTAGAAGCAGAAATCGTAAATAATGGTAGTGAAGAAATCCCGGTAAATTATCGAATCAAATTGAAGCGTGAATCAGGGTATGTTGGTATTGTCAGTCAGTACGGTGCTATGCAGTTTGGTAAGATTGAGGAAGCAGATCTAGTTGAAGAAAAAAAGAATGTCTTATTGTCTGGAAATGGAAAAGGTAACTTTAATAATTGGACGGACGGAACCATTTTTTATGAAAACCAAAATAAAAAAGTTGTTACGAAAATGGCAGCAGATTCTAATCTTGGTGGACGATTAGGGGTTCTTCCGGCCAATTTTACGAATACGGCTAACGGATCATGGTTTGGAGCAGTCAAAGAGTTAAAACTCTCTCAACAAGCAAAAGACTGGTATATCTGGGCTCGTGCTTGGTTTGAGACTGGCTATGTTAGTCAGACGGGGGCATGGTGTTTGTCAGTTGTAGATAGTGATAATCACTTTATCGCTGGAATGGCGATTGAAAAAAGTGAGCGTGCACGCAATAAAGCACTTGTCGTTTTTCTTATGGGAGACGGAGCCGGTGGGAGTCGAGTTGTAAAATCTATCGAGTTCACGCCGAGTCTTTGGGTCAAAGATAACCCTTATAGTTTAGAGGGGAAAGACCAAAACAGAAATATGTTCGATTTGCGAAAAGAAGGAGATAAGATCACCTATTTCTGGTATGGTAGTTATCATTCCTTTTTTGAATCGAAAATCAAGGATAAACAAGCTGCTAAAGTACAATTCTTTGTCGGACAGTATAAAGGGCGAAACTCGACTATCAACGAATTGGTAACACATCATTATTTAAATGATTTTGCCATTTATAAATTAAACGTGCCATACTGGCGTGACGTACCCAATCGTTATCCAACGGGGGCAGAACTCTTTATTGACGCAACAGGAGAAGTAAACCCAGAAGAAAAGGGGCGCTTGTATGTCAATAACTTATTAGCTCCAGATGATGAGATTTTGGGGACAGACTACTTTAAGGTTCCGCCTGGAAAAACAAAAGTACAATTGCTTGTGTCGAGCTTTGCGGAAGTAGAGAGTGCACGAGCTGAAATTGAGGAGGCATGGATTTGACAAAAAGAAATGTACGAATTGCAATTAGAGATACGACCGACACGCATGTTGTCGGTTTTTTTGATAATAAAAGCGGCATCAAATATAATTCTGCCAATCTAACACAGTTTTTGAAAGGTGCTTGTAGTGTCCTTGTCCTGACTTATCACTCAAAGAAAATGATTGCTCAAAGCGGACAGAAGTTAGCTTTTCGGTTTAAAGGCAAGGATTTTTGGCTGAATATTAACAGTGTCAAGAAAATGGGCTATAAGATCGAGCTAACGGCTTACTCATTGAGCTTGGAAGCGAACAAAGAAAAGCGTGGCCCGCACAAACCAGCCAATGCCATGAGCATTAAACAGTACATCGATTATTATGACCCTGAACACTCATTTGAGATTGGAATCAACGAAGTAGCTGACAAGTCCATTAAGTTAGAATGGAGCGGAACAGACACGATTCTAGCGCGGCTCTATTCAGTTGCCAATAGCTTTGGCGCAGAATTGGAATTTGTCACAGAATTGAATAATGACTACTCACTCAAACGTCATGTGGTCAATATCTACCGTGAGGGAAATCTCGGCGAAGACAAGACGGGTATGCCAGTCAGGGTAGGTGAGAAACTGAAAGTCATCAACTATTCGGACAACATGGATGATTTTTATACAGCAATTCGCAGAACAGGTAAAGACGGTCTGACGATAGCTGGGTTAAATAAAAAAATCTATGACGGCAAAGGAAACTTGCTCTTTTACAGTAGCGGTGATACGCTCTACGCACCACAGGCAAGAGATAAATACCCGTCTATCGCTCGAAAAACAAATGACGGGTACATCGTAAACGAAGATAGCGAGACTGAACACGCAAATAAAGAAGCGCTGTTTGGTTACATGCTGTCTGAACTCAAAAAGCACTGTGAATTAAAAGTAGATTATGAAGTGGAAGGTGCGGTTGACGGTAACATCGGTGACAGAAAAGCACTGATTGATGCGCGGCACTTTGACCCACCGCTTTACGTGCAAGCACGTATTAGCGAGCAGACAGAAGCTCTACTAGAGACAAGCGATGTCAAAACCACGCTGTCAAACTATGTCCGGAAGTCGAGCCAGATTGCCAATGAGTTATTGCAAAGAGTGGAACAACTAACGCTTGAAGCAACACCCTACGCTATTAAATTAGCGACCAACAACGGGATTATTTTTAAAAACAATCAAGGACAATCAACAATCTATCCGACCTTGAAGAGAGGTCAAAAACCAGTTGAGTGTACGTGGAAGTGGTTAGTTGATAATCAAGGATTTGGCACGTCTCCAACTTTTGAAGTTAAGGCGGCTGGAATGTCTAGCAAGCTAGTGTTGACAGCTATTGCCTTGATTGATGGAAAAGAGGTTGCTAGAGAGCAAGTCACTTTTAGCAATGTCAATGACGGGAAGAATGGTTTAAACGGTGAAAAAGGAGAAGATGGAAAGTCTCTACGACTGTTTACCACCCAATACAAATATGCGCAAAAATTTATCAATCAATACAGCGCAGATGGTTATACTGGAGATTGGTCTGTCATCGAAAACACAGCAGGGTTAAAAGCTGGTGATAGCGTCCAAATGCGGGTATTTAATACGGATAAAGAGAGTGATAGCTGGATAGTAGCGGTAGCCAGTGCAGTACTTGGTGAGCATAGGATTAAAACTGTTTCGAAAGGTCTGATTGAAAAAGGAGACATTGGTCCTCAAGGGCCTAAAGGAGCTACTGGAGAAAAAGGCGATAAGGGAGACCCTGGAAAACCTGCAGACCCAGCACCCCTTAACGCCCTAGAACAAGAGATGAGGCAGACCAAGCAAGGGTTAAGTGATGTTAAAGCAGATTTGCTTAAAGAAAAAGCGGAAAGCTCCGCTAAAATTGACCAAGTCAAGAAATACGTCGGCGTTATCAGCTCCCAACAAACCGCTTACGAGCAGAGTAACAAACAAAATCTCGCTCGGATAACCCAGCAAATGGCTGACAAAGCCAGCAAATCCGAAGTCAAACAGACTGCAGATGGAATCCGAGAAGAAATCAGTCAGATTTCTGTCGGCGGGAAGAATCTACTGAAAGGCTCGAAGGGAGAATTCAAGCCTGATATAAATCCATCGAATTTTGATAACAATGTTTTATACGTGCAATCCACTTCGATTGATTTAGTTAAGGGTGAGAAATATCTGATTTCCGCTAAAACTGATGGAGTTTTTAGCGGCGATCACAACGGGAATCGAGAAAGCGATAATGTAGTGCTCTGGTTGATGGATAAGACGGTTACGAATTATCAGATTGTGTCCGATAGCAATACTGGCACGACAGGTACGATTTTTATATGGAACAAACCGACTGGAACTTATCACTTGCGAGTCAACACCTATCATAAGGACGCTCGGAAAAAAGTATGGGAAGTTAAGGTCGAACGAGGGACGATTAAGACCGATTGGAGTCCGGCACCTGAAGATGTTGAGGAACAAATCACCGTTGCTAAGACCACGTTAGAAAAGACTGCGGAAGGTCTTAGAACGGACATGGTCGCAGTCAAGTCTTATGTGGCAAACGATGGTAAGCGCAAGGAGGAGCTGGAAAAATACAGCAGAGAAGAGACGGCTAAGCAGATTGCAGCTGAACGAATTAAAACAGCTGAAAATTACGTGGGCAAAAGCCAGTATACAGAAGATGTTAAAGGAGTGAATCGACGGTTTGAGGAGTTGTCGATTGGCGGAAATAACCTGCTTGCTTACTCAAACTTTAACAAAAATGGTTATTATCAAAACGGTTTGAAATCAGATGCTAATTATATCTATTCAAATTTGATTAAACTCCAAGGGACAGAGTACTATTTGCAAGTTTGGGAATTGAAACCAATCTCTAACAAGAATTGGATAGGGATTCAGTTTTTTGATGATGTAAACAAATCGACCGCAAATGGCTATTCCACAATTTGGTTTAACGGCTATCGAAAGCAGCTTTTAAAAGCACCTAATACAGCGAAATACATTGCGATTTCGTTAGACAAACGAGCGCTGAATCAAGACGAGATTAAATTTAAGCTCGAACTTGGAAACATACCGTCAGACTGGAGTCCTGCGCCGGAAGATGCAGAAACCAAACTGGCCGAATACAAGCATGACGTAGACGGACAACTTGCGGCAGTCAAAAAAGAGGTCAATAGCAAAGTCTCGCAAACCACATTTGACCAGCGGGCGAATCAGATTACACAATCTGTGCAGGAACTGAACAATAATACCGTCAAGAAGAACCAAATCAAAATCAACGAGAATGGCTTGGTCTCTAGCTCTGAGAAAACGGTCAACGGTCAAACGTTGGCCAGCATGATTTCTCAGAATCCCGAATGGGTAGAGATTATCGCTAAGTTGCTTAAGATTAAGGCTGACATGATTGTCAATGGTGCAATCACAGCTGATAAGTTGAACGTTGAAAAGTTGAGTGCATTGGCTTCTGACTTGGGTAAGGTAAAGTCTGGAGAAATTATCAACGAATACCGAACCAGTGGAACTTATGGAGAAATTAAGATTGGTGAAAATATCAAAATCACCAATCACAACACCGCAGGAGTTCGCTCGCACATTCCCAAAGAAGAAATCATGATGGTTCCAAACGGCTTCCTGATGAATGCTTATGATGCAGCAGATCGATTGACTTATACAATGCGCATATCGCCCGAAGTGATAGAATTTCAGAAAGTGAATTATACTCAAGCACAAGGCGGAACGGGTTCTTGGAGCTTGGGCTATTCTAATTCGTATTCTTTGCTTAGTATTGACGCTATATTACAAAAAGTGAGACTGCAAGCAACTTCTAGCCTGATGTGGGGAATCGGTGCAACCTTCGTCCGTATCGGTAATCTTGTGACAATTTCTGTGACGCGGGTTATCAAAAACATCGCAAGCGTGGTCGAAAATGCACGAGCAAGTGAGAGGATTCCGGACGGTTTCAAGCCAATCTCACAAGTACACTTGACACTAACAGGTAATTTCAATGCGACAATCGATGCTACTTGTATTGTCCACCTTGAACCAGACGGAACAATCAACTACACGAACAATAAGTCAGGCGATCGTGTATGGACAGGAACCGTTACATATACGACTGTTGATGATTTTCCAATTGTCGGAAATATACCAAATGGGAAACTTATATAAGAATAAAAGGAGAAAAAGAAATGACAGAACTTTTAAATGTTGACACAATCGCAGAGCCGTTTGATTTACAGACAGCTCTTAGATATATGGACGAAAACGGGGAGTTTATCCGTTTTAAGAATGATGCAGAAGATTATTATATTTACAAAGAAACGCAAAAACGCCCTACAATTGTGGGCGGTAAGCGTAAACTAGTTGAAGTACCGCTTGTTTGGGCGTTTGATAGATACAACAATTCTATCACAACCTTTAAATTCACAAATATGTTTGACAGAAATTTCTACATTATGAAATTTGACGAAGCGGGTGTTCCAATCTGGGATGACCCAAGCAAGAAGAAGGAGTAGTAGTGTATGCCAATTGTACAATTTGAATGGATACAAACTCTCAAAAACGCCTCTAATACCCAAGAAAAATTAATTGTCTATACGCTAGTCTTGATTATGATAGCTATGGTGATTGATTTCTTATCCGGAACTCTAGCGGCTAAGATAAATCCAGATATCCAATTTCGGAGTAAGGAGGGGATTAATGGTATTTTGCGGAAAATAGCCAGTATAGCCTTGCTAGCTTACTGTATTCCTCTATCTGTCCTACTCCCTGAAGGAGTAGGACTAGGGGCACTGCAGATCCTCTATACCGGTTATCTGTTTTTCGAGTTGAAATCAATCTTAGAAAATTATGAAAAATTAAAGTTTGACACAACTTTATTAAGGGAGTTTGTCTCAAAATTATTTAAAAACAAAGGAGAAGATAAATGAATCTCACAAATAAACAATATGACATTGCTAAAAAAGCAGTAACAGTAGTAGCACCAGCTGCGATCACTTTAATTACAGGTCTTGGTGCTTTATATAAATTTGATACAACAGCAATCACAGGCACAATTGCCTTGTTAACTACATTTGCCGGCACTGTGCTAGGTATCTCAAGCAAAAATTATCAAGAAAATAAGGAGGAAAAATAAATGACAGATATTGCTAATTGGTTTGAAGTACGTGTAGGACTAATGACTTACTCAATGGAAGGAAGCCGAAACGGGTCAGACGGAACTGGAGACTGTTCTGGAACTACTAGCCAATCGCTAAAAGACAATGGCTTTGCAATTCAAGGATTGCCTTCAACCGTCACTCTTGGCGCTCAATTGGCTAAGGTAGGTTGGGTACGCATTAGTCGTAATCAAGATTGGGCGGCTCAACGGAATGATATTGTTATGATGTCATGGGGAGCCGACATGTCACAATCCGGCGGAGCTGGTGGACACGTTGGAGTAATGCGTGACGGCACCTACTTTATCTCTTGCGACTATTCAACTCAAGGCGCAGTAGGTCAAGCAATCAATACTTATCCTTGGGATGATTATTATAACTTGAATAAGCCCACTTATATTGAGGTGTGGCGTTATACTGGTAATAGCACGCCACAAGAAAAGCAACAACCCAATACAGTGGTAAGCCCACGTAGTACAAACAAGGCTTATTATCAAGCTGACGCTGTGGACTATGTCAACGGCATTTGGCAAATTAAATGTGATTATCTTTGTCCAGTCGGCTTTGATTGGACGGAAAACGGTATCCCGGTTTCTCTAGTAAATTGGGTAGACGAAAACGGAAATAATGTGCCTGATGGTGCAGATCAAGATTTTAAGGCTGGCATGTACTTTAGCTTTGAAATTGACGAAGCGCACATCGCAGACACTGGAGCGAGCGGCTATTATGGCGGCTATTATTTCCGCAAATTTGAATTCGGACAATTTGGCACGGTCTGGCTATCGTGCTGGGATAAAGATGATCTAGTAAATTATTATCAATAGACACACAACGACCCTAGCTTTCGCTAGGGTCGTTTTTATTTTGCAAAAAAATTAAACAAAATAGTTGATAAAATATAAAGTAAGGTATATAATATAATAAAGATATCAAAGGCCTTCCTCGTTTT